>Ga0209121_10002962_pt1 | contig 16807 bp, 15 predicted proteins | sample Cruoilmetagenom3_FD_187292 | JGI IMG/M metagenome (GOLD analysis project Ga0209121, IMG submission 187292) | Oil polluted marine microbial communities from Coal Oil Point, Santa Barbara, California, USA - Sample 3 (SPAdes) (version 2) | ecosystem: Environmental > Aquatic > Marine > Oil seeps ... | reverse complement strand
TACCATCATCGGTGGCTTTCCCTCGTTGTGTGTTGGTTCGCCGTGGAGCAGGTCTTCCAGGTCGGTGGAGCGATCTTCGGGCATGGTGGCTCTTAGTATTCTGTCAACCGTGAATTGATGACTCGTCATTCTGAGCCGGAGCGCAGCGGAGGCGAAGAATCTCGTTCTCTGCCCAGTAGAACGCTTGTTTACCGGAAGCGAGATTCTTCGTCGCTTCGCTCCTCAGAATGACAGCTATGCCCCTTTGGGCGATTGAAAGGCTCTCGGATTGTGGTAGAATGTAAGTATACGGGGCATGAGCTTTTTTGGCAAATGCTCGTTCCAGATTCAAGTGAATTCTGTATGACGAATCCCATTTACGCCGATTTCCACGTCCATACCACCTCTCACCCTGCGGGAAACCCCAGGCCACCGCCGGGGCGATGATCCGGCGCGCTCAGGAGAAGGGGCTCGCCGCAATTGACTTTTCCGACCACTTTACCCCCGATCCCATCCCTGGCTGTCCTTTTTACGATCACCAGCGTCTGCGCATCCTCACCGCTGACGCACATCACCCCGACCGTTTCGCCCGCCTGGACCTGGCCCTGGAATGGGCCCGCAGGCTGGGATTCCGTGACGAGGATTTCCTCACCGCTCAAGAACTGCGCGAACGACAAAGAAGAAAAACAACGTGACGGCAGACGCTTGTGGCCGAGTTGGGGCTAGCCGTCAAACTGATGTGACGTTGGAACCTCGCGGATTTGACATCCCGCCCGTGGTGTGCTATAGTCTCCTCTGTACAAAAACATAGTCTGCAGCCGTGGTGCCCCAGGGCCCGGATGCCAGGGGCATCAATGGGGAAGCCGGTCGAAGTCCGGCGCTGTCCCGCAACTGTAGTTCTGCTAATAGCCAATAGCTAATAGCCAGAAGAGCCAGGATACCTGCCACGGTTGCCGCTCCATGTGCCTTCGCGGAAAGGGGGAAGGAGCTGCGCCCATAACGTGCTAGCTTGTCCCCTTGTCAACCGACAAGGGGATTTCGCTTTGGGATGCCGCCCGATCTTTTGGCCGGGCGATTTCTGTTGGGAGGGGATAGGGATGCAGATTTATACGCGAACAGGTGATGACGGCGAGACGTCGCTCTGCAATGGGCAGCGCGTGCCCAAGGACTCGCCCCGCGTAACGGCCTACGGCACCGTGGATGAACTGATCGCCTGCCTGGGGATAGCCCGCGCAGCTGGGCTGGACGACGAGTCTGAGGTGCTCTTGCAGCACGTCCAGCGCGATCTGATGACGATGACGGCTGACCTGGCGATGCCGCCGGAGAGCGCCTGCCTGCTGAGACGGCGCCTAGAGGACCACGACGTGCTGGCGCTGGAAGTGGCGATTGACGGATTGGAGCAGGCATTGGAGCCCCTCAATAGTTTCGTGCTGCCCGGTGGTCACCTGGCAGCGGCGGCGCTACACCTGGCGCGCACGGTTTGTCGGCGGACGGAGCGGCTGGTGGTACCGCTGGCCCGGGCGGGCGAGACCCGCTGGGCGAACGTGCGCTATCTCAACCGGCTCGCCGACTTGTTGTTCGTGCTTTCGCGTGCTGTCAACCAACGGAATGGAAGAACGGAGGTGACGCAATGATTATGGATCTGGAAGCCTACGTGGAGCAGCGGCGGGCCGCCGGAAACGGCGCAACGCCAGTGGACGGAGGTAAGACCGTGGCTGCGTTGAACCACGTAGCCGACGCGGCGATGCTGCTCGACGATCTGGAGGCCGCAGCGCAGGAACTGGAAAACCCGCACCTGCTGGAATCGCTGTGGGTGGCCCGAAACGGGCTGCGAAGGGCGTGGTTAGCGTTGGCCAACACCTACGACTGGCTCCCGCAGGAAGCGCCGGTCGGGTCGGAGCTCGGCACGTCTCCTTTTGTTCCTCCCCCTCTTCTCCGACGCGAGGAGACTTGGCAGAAAGAGGGCGGGGCTACAGTTTGTTGATCCGGTTGTAGGCAGCGTCGTGTTGCGCTATGTCGTCAACCACATAGCTCTTGCACTACCTCCTCGCTGCTGCTCAGCTCCACGTCACCCCTCTGAATAGCCTCGTAATCTTCCTGCAACTCGGCCAGGTAGGTAGGGGTAGCCTCCTCCGCCGCGTACAGCACCTTGACACCGTGCTTGTCCACGTAGTAGTCACGGCGGAGTTCTTCGCGCACCACGCGCCGCACGACGGTGGTGACAAGCGCTTCCAACTGGTTCGCGGTGAGTTGGGCAACCATCTGGTCCGGCGACACGATTGCGTTCTCGCTCATAGAAAGTCTCCTGCCGTCTTGATATGCATACTATATCACGAATGTGTCACAGGGCAAGCCGATTGTCTCAGTGCTTCACGGGGTAGAAACGAACAGCGCGACGCTCTCGACGTGGTAGGTCTGGGGGAACATATCCACCGGCTGCACCTCGACCAGGCGGTAGCCAGCGCGGGTCAGCCGTTTGGCGTCACGGGCCAGTGTGGCCGGGTCGCAGGAGACGTAGACGACCCGGGCGGGCTGGCGGGCGACCAGCGCGTCGAGCGCGAAGCGGTCCACGCCGGCGCGAGGCGGGTCCACCACAGCGGCGTCGAGGGAAACGTCCAGGTCGGGGATGACCGCTTCGATCGGGCCTTCGATGACCTCTACGTTGTCAAACTCAGCAGTGTTCTCCAGCATGTCGGCGACGGCGGCAGGGGCCAGTTCGACGCCGATGACCAGCCCCGCGTGCTCGGCCAGGTGGGCGGTGAAGAGCCCCACGCCGCAGTAACCGTCCAGCACGGTCTCGCCCCCTCGCAGGTCGAGGTACTCCATCACCAGGCGCACCAGTTGGGCGGCTTGGGGCGTGTTGACCTGGAAGAAAGAGGGGGCGGAGATGCGATAGGTGCGGCCGGCGACGATCTCGGTGATGTGGTTGTTGCCGATGAGGTTTGCGTGAAGGCCATCGGAGAGGAGCAGGACGCAGGAAACGGGCAGGTCGCTCTCCAGGGAGGGTGGCAGGTCGTCCTCCATCTCGAAGATGAGCATACGGTCGCCGGTTTCGGTGCCCGCGCGCAGGGAGAGGCGGAGGAGGCCGGGCAGGTCGAGGTCGAGGGTGGCGTAGAGTTCGGACAGGAACGGATGAAGGATCGGGCACTCGTCCACGGCGACAACCCTTCGACCCTGTCCTTCAACTTCACTCAGGGCAGGCTCAGGGCGAGCGTCGTGCCCCTCTGCTCGCGATCCCCGTCCCCGGCCCTCTGCTCGCAGCCCCCGTCCCCGGGGGCGTCCCACCAAAGCCCTCTGAAAGCCGAGGCCTCCGCCCGGCGCGGGGTGGAACTGGGCGTGGTTGCGGTAGGCCCAGCCGGAACTATCAGGGAGGGTGGGGTGGACGGGGGGATTGACGATGCCACCGATGCGCGCGAGTTGGTCGGCCACGATCTTGGCCTTGAACCGCAGTTGGGCTTCGTAGGCTGCGTGTTGCCACTGGCAGCCGCCGCAGCCGGTGGGGCCGAAGTAGGGGCAGGAGGGAGTGACGCGGTCGGGGGAGGGCTCCAGCACATCAACGAGGCGGGCGAAGGCGTAGCGGCCTTTGTCCTCAGTGATCTCGACGCGCACGGTCTCGCCGGGCAGCGTATAGGGGACGAAGATGACGCGCCCCTCGTGCCGGCCCAGCGCCGCGCCGCCGTGGGCGATGGTGGTCAATTGGAGAGTAAATGTTCCCATATCTGTAAGCCTGCCGCTATGTCAGCATGTCCAACGGTCCTCAGCGGTCATCTGCCAGAACTTGTGGGAGGATTCGAGTACTCAATGGGCAGCGTGCGCAGGTATTGGGTCGTGCGCTGCTTGCGAGCCAGGTCAGTAAAGGCGCGCTGCACCTGCTCCTCGGTGAGGCCCATCACCTGGGCCACCTCGGGCAACGGCACGTTGTGCTCCTGGGCGTACCACAGCAGGTCCATCACCTCGAAAGGCAGCCGGAAAAAGAACTCCTCCTGCGAACTGTGGGCACTGTAGGTGTCAGTGGTCGGTGTGGACTGGCGGATCTCCGGCGGCACGTCCAGGTATTCGGCCAGTTGGTAGACCTGGGTTTTGAACAGGTGCCGGATGGGAGCTACGTCATAGCCGCCATCGCCCCACTTGACGAAGAAGCCCTGGTCGTGCTCGTTCTTGTTGGGCGTGCCCACCACCGCATAGTTACGTAGTTCGGCCTGATAGTAGAGCATGGCCATGCGGCTGCGCTGTTTGAAGTTGGAAGCTGCCACAATCTGCAAGTAATCGCGCAGGTTGAGGCGTTTCGATTTCTCCTTACCCTCCGGGGTGATGATGGTCAGGTGGAAGATGTTGAGCGTGTCACTGTCCAGCACGTTGCCTGGCAAGGTGATCTTGGCCTTGTAGCTGGGATCGTACTCGGGGAAGACGCGCTTGATGGCCTCGTTGCGACGGGCGTAACAGCCAAAGCCGACCAGTGCACCGGTCATGTCCTCGACGACGGTTTCGACACCGAGCTGGTCAGCCACTTTGCGGGCCAGCACAATGCTATCGCGGCTGGAGTCCTGCTCTGGCATCATCACGCCGACGACTCGCTTGGGGCTAAAGGCGCGGACGCAGAGGGCCAGCACCACCGACGAGTCCACGCCGCCGCTGATGCCCACCACTGCCCCGGAACGGCGCAGCGTCTGGCGCACATCGCGGCGCAGGTTAGCGATCAGCTCCTCGGCCACGGCGGCTGGGTCTATTCTGAGAACGTCTTTATGGAAAGCCATAGTTTCTCCTGTTGGTTGGGTGGTTATGCGGGACCGCCGCAGAGCTTGAGAGGAGTGAGAGTGTTTGCATGCCCTCATCAAAAGTGACAGTGGGTTCCCAACCGATCACCGCCTTTGCCTTCGTGTAGCCAGCGGCCTTGCGTCTCTCCTCGAACTCTCCTCGTCCTTCACGAATGTATAAGCTCTCGTTTGTCTCCCATCGCCATATATTGTCAGTGGCTCTCCGGCATCCCTCATCCTTAACATGCGAACCAATAAAACCACATCCACCTGTCACGAGGCATCTCATAGTTTCATCACCCCCTGGTGGGGTTCTCATCCCACCGCGCCGCTGGCCAGCAGCACGGTGAAAGTTGCCAGGAACCAGTGGATTAAGAAAGGGTAGATGAACGAGCGGGTGCGCCAGGCGACGTAGCCGAAGGCAGAGCCGCCGAAGATGCAACTCAATGTCTCCAGTTCCGGCTTGCCGAAGTGAGCGATGGTGAAGGGGACGGCCTGGAGCAAGATGGCGTAGGGACCGCAGACCGGGTAGAGCGCGAAGAGCAGGAAGCCGCGGAACAGGAACTCCCAGCCGAAGAGATCAGCAGCGGTGTAGAGTGGCAGGGGGATAGGTGAAGTGGCCATGGATGCGTAATAGTCCCGAAATTTCCCGGTGCGGGCTACAAACGGTATTACGAGTGCCATCCCGCCACAGCCCGCCGCCGTGAGTGCCAACCCCGCCTTCCAATCGCCCAGCCGGAAGCCGTACCTGGCAGGCGACTCGCGGAAGACGAGCAGGATGACCAATAGCGGCACACCCAGGTACAAGAACAACCGGTCGTAGACCTTGTGGGCTAAAATACAGTGGTAGTGCTCTACCGCTATCGTCAGCGTGGAGACAACGATGGCGGTGACGACCTTCCAGTCCATACGGAGTTCTTCGAGGCGCATAAGGCCACCGCCTAGCGCACCACCAGCACCGGCCGCCCGGCCCGCCCTGCCACCTTGTCGGTGATGCCGCCTACCGCCACCTTCACCAATGGCCCGGCTGCGGTAGTCGAGCCGATGGCCAGCAAGTCGTAATCGCCGGCGTGGGCCTCGGCCAGAATCTCGTCCAGCGGCCGGCCGGAGCGCAACGTGAAGGTCGGCTCCAGCCCGAGATCACGCAAGAGCGCCAGTTCTTGGCGCAGGTGCTGTGCCTGGAGCGCATCGCTTTGCAGGAAGGCTGCGCGATCCGGCCTCTCACGTATCCAGCCCTGTTCCATCAATGGGGTGGGCGTCAGGATGTGCAGCAGCGTGACTCGTGCCCCGGCCCCTTGGGCGATCTCACCGGCCAGTTGCACCGCAGCGTTGGTGCGGCCCAATCCGCCGCTACAGATGAGCACGCTCCGCAGCACGGCCCGGGGTTCGCGTACCACCAGCATGGGGCCGCCAATCGCATCCAGTAGACGCCACACGCTCGAACGGCGCACTGCACGGATCAGGCGACTCCTCCCCAGCGGCCCCACCACGGTCAGGTAGTCGCCTTCTGCGGCCTCGGCTGCGATCTCGGCCACTGCTCTCCCCTCTCGCACGCAGCTCGTGTGGGTGACGCTGTGGATGGTCAGGATCGCACTGGCCCCTTCCATCGCGCGCTGCACGCGCCGCGCGGCTGAGGGGCGCTCGACCACACCCAGGACGACGGCCTCGGCGTGCAATGCCTTGGCCACCAGTGCCCCAGCCTGGAAGGCCCTTCGTGACGCGGTGGAGCCGTTGGTGCAGATCAGTACTTTCACCGTCTTACCCCCTAGCGATAGATCAGGATGCCGACCAGTCCTGCCCCCAGGACAACCATGACGGGGTGCACTTTGAGCCATACCAGCGCCAGCGCGCTCACGACCAGCAGCACCCACTGCCACGTGTCGCGCCAGCCAGTCTCACCCACGACGCGAGCCGCCGTGATGACGAGCAGCACGGCCACGGCAGGTGCCAGCCCTCTCACGAACCCTCCCACCCACGTCTCACCTCGGATGCGTTCGAGGATCAGTGAGACGCCGAGCATGATGACGGTCGGCGGCAGCGTGGCGGCGATGCAGGCCACCAGCGCCCCGGAGAAGCCACCGGCGTGGTAGCCGACGAACATCGCCAGTTGCAGCGCGTCGGAGCCGGGAAGCACGCTGGAGAAGCCCACCGCCTCGACGAATTGCTCCTCCGTCATGAACTTGCCCACCGCCTCGGTGTGCAGAAGCCCCGCTGATGCCGGCCCTGAGGTGCTGAGCAGGTTGATCTTGAGAAAGGTCCAGAACAGCTCCAGTAGTTTGTGCATTTCATTTCCCCCTATTTGAAGCCCTGAACCTCGGCGGCCAGGCGCTCGAAGAAGGCGACCATGTAGGCATGGCGCTCCTCGGCGATGGCCCGGCCGGTCGGGGTGAAGAGACGCTCCTTGAGGCGGGAAAGTTTGACGACGAACTCGTGGACGGGAGTATGCTCGGCCGGGTCGTCCCCCTCTTCCAGCCAGCGGGCCATGTCCACGGCCTCGACGGGAGCCCACAGCCGCTGGCCGTGAGCACCGCCGTAGGCGAAGGCCCGCGCCACTCCCACCGCGCCGATGGCGTCCAGTTTGTCGGCGTCAAAAAGCACCTGCGCCTCCAGCGTGACCGGCTCGGGGCCGGTGCGGAAGCGGTGAGCGGCGATGGCGTGGGCCACGGCCTCCACCTTCGCGGCGGGCCGCCCGGCCAATATCTCCCGCGCCCGGTCGGCAGCGTGTGCGGCGTGGTCGAGCCCGGCAGCCTCGGCCTGCTCCCGCCCCCCATCGTGCAACAGCGCCGCCGCTCGCACTACTTCCAGGTCGGCTCCCTCCGCCCGCCCTATGCGCTCCGCCAACGCCAGTACCCGCAGCACGTGATCAAAGTCGTGTACCGCGTCGGCGACCTCGTAGTAGCGTCGCGCTGCGGCGACGGTGATCATCCGCCTCGCCTTTGCGCCAGCAGCCCCGGACTGACTGAGAGCAATTGGTAGACCTCGTTCACGTCACGGCGGGTGAGCAGACCGAGAAATTGTTCCCCATCCATCACAGGCAATGCATCGAGCCCCGCCTCTGCCATTTGCCGGTGGATCTCGAACAGCCCCTCATCCAATCCGACGGTGGGGAAATCCGTGCGCATGACCTCGCGCACCGGCGTCTCCGGCCGGCGTTGCTTGAGGGCTCGGATGACGTCGGTGTGCGTGAGCAGGCCCACGAGTCGCTCTCCTTCGCAGACGGGGAAATCGGCCTGGAAACTCTCGAGCGTGAGGTCGGTAGCGCGGCTGACTGGATCTTCGGGAGAGAGGGCCTGGATGCGGCGGGAGAAAGCCTGACGCACCCGCAAGCCCTGAAGAGCGTTTTTGACCTGGGTCATTCGCCCTTCCTGGGTCGCCCCGGAGTACACAAAGATGGCAATCAGGATCCACACGAAGTTGCCGTTCCATAGACCTACCAATCCCAGCATCCAGGCCAACCCCTGGCCCACCTTGACGGCCACGGCGGTAGCGCGGGCGTGGGACATTATGGTCGCCAGCAGCGCACGCAACACCCGCCCGCCGTCCATCGGAAACGCAGGGATGAGATTGAAGACGGCCAGCGCAATGTTGGTGAATATGAGGTAGGGAAAGGCGTCTGCCCAACCCAGGTGTGTGGGGTTCGTCAACAGTCTCCATAGGCCATGGCCCAAATCCACAGGCAAGAAAAGACCAGCCACGATCAACAGCACGGCGATGGCGACGTTGCTCAGGGGGCCGGCGATGGCCATGAGGAACTCCTGGGCCGGGCGCTCGGGCATACGCTCCATCTGCGCAAGGCCGCCCAACGGCAGGAGGACAATGTCGCGCACTGGGAAGCCCATGCGCACCGCCACCAGGCTGTGTGCCAGTTCGTGGATCACGACGCAGATGAATAGTAGCAGCGTGACGACGATGCCGAAGGCGGCCCCTGAGAACGAGAAACCTTCCGTGTCCAGGTAGCCGAACTGCACGGCGGCCCACACCAGGATCAGCGGAAAGGTGATGTGCATCTTGACCTCGATGCCACGCACGGTGAACAATTTGATACCAGTCATTTCGGTCCTTTCTGGGAACGTTGTAATTACGTGCTGCGTAGAATGTGAAGAAGATTCTCACGTTGACGTTTGATCACGTTTCACGCATCGCGTCCCCGCAGGAGTATATCACACTGGGCGCAAAAGTGCAACCGAAGTGGGGCCACCAACCTCCGACGGGATCTCTTCAAGAAAGCCCTCCTCTCCACATCGAAAAACATTCACCTCCCAGGAACGGGCGGCCAATGCTTCATCACCAGCGGGAAGTAGAGAATCCTGCTGTGCACGGTGTAGATCACTGTGCTGGTGTAGCCTTTCATATCCGCGATCTGGAATTCGATGCGGTTGGCCGTCTCCCTGGGCTGGCCGAAGGGCACGCCGGAGGCGGTGATGGTCTGCATTTCGGTGGTGCCGCTGATGCCTGTGCACATAGCCACGCACCAATCGCTCCACGATGCTCCCCCGTCTGTCGAGGAACGGTGGCGGGCGTTGTCCACGTTCAGACCAGAGATTTCGTCGAAGACGCAGACGGTGGCTGTGATTGTGCTCCCTCCGCCCCACCACACAAAGTCCTGCCAGCCGGTCGGCGGGCTGGTGTCTGAGAGCGTGACTGTTCTGGTCAGGTCGGCAGAGACGTTGCCCGCGCTGTCTATGAACTTGACGGTGACGATTTTGAGCCCCTCACCTGGCGCAAGACGCCACTGCGCACTGGTGGCGACGTTGATGGGATAGCCGACGATGAGCACGCGGTCCAGATACAGGTCGGCGGTGGAACGAAAAGCGGTGCGGAACTCCAGGCCGGCAGTTCCAGCGTCGGCGTAGCTGAAGTCCACCGGGAATTCCTGATAGGTGCTGGCAGCACGGAAGTCCGTCCCGCGCAGGCGACGCAGGCCCAGCACGCGCGTGCCACCGTTATCCACCACATCGAGCAAGGCAACCTCAGCGGTAGTCATCACGTTATTTGTCTTCAGGCGGAAATAAGCGCGGTAGGCGCGGCCGGGCGGCAGGTCGTAGGTATACGGGCCATACCAGACTCCGGCGCTGTGCGTGCCGGCCAGCCCATGCCAGGCCTTGCCGTTCAGCGCGTCTTCGTCGTCAACCTGTTCGCCCGACCCGTCCTCATGGTACAGACCCTCGCCTTCCCAGACCCATCCCTCGTTGCTGAAGGCCATCGCCTGCACTCCACTGCCAGGACTGGGGTCGGTGGCAGAAAGAGAGGAGAGGGTGACGGTGATGGTGTCGGTGTAGGTATCGTTAATAGCCGCCGTGGTGCCCGTCGGCGGCCAGCGGTCGAGGCCGATGTGGACCGTGTGAGTCTGGGTCTGCACGTTGCCCTCGCCGTCGGCGACGAGGAGTGAGAGGGTGATGCCCGTGGAGATGGTATCGCTGAGTGTGGCGACGTTCCACACCGTGCTCCACCCGTCGCTGCCCACTGTGTCGGTGACGAGCAGAGTGGTGGTGTCGGTCACGGCGTAGAAACCGACCGCGCTCACGGCGCTGTCCTCATCGCTGGCGTTGGCGACGATGTGCACCCGGTTGCTGGTGATGAAATAGTCCGACCAGGGGAGTGTTACCCCTCCGATGGGCAGCGGGCCGTCGGTGCTGGGCAGTTCTAGTGTGACGCCAGTATAATAGTGCGCCAGAATCTGCTGATAGCCCCAGCCGTGCCACTCGGCCCAGCGCCGCGCCCCCCATTGGGACATCCCCCAACCGTGTCCCGAGCGCTCCTGCCCGAAACTGACGGGGTCGTCCACGGCTTGAATGTAGTCTACCCACTCGATGCCGCGAGTTGGGCAGCCGTTCTTGGCGCTGTAGAAAGCCTTGATCACCTCTCCCTGGTGGGCGATGTACTGGCCCTCGGTGGCGTCGGTAGCGTTGTCGCTCCGTGGATCTTGCTCGTCTCCCATGACCTGGTGATCTATCATCCAATCGGAGATGTCCCACTGTGGATCGGGAGGGTGCTCAATGAAGTACCAGGCGTAGGTGCGCGCGGCCACGGCCTGGGCTTTGAGGGCCTCGATGGGCCAGGACGCGGGCATTTCCCTCGGCACCACTCGTTTGACGTAGGTCTCGAAGGTGATGACGTCAATCTGGCCGACCGGCACGTCTGGGCGGTAGTAGTTCTCTGCACAGTGAATGACGCGAATGGTGATCGGCGGGGTCTGCTGAATAAGGGGCGCTAGTGGGTCACCCAACCCCCATCCCTGGCCCTTCCCCCTACGAGGGGGAGGGGAGACGGCAGCGTACAGCGGATGTTCCTTTTCCCGTTCTCCTCCCTCCCCCTGTGGGGGAGGGGAAACGGCAGCGTACAGCAGATGCTCCTTTTCCCGTTCTCCTCCCTCCCCCCGTGGGGGAGGGGAAACGGCAGCGTACAGCGGATGCTCCTTTTCCCGTTCTCCTCCCTCCCCCCGTGGGGGAGGGCTGGGGAGGGGTCGGGCGAGGTCCAGCACCCACACGTCGCCCGCGCGGTTGAAGGCCAGGTAGTGACCGTCGGGCGACCAGGCGGGGCTACTCTCCTCAAGGTCGTTGCGCAGGAGCTGTCGCAAGTCCCCTCCGTCCGCGTTCACCAGCCAGATATCACTGGCGGACGCGGTCGCGGCCCCCAGCGGCGTGCGCGAGAAGGCCAGCGTCCGCCCGTCTGGCGACCAACTGGGCATGCTGAATGTCTCCGCCTGGCCCCGGACCAGGAGCACGGGCGCTTCGTCACCATCCACGTCCGCCACCCACAACTCAGGCGAGTTGTTTTCGGCGGCGATGACGTGGGTCAGTTGCCGTCCATCTGGCGACCAGGCAAAGTCCAATACCTGTGTATCTGCGGCCAGCAGCCTGGGCTCTTCATCGGAATTGGGTGTGACCCACAGGTGCGTGCCATCGCTCCAGGCAACGCGCGCCCCGTCGGCGGTCAGCCGGACCCGCGCCCCAGCGGGTAAGGCGGGGATAGCGGCAGGCACGGTTTTCACTCCCTCGCTACCCAACCACACCTGCCCGTCCTGGGCGAAGGCCAGTTTCCCGCCAACCCAGACCGGCGACGTGCGCCAGTCGGCGGTAGCCCACGTTTTCTCCTGACCGCTGGCCAGGTCGAGCACGTGGGCCTCCCAGCGCCCGTCTCCGGCAAAGGCCAGATACGCTAACCGCTGTCCATCTACGGTATAGGCCGGTTGAACCGCATCCCCGCTGAGCCTGGTAGCCGGGCCACCCCGGACGTCCACCGCCCACAATTCGCTGAGAGTCTGATGGGGTGTGCCATCGCCGACCACCACCCCCCAGCGATTGACGAGCACTGTGCGGCTGTCGGGCGACCAACCAGCGAAGCGAGAGCGACCGTCGGCGGTCAGCGGCCACGCGCTACCTATGCCCTGCGCCTTTGAATGCAGCGCACCGAGTTGAGTCAACAACAGCAACACTCCCAGCGTCGCCAGGCTCACGGATAGTACTATGTACCACTCGCGTTTTGATCGCATAGTCCGTTTTCCCCCGTTCGTCTTCCTGCGTTATCATACGCGAAGAGTGCTTTTTCGCAAAAGGTGATGCAAGTTGTAGTATTATTCCGCCTGTGAGAGCAGGTTCAAAACACATCGGCCCGCGGCACGGCGGGGTTTGGTGTGGTGTATGATTGCAAACGGGCCATCATCGCCTGAGCATCCTGGCCGACAAAGCGAGTCCCCCACAGGCCCACCAGCCCACCCACCAACGCCATTAGCAGTGCCACCACCATACCCAGCCGCAGGTCGCCCGTTTGGTCGGAGAACCAGCCGACGACGGCGGGCCCCGTGGCATAGCCGAGGATGTGGATGACGAGCAGGTAAAAGGCAATGGCCGTGGCCCGCAGGTTGGGGCGGACAACCTGGTGTATCAGTGGCCCCATGCACGGGGAGTAAAAACTGAACAGGTACATCGCCAACGCTGCCAGGACAATGAAAAGTGTCTGATCCAGGACCAAAATGGCGGCCAAGGCCAATGGAAAACCGGCGACGAAACTGGCGCCGATGGTCAGGAGACGCCCGCTGGGAGTGCGGCGGAGGAGCCGGTCGGCCAGGAAACCGCCGGAGAGCACACCAGCCGCGCCGGTCAGAACGGTGACGGCTCCGATGAGGAACCCGGCCTCACCTTCGCTGAAGCCGTGGGCCCGCACGGCGAAACTAGGTAGCCAGTAAACTAGCCCGCCGGTGGCGAACGAGATGAGTGTTCCGGCCACATACACCACAAGCATGGTAGGCATGGATAGCAGTTCCTTCACCATTGTCGTGGCGGGAATGGCCGGGGAACGCGCGGCTTCCGGTCCGGCTCCCAGAGCCTGGTACTCACTCTGGCCCTTGTCCGGTTCGGGCAGGAGCCACACCAGGACGGCCAGGATGAAGCCGGGGAGGGCGGCGATGTAGAAGACGGGGCGCCAGCCCAGCGCCCTGCCCAGCACCCCACCCAGCGCATAACCGGCCGCTGAGCCCAGCATCACCCCCAGGTCGTGGAAGCCCACCACCCGGGAGCGATGGGTGGATGGGAAGATGTCGCTCAGCCAGGCCAGAGCCGAGGGGCCGTAGCCCGCCTCACCCAACCCCAAAGCAGCCCGCCCCAACAGGAGCATCCGGTAAGAGACGGCGCCTCCGGTCACGGCCATTGCCCCGCTCCAGACGACCATCGCCAGAGCGATCACTTTCCGACGCAGCCAGCGGTCAGACAGGACGGCGATGGGAACAGGAGCCAGAGCGTACAGCACCTCAAACGCCGTGCCCAGAAGCCCCACCTGAACGTCGGTGAGGTGCCAGTAGTCCTTGAGGATAGGAGCCAGCGCAGCGACGACCTGACGGTCCAGAAAGTTGATGAAGTTGGCGCTGAAGAGCACCACGAGCGTGACGTAGGCCAGCCGCGAGGCTTTCACTTTATATCATCCCGGGGCAGAACGTGGCGCCAACATGCTCAAAGAGAAGACCCCCAGGGTTCAAGCCGGGGTAGCCTCGCGCGTAGGCTCTGGCCAGTGATGCCGCAGGTACAGCGGACACCCCCCGCCGCATAAGGGGAATTCTGGACACTCCCGACATTTCTCCGGAGCATAGCGGCGCTCTCGCAATGCCTGGGCCAGGTCGTGGTTCCAGATGTCCTCCCAGGGGTCGCGCAGGATGTATCCCAAACGCTCGTAGTAACTCTGGCACGGGATAACCGCCCCGTCCGGTTCGACGCACATGTTATACAGAGCCGCAGTGCAGGCTTTCACCCCCAACCCCAGTTGCAGCGGGGAGAAGGCGCAGTACTGGGTAGGGGTGTACCAGATCAGGCGCAGGCCGTGCCGAGCGGCCGCATCCCGCACCCGCTCCAGGATGGGGGCCAACTCCCCCTCGTCGAAGCCGGTGCCGACGGTGGCGCCCCGGCCGGCGTAGATGAGGCTGTTGCAGGCGAAGGTGGGAACCCCCAACGAGGCGATGAAAGCGACCGTCTCCTCAATCCCGGCCACGTTCTCCCGGGTTAAGGTGGTGTTGGTGGTGATGTAGAGATCGGCTGCTACCGCATTACGCACCCCCTGCACCGTCTCCCGCCAGGCACCGGGGACGGCCTGCATAGAATCGTGTATGGCTTCGGCGTGGGATTCCAGCGTGATCTGGACGTGGTCCAGGCCGGCCGCGACCAGGGCCTGCACGTAGGCACTGTCGGACAACCGCCGGCCGTTCGTCAGCAGCCCTGTCACCAGCCCCAACCCCTCAGCGTAAGCCACCAGTTCGACCAGGTCTTCCCGCATCGTCGCCTCCCCCCCGGTGAAGCAGACATGGGGGATGCCGACCTCCCACACCCGATCCAGGACCGCCTTCCAGGCCGCCGTGTCCATCTCGGGATAATCGGGGGAGCGGGCTACGTAGCAATGGGGGCAACGGTTGTTGCAGCGGTAGGTCAGCGCCAGGTCCATCCGGTAGGGAGCCGTGAGGGACACTGAGAAGGGGTCTATCCGCTCCAGGCCCAACCCGTGGATAGGGCAGACGGAGCCGTCAGAGGTGATGAGCGTTTCGATCTGTTCCTGCAGGCGGCGGTAGTCGGCCTGGGCAGTCTGGGCGTCCACCCGGTAGCGGCGGCGGATCGTCCGCACTGCCCTCTCCTCCGGCACTCCCTCCAGGATGAAGCGAGCGTACTCGACGGCCGTCTGGTTCAGGTGGAGGATACGGGCGGCGTTGATTACCAGGAGGCCGCGCCCGTCCGGCTCCACGCGCAGGTGCAACCGCACCCGTCCGCCGGTTCCATCGCGCCGCTCGTAGGCGTGCAGGCCGGGGGGCAGGGACCGCGGGGGCCTCAGGGTGTCACGCAGGTGGGCCAGAAGGGACATGCGGATCTACCGTCCGCCCCCGGCGCAAGCGCAGGCGCAGCCGGCGCAGGCGCAAGCACAGGCGCAACTGCTCCCCCCGCCTCCGCCGTAACTGCGCCCGCTGTAGGAGCGTTTCGGCGGCGGGTTGGTCGCCTTCGTCACCCCGCTGGTGAAGCCTGTTACGTTTTTGACGATGCCGCCAGCTGTAGATTGGACACCGTTTACGACGGTCGCGGCGAAGGCGGCCCCGGGGAGCGTCGGCAACTGGACGCGCCCCGTCGAGGGAGCTGAGGGACGAGCGGAGGAGGGCCTGGACGCGGCCGGGACGGTGCGTGCCCAGGGGCGGTAGTATCCCCACCACATCGGCACGAAGACCGGGCCGGTACGGAAAACACGCCCGGTGCGATCCTCGAAGTCATCGTCCAACATGGTCCACTCCAGCCCCTCGTCGAAGCGCTGGCTGCGCACCTCCGGCGTCTCCGCACCCTCCACCTGCTGCCAGGCCCGTTTGACGATATCGCGGTAGTAGGCCACCGTCTCCTTGCGGCTGAACCCCTTCATCTTGTTGTTGACCTCTTTGACCAGGGCTACCGTCATCTTGCGAAGGCGACTCTCGCTGAGGGTGCGATCCTTCTTCATTGCCTCCAGAAACTTCTCTTCGTACGGGTGCAGCTTCTCTGGCAGCGGTTCGTTGACCTGAATCTTCAGCGGATCGTCGTCCAGCACCGTCACTGCCCCCTTCTTCAGCAAGCCGAAGAGGATCATCGTCAGCACCTTGTTCAGGGGAGTCTCCAGGAGGATGGCTGACTCCACCGCCGTCAGCCCACGCTTGATCCCGACCCCTTCGACCTTCATCGAGGGGGGCAGGTACTTCATCTTACGCTGGCGCTGGCCCCATACGGACAGACCGATGATGCCCGCGATGACGGCGATAAAGATGAAGATAGGGTTGCAGCAGCAGCTAAGGGCGCTTGTGATCGTGCCAAAGAACTGTTCCAACCCCGAGGGGCCTGCCTGGATGGCGTCCTCAGCGAGGTACTGGCGGGGGAAGGAAGCGCCGAAGATGTACTGGCGGTCCGGCGCGGCGGCCGGATTGTACCAGATGTAGAGCACGCGGCCTTCCTCGTCCAGCGCCGTCTCCGGCTGCTCCTGGGGCCAGTTGGAGGGGCTGCGGTGCCAGCGGGGTTCCTCCGGCTGCACGCCCGGTGGCAGGTGGAAGCGCACTGCCAGGTCAGTGGTGCCGTGGACGAACTGGCTCCCGAACCACGTGGGAGAGAACTCGGTGCTGGCGTACTCGGCGTCATCGCTGTCTTCGTAGACCATACTCCCCACCCGGTCCACGACCACGTGCACTGTACCGGTCTCCCCGGATCTGATCGTCGCCTTGCCCAGCCACACGGCTACGCCGTAGTCGTCTTTGCCCTCGTAGTCCGATCCGACGTGATCAATCGGCTTGCCGTCCACGTCGGCGCGGATGTCGGACAGGTTGTAGTAGCCGTTGGGCAGGCCCACGTCAACAGCGGCGATGTGGTAGTTTCCAACGTCGCAGGTGAAGGTGAACCAGTACTCCAGATTGACAGATCCGTCCTGATTGACCCACACGTCCACGATTTCCCGGTCCAGAGAGAAGGAGTAATCCTGGGCGTAGGAGGGAAAAGGTGGACACAGCAGGACAGAAAGAACGATGAAAAGAGTAAGCAGTACCAGGGTCTTCTTCCAACGCATCGGTTTCCTCCCTTTGGGCCGGACGGCCGGCCAAC
>Ga0209121_10002961_pt1 | contig 16811 bp, 17 predicted proteins | sample Cruoilmetagenom3_FD_187292 | JGI IMG/M metagenome (GOLD analysis project Ga0209121, IMG submission 187292) | Oil polluted marine microbial communities from Coal Oil Point, Santa Barbara, California, USA - Sample 3 (SPAdes) (version 2) | ecosystem: Environmental > Aquatic > Marine > Oil seeps ... | reverse complement strand
CAACCGTCCCGAGACTTCGTCATTCTGAGGAGCGAAGCGACGAAGAATCTCATTTCGCAGCACCAAATTGTCATCAGGAGCGAGATTCTTTGCTCCCTCTGGTCGCTCAGAATGACGCAAGCCAACATGTGGGTAATCACCAGATGATTAGCGCAGCAATTGATGCAACAGTTCAACGTATTGCAGGTGCCAGGGCTGACCGTTGAAGTTGGGATACATCCATAACACACCCCAGAAGTGCATCAGCATGCTGGCGGCGATGAGTGCCTTGCCCCACCAGCGCAACCGGCCGCCTGTCTCCAATGCCACCAGGAGTAGCCCCAGTGGTAACCAATCCAGCGCGAAGCGGTAGCCGAACTGGTAGGAGCCGGTGTTGAAGTAGAGCAGTGATGGCAACTGCACGAGTGCGATGGAGAGCCACAGCCCCAGGCGTACCCTTGCGAAGGTTTGGCAGCAGCGCTCGGACCAGAAGCATCTTCGCCCGTCGGGGGTTGCTCCATCGCCAGAACCACTCGCAACCTTCGCAAGGGTTGGCAATGCCAGCAACAGCGCCGGGCATGTGAGCAGCAGTCCCATCCCCCACGGATCGGGCTCGACGCGGAGGGGAGCCAGCGAGACTAGTGGGGGCCGGATCAGCAGTGTGTACAGGTTTTCCGGCAGAAAGTGGAGGCTAAACTGGCCCCAGGTCGCCTGGCGCTCCAGCAACGGGCCGGGGCTGTTCATCCAGCGGTAGCCGAACTCCAGAGGACTGCCGAAGCGCGCGCAATTGTAGGCCACCTGTCCCAGCAGCGCAGGTGCCATCCCCAGAGCGAGCAAGAGCAAGAAGCGGGTGGTATCTCGGAGGTTCCGGGCTTTCTGGAGACTCAGTGTCAAGGTTAAGGGGAAGGCCAGCAGCACAGGAGCACGGGCCAGGAACCCCAATCCTAGCCACAGCCCTGTCAGGACAGGCCGGTTCCGTCCCAGCACCTCCAGCGCGTAAAGGCATAGGCAGGTGACAGCCACCACGTGGGCCGTGTACCAGACGGACCCCATCGCTGCACAGTACCACAGCGGCGTTCCTAACCCCAGTAGCAGGCAGAGCCAAGTCCCGAATTTCAAATCCCAAATCCCAAGTCCCAAATCCCAAAGCCCAGAGCGGGCCAGCACAGTGTAGAAAAGCGAGACGTTAAGCGCACCCAGCACGACGCTGAAGGCGACGTCGGAGATGGTTAGGCCACGGAGCGCGACTAGCGGCAGCATCAGTAGCGCCGGGAGCGGTGGGAACGAGACGTACCAGTGTCCCTCGAAAGGCGTCAGGTCGTAGGGTGGGGCGGGGACGTGGATCAGATCGAGGTGGCCGTGGAGAAACGATTCGGCCAGGTAGACGAAGTGCGGGGCCAGCGAATGGCGGCTAAGTGAGATGCCAGCAGTGAGGCTGTAGACGGCCAGGAAGGCGATGAAAAACCAGAGCGAAGGGGGACGGAGGAGACGCCGGAGCATAGTGGTCAGGGTGTCGGACTGCGGGTCACAATCGCCAACGTGACGAGCACCGCGATGATGACGAGGGTAACTATGGCGACGACCACGGCGATGATGATGCGTTCTTGCCGTTCACGTTCGGCCTGCGCCTGTGCCAGAGTCTCGCGGCGGTGTTCCTCGGTGACCCACATCTCCGCCAGCCGGGCCTGTGACGCGGTTTCTTCCCGGGCCTTGATGGTCGGCGCTTCCTCGTGTACCTGGCGCAGCCAGTCGGCTCTCGTTCCTGTCACCCGGTCGAACAGCGCCTCCAGTATCTCCAGTCTCTGCCCGCATGCCAGACACTTGCGCGCGAGCAGTGGGTTGGGAGCGCCGCAAGCTGGACATTCGCGCACCAGGTCGGCACCGCAGGAGGGGCAGCGGCGGGCACTTGGATCATACGCTGCTCCGCACACAGGGCACGCTCGCTCAGGTGGGCTGTAGGCGGCGTGGCAGTAGTCGCAGATGAGGCTACCGTCGGGGCTGACGGTGAAAGAAGCACTGCCGCAGCTCGGGCATTTCAGAGGTGTATGGTCTGAAGTCTCTTTCATCTTGCTGATGGAGTGTGGATCAGGCACTCCAGCCTGTCTGATAACCTGGAGAGGTCATCCAACCTGCGGTGCGGCCACAAGATGTGGTAGTAGAAGCCATTCATGCACAGGTGTTCCACGGGCTGATAATTCTGTCCGATGGCCTCTAGCACCGGTGGCGGATAGAATTGAGCGCGGAGGATGACCACACCAAATTCCTGCCGGTTGATGCGTTCGACGATCTCCGTCGTGTCGAGCAGATTGTTGTTGTAGAGGTTGAGAAGTTGGGTCGGGTTGGTCACCACTGGCTCGTCAGCCAGCAGACTGAACATCGCTTCCTCGCTGAGGGTCAGGCCATCGGTGGTGTGGACGTAGTTGAGGATCTCCTCGCCCGCTGCGTAGTCATCGGCCGTGAGCAGGTGCCCCAGTTGGGTGTAGCCCATCGCGTCGTGGTACTGAAACGTGCTGCAATCGCCCTCAATCAGCGCATCAGCCACGCCGAGCGCGCGGGCCAGCGGCCCGAAGACCGGGCCGGAGGTGGGCAGGTGGAGCATGCGCGGGGCCTGTACCAGGTAGAGCAGTGGGATGATGATCGCCAGGAGTGCGCGACGGTCTGCAACCCCCACTTTCCACTCTCTACTCTCGACACTCGACTCTCTACTCTCGATTCTCCAATCTCTATTCTGTAAACGGCCCAGCGCCAGGCCGGAGGTGAGGCAAGCGGCGGCGACGGCAGTGGTGAAGTAGCCGAACCCCGCGCCCCACTTCCCACTCAGCGCACCGGCTCCCAATGCGAAGAAGAACCATAAAGAATAGGCTGAGAGCCGATCCCAGAACAGTTCGTAGATCAGGTATCCTGCTGCCAGCAGGATGAAGAGCGTGTGCAGGCGGAACCACTGTCCGAAAAGAAAAACCGTTTGGCGATAGTCAAACTCGTTGACGTTGGCCTGGATGATGTTGACCCACCACTGGCCGTCGGTCGCGACGTTCAGCAGCCAGAAAATGGCCCCGGCGACGGCGGCCAGCGCCACGCCAGCAGCGATGGCCTTTTTGACGTCACGCAGGAAGACGTAGGAGAGAGCAGCGACGATGGTAAACACGGCCATTTGCTTTGTGTAGCCAGCGCAGAGAAGCATCAGCAGCCCCAGTATGAGGTTGCGCCTGCCGTGCCGGGGGTGCTCGAACTCGGCGATGAAAGCGATGGCCAGTGTCTCAAACATCACCATCGTCATGTGCATCCGGCACAGCGGCCCGATCTGGTACACGTAGTTGGAGGCGAGAAAGGACAGCCCGGAGATGAGGGGGATGAACCAGCCGCCCCTTCGGCCTTGCTCAGGGCAGGCGACTTTGCGCCGCACAATGGCGAAGATGACGCCCCCGGTGATGAGCGTGGTGGTAAAGGAGACCAGCCTCCCGGCGATCAGTCGCGGCCCAAATATCGACAGCAGTGGGATGATGAGCAAATGGAAGAGCGGCGGGTAGTTGGAAGCGTAGAACGGATAGGCGGCATTGTCCCGGTAGGGCCACTCTCCCTGTCTATACAGGACGGCGTCGTACAATTCGAAGCCCTCTCCCTGGTCGTAGTCGAAAGGCCAGCGGAAGAGGTCCGTCGCGTAGACGACGTACACGGCCAGGTAGCCGGCGTAGGCCAGGATGGCAAGCGCGGTCAAGGCTACGCCAAGTGACTTGAGAGTGCGGGAGGGAGGCATGGTGGTTAGTTGGTTGGTTAGTTGGTTGGTTAGTTAGTTGGTTGGTTGGTTAGTTAGTTGGTTGGTTAGTTGGTTAGTTAGTTGGTTAGTTGGTGAGTGGGTTGACTAGGCCGGGCGGTTGCCCAGGCGAACCAGGATGAGGCCCACGGCAATGGTTGCGATGCCGAGACTGATTCCTATTCGCTGCAACGGGCCGAAGCCGCCCCACTTGCCAGCGCCGATGAAATCCACCGCGATAGTGCCGAAGGCGGCAAGCAGGCCTAGCGTAATGACGACGATGCCGAGTTGTCGCTTGGTGACCATAGGCTTCAAGTCCCGCACCCACGCCAATGTTGCTTCGTCTGCTTCGGTAGATGCGTGCTTTCTCGCGGGCGACTGTCTGTGATTATAGCACAGTGGCGTGAAGGTGCAACTCTGAGGCGAGAAGTGCGTATTGGGAGGTAGGAAGCAGGAGGCGAGAGGCAGGAGGCAAGGTGCAAGATGCAAGAGGCAGAGGTTGTCCATGCAGTAATGGAAAGTGAAGTGGCAGCGGGTAATGAGGCAGTGCAGGCGCCTACGGATGAGTGGACGGCGGCGGCGCTGGCACACGCGAGCGTCTTACTGACCCTGGTACTGGGGATGGCAGGCGGCGTCGGTGCGCTGGTCGGGCCAGCCGTACCTCTAGCGATGTATTTAGGGTACCGGGAGAAATCGCGGTTTGTTGCCTTTCACGCGCTGCAATCCCTCGTCTACCAGGTGGCAGGCGTGCTGATCTATGCCGTTCTCGCGGCGGTGCTGGCTGTGTGGATAACGATGGCCTGGACGGTCAGCGGTCTGCTCTCGGCAGTGCTCGTTGGCTTGCTGCTCATGCCGTTTGCGCTGCTGCTCACGTTGTTGGCAGTGCTGCTGCTGGTCGGCGTGCCCTTTGCCTGGCTTGGCTACGGGCTGTACGGGGCGTACCAGGTCTACCAGGGGCGCAACTTCCGCTATTGGTTGATAGGCGAATGGCTGGAGAAGGAGGTGAAAGCGTGATGCGCGGACGCGACCCCTTTGTGGCATTATTGCTGGAGGTCGTAGGTGGGTTCTTCGGTTTCCTGGGTATCGGCTGGATCTACGCCGGCCGGCCGGCGGTGGGCATCCTGCTGCTGCTTGGCTATTGGCTGCTGGATTGGATCATTGGCCTGACGCTGACCATCGGCACTTTCGGCGCGTGGTGCTGCGTTTGGCCAGCGCAGAACCTGGTCTTCGGCGCGCTCTCGGGCTATCTGGCCTACCGCTGGCTGGAGCAGCATCCGTAGAACCGGTTATGCTGGACGCTTGACAGATGCTTGGAGTGTAGTGCACTCTAGCCCGAGGTGGGGCGATGGCGCACACCGTTCGGTCGGTTGCAGTAGGCCCGGTCCGCTTGGGGATTTTGTAAAACGTAAGCCGCCCCACACCGGGCGGCTTGTTCTCTTGCGTAGTGTGGTTGACCTTCCGGGAAAGTGTAGTATAATCTCAGCCGGAGGTTCGAGAATGTCTAGCCATGCGGCGATAATTGATGATAATCGCCAGCCCTATCCGCCCAGGGGGCAGCGGCTGGTACTGCCGCGTGGCTAGCGAGGACGTTGATCAGGCCAAGCCGCCCCACAGTGGGCGGCTTGTTCTTTTATTGAGCGTGAGTGGAATAGCGCAAGCACTACGCAAGGAGCCAGATATGTTGAAAACGCACAGTTGCGGTGGGTTACGGGCCACACACGTCGGCCAGGAGGTCACGCTGGCAGGATGGGTGAACCGCCGGCGCGATCACGGCGGTCTCGTCTTTGTGGACCTGCGCGACCGTTCGGGTATCGTCCAGGCCGTGGTGAATCCCGACGTGGCGCCGGAGGGGCACGTGGTGGCACAGCAGGTACGCAGTGAGTACGTGCTTCAGATCAAGGGCATCGTCCAGGCTCGACCGGAGGGGCTGACCAATCCCGGTATACCCACGGGCGAGATCGAGGTTGTGGCCCACGAAGTGAAGATTCTCAATCCGGCCAAGACGCCTCCCTTCTACATCTACGACGACAGCCCGGTGGATGAGGCGCTGCGGCTCAAGTACCGCTACCTTGACCTGCGGCGGCAGCGAATGCAGCGCAACCTCATCCTCCGCTACCGGGTGGTCAAGTACATCCGCGACTTCCTTGATGCCCAGGGCTTCGTCGAGATCGAGACGCCAGCCCTCTTTAAAAGCACGCCAGAGGGGGCGCGGGACTATCTGGTCCCCAGCCGCCTGCACCCTGGCAAGTTCTATGCCCTCCCCCAGTCACCCCAACAGCTCAAACAACTGTTGATGGTCGCTGGGTATGAGAAGTACTTCCAAATCGCGCGCTGCTTCCGGGACGAGGATCAACGCGGCGACCGCCAGCCTGAGTTCACCCAACTCGACCTGGAGATGAGTTTCGTCGAACGGGAGGACGTGATAGCACTGGCCGAGGAACTGATGATCGGTGTCGTTGAGACCTGCTCCGATCGGAAGTTGCTCTTCAAGCCTTTCCCGCGCCTCACCTACGACGAGGCGCTGCGCCGCTTTGGCACCGACCGGCCGGACATGCGCTTTGGGATGGAACTGGTGGACATATCCGACCTCGTGGCCGAATGTGGCTTTCGGGTTTTCTGTGATGTCGTTGCTGCGGGCGGACGGGTCAGAGGCATCCGTGCTCCCGGCTGCGGCACCTACAGCCGTCGAGAGATTGACCGGTTGACCGCGCTAGCTCAGAGGGATGGCGCCAAGGGGCTGGCATGGCTGGCATTGGGACACGAGGGCGAGGTACGCTCCTCCTTTGCCAGGTTCCTTACTGAGGATCAAGTGGCCGATATCATCGAGCGTATGGATGCGGAGTTGGGCGACCTGCTGCTGTTCGTCGCTGACCGCTTCCGGGTCGTGAACGCAGCTCTGAACGAACTGCGGTTGGAGGTGGGGGAGCGGTTGGGACTGCGTGACCGCACAGTGTTGGCCTGCTGCTGGGTGATTGACTTCCCGCTCTTCGAGTGGGACGAGGAAGGGCGGCGTTGGGACCCCAGTCATCATCTCTTCACTGCTCCGGTCGAAGAAGACCTCCCCTTCCTGGATACTGACCCCGGTGCGGCGAGGGGGCAACAGTACGACTTGGTGATCAACGGCGAGGAGACCGGCGGCGGGAGCATCCGTATTCACCAACGCAAGGTGCAAGAGAAGATTTTCGAACTCATTGGGTTGAACGTGGAGGAAGCACAGGAACGTTTTGGCCACATGCTGGAAGCGTTCGAGTATGGCACGCCGCCCCACGGGGGGATCGCGCCTGGGATTGACCGGCTAGTGATGCTCCTGGCCGGCGAGCCCAACATCCGCGAGGTGATCGCCTTCCCCAAGACCCAGCAGGCAGCCGACCTGATGGCTGGCGCGCCATCGCTGGTGGACCCCCAGCAATTGGAGGAACTACACATCCGGGTTGTTGAAGACACTGTAAGTTCCCACGAGTTCTCACAAGGCTCATAGGGGTACGAGCCCTCTGTTTTGATAGATGTTCTTGCCCTTTCAATACCTGTTTGTTACCCCTACCTTATATGATGGTGACATTGGCTATCCGAGCCAGCGTAGGAATAAGGAGGAAAGATGCCCAGCGATTTGATCGCCCGCGTACAGGAGGATAAAGTACGTTTCGTCAGTCTCCAGTTTACCGACATTCTGGGGACGATCAAAAGCGTCACCATTCCCGTGGGCAGGCTTGAGGATGCCCTGGAGCAGGGAGTTTGGTTCGACGGCTCGTCCATTGAGGGGTTTGCTCGCATCTACGAGAGTGACATGGTGCTAGTGCCCGACCCTGCCACTTACCAGGTGCTCCCGTGGAGCGCGCCGGAGCGCCAGCGGGTGCGCCTGATCTGCGACGTTCACGGCCCGGATGGGGAGCCATCTCCCAACGTGCCGCGCCAGGCACTGAAGCGTGTACTGGCCCGGACTGCGGAGCGGGGGTACGTCTACAACGTCGGCCCTGAACTGGAGTTCTTCCTATTCAAGCGCAACAATGAGCGTAACGATGGGCATCCAACTCGGCCTGCTCCGCACGATGTGGGAAGTTATTTTGACTTCTCACCCCGTGACGAGGCGCAACAGGTGCGCAGCGAAATCATCCTGGCGTTAGAGGCGATGGGCATGCAGGTGGAGATGAGCCACCACGAATGTGCTATCGGTCAGCACGAGATTGACTTCCGCTACGCCAACGCGCTGACCAGCGCCGATAACGCCGTCACGTTCAAATATACGGTGCGGGCGATAGCGGCCACCCACGGTATCTACGCCAGTTTCATGCCCAAGCCCATCTTCGGTATCGCTGGCTCAGGTATGCACACACACCAGAGCCTCTTCGATGCCGAAGGGCGAAATCTGTTTCACGACGCGGACGATGAGTATCACCTCTCTCGGTTAGCCTACAATTTCATCGCCGGGCAGATGGAGCACGCGCGAGCGCTCGCGGCGGTAGTGGCTCCGACGATCAACAGTTACAAGCGCCTGACGCCGGGCTACGAGGCGCCAATCTACATCTGCTGGGCGCAACTCAACCGTTCGGCGCTGATTCGTGTCCCAGCCCACGGGGTGCAGCAGGAGTGTGCGACGCGGGCCGAACTGCGTTGTCCCGACCCCAGCGCCAATCCCTACCTGGCCTTCGCTGCTATGCTCGCGGCGGGCCTCGATGGCATCAAGCGGGACCTGACCCCACCACCACCGGTCAACGAGGACGTCTACGACTTCGACGAGCGCGATCTGCGCGAGCGGGCCATCGGCACACTGCCGAGCACGCTGGCCGAGGCGCTAGACGCGCTGGAACAAGACGAGGTGATCCGGGCGGCGCTAGGCCCGGGCATCACAGAGGCTTTCCTGCGGGCCAAGCGGGCGGAGTGGGGTGAATACCGCATCCAGGTGACGAACTGGGAATTGGAACGCTACCTGGAGACGGCGTGAGGAGTGCTCGGAGCAACTTGCGCTTTTTTCCAATGCATGGTATATTTTAGGCGGCCCTGCTGTGTGCGTGATAGCCGTTTTTGCGTTTTGAGCCAACACACACCGAAACGGGAGCTGTCTCTTCAGAGAGGAATGCGATAGCCTACGGGCAAGGCAGACCACTGAGCAGGCTCCCACCTGCGAATGCAGGTTCAAAACACATCGGCACACGGCACGGCGGGGTTCGGTCTGATGAGTGATTGCAGACGCCACCGGTACACCGGTGGCGTTTGCGCACCTGCTCTTGACTTGCTCCCTTTTTTGTGCTATCCTCCTACTTGTACTATTCACATCATTCAGTGCGAGGTGCGCCGTGCTTCGAGAACGGGTTTCCAACAACATTTACGTCTTCACCAGTGCTCTCTATGCCCAGGTGACAGCCGGGCTGATCGTGACTCCCGAGGGTTCGATCCTCGTAGATAGCTTGCCTTTTCCTGTAGAAGCGCGCGAGATAGCGACGTTCGCCGCTCGCGTCTGCCGACCTGGTGTGCGATACGTGATTCTGACCCATTATCACGCCGATCATACCTACGGTGCTTACCTCTTCCCTCAGGCCGACGTGGTGGCGCATGCGCTCTGTCGGAAGTTGCTCATCAAACGTGGTATCCCGGCGTTGAAAAAGGCGCAGGCCGGAGAGCCTGACCTGGAGGAGGTCGTGTTGCGCCTGCCCGACATCACGTTCGATAGTGGAGAGATAGGGTTTCAGTTGGCAGGCAAAGTGGTGCGGCTGATCCACGCGCCAGGTCATTCACCGGACCTGGTGATGGTGTACGTTGAAAATGACCGCGTGCTGTTTGCAGCCGACACGGTGATGCCGGTGCCGTCCATTGTGGACGGTGATGTGGAGGCATTGAGGACGTCTTTGCAGAAAGTAGCAAAATTACCAGTACAGAATCTGGTGCAAGGGCACGGAGAGATTGTCCTGCGCGGAGAGGTGCAGGGCGTGGTGCGGGCCAGTCTGGCCTATCTGGATGCAATTGAGGACCGGGTGGCTCAAGCGATCAAGAGCGGAGATGGTGAGGAGGCATTGCAACGGAGCAGTATCGAGTCCTGCGGATTGTCGCGCATCCCGCTCAACGGGCTAGTACAGCAGATCCACGTGGCTAATCTGCTGGCTTTGTACGATCTCATGGTGTCACAGTGAATGATAACGTGCGGAGTGCAATGTTTTGCTATCGGTTTGGTGCTGAAGGCATCAGGCGGGCGCTGGCGATGAGTTTGCGCATCTCTAGTGGCTCGCCCCGGGTCGGGTCACGCACGAGCGAGAGAGCATCCTGCGCGCTTTGGAGACACATATGCCGCAGCCCATACATGCGGAGGTGTCCACAGCGGCAACACCGTCGTCCATTGAGGGCGCCCCGAGCGTACCTACAACCGGTACTTTAGCAGTGTCCAGATTGCCTGTAGCCCGTCGCGCCAGTTGATCTTCTTACCCTCGGCGAAGGAACGGGGCTGGTACGAGATTGGCACCTCGTGGATGCGTATCCCTCGTCGTAGTATCTTACTGGTCACCTCCGGGCAGAACTCGAAGCCATGGGATTGCAGGTCAAGGCTACGGAGAAGGTCGGCGCGGAAGACCTTGTAGCCGGTCGCTTCGTCGGTGATGCGCGAGCCGTACAACAGATTGGCGATCCAACTCAGCAATCGCCCGCCCCAGTAGAAACTCCATGATGAGTGAGGGTTCCGGCGCAGGTTGCGTGAGCCGTACACCACTTGTACTGCCGGGTCTTCGAAGGGGGCCAGTAGCCTGGGGTACTCCTGGGGGTCATACTCCAGGTCAGCGTCCTGGGTGATGACGACGTCACCTGTGACGTGCTCCAACGCTGTACGGATGGCTGCCCCCTTGCCCCGGTTTCGCTCGTGATGCACGACCTTCAGCGAATTGGGCCAGCGGGCGGCCAGGGAGGCCAGAACCGCGTCAGTCTCGTCGGTCGAGCCGTCGTTTACGACGACAATTTCTTTCCCAACGTCGTCGAGTTTGACTTCCAGCACCCGCTCGATGACCTGGGTGATGGTCGCGGCCTCGTTGTAGACCGGGATGATGACCGAGATCTTCACCTGTATTCCGCCCCTATCAATCTGGATAGCCCCTCTCGCAGCGGGACCTGCGATTCCCACCCTAGCACTTCCTGCGCCCGGCGAACGTCGGCCTGGGAGAAGCGCACTTCGCTGGTCCGCGCTGGTGCAAAAGTCGGTGTCAGGGCTGTGTCCAGCACCTGATTCAGTGCTGCCGCTAATTGTAGCACACTCGTCTGTCCCCCGCCACCCACGTTGAAGGCATCCCCGATGGCTGTCTCCCGCTCATACGCCAGCAGCATCGCCCGTACTACGTCTGCCACGTACACGAAATCGCGTGTCTGCTTCCCGTCGCCGTAGATGACCGGACACTCACCCCGGGCCATCCGGGCGGCGAAGATGCTGATCACGCCCGAGTAGGGGCTGGCGGGGTCCTGGCGCGGGCCGTAGACGTTAAAGAAGCGCAGCGCGACAGTCGGCAGGCTGTAACTGGCGTGGAACGCACAGCAGTACGCCTCGCCTACCGCCTTACTCGCCGCGTAGGGGGAGAGGGGACGCGGCGGCAGTTCCTCACGCAGGGGAAGCGCGGTGTGGTCACCGTAGACCGCTGCCGAGGAGGCGAAGACGACCCGTCGTACCCCTGCCCGCTGTGCAGCATCCAGCACGTTCAGCGTCCCATCCACGTTGACCCGATGGGTATGCCGGGGGGCCTTCAGCGACGCCTGCACCGAGGCGATGGCCGCCAGGTGGAGCACGTAGTCGCATCCAGCCACCGCCCGTTCCGCAATCTCCGGGTCGGCCACGTCCCCTTCGAGCAGTTCGATGTGGTCGGCGACGGCGGCTAAATTCTCCCGCCGACCGGTGGAGAAATCGTCCAGCACACGCACACGCTCCCCACGTTCGATCAGTGCCTCGACTAAATGGGAGCCGATGAATCCAGCCCCGCCAGTGATCAAATACATTAGTCTCCTTCCAACATTCCCCGGATGCGTGCAGCGATCATTTTGATGGCGACCTCGTTGAAGCCGCCCTCAGGGATGATGACGTCGGCGTAGCGCTTGCTGGGCTCGACGAACTCCAGATGCATCGGGCGCACAGTCGAGAGGTACTGCTCGCAGACTGACTCGACGCTACGGCCGCGTTCCTCGATGTCGCGTCGTAGCCGGCGGATAAAGCGCACATCGGCATCGGTGTCCACGTAGAGTTTGACGTCGAACAGGCTTCGCAGTTTGGGCTCGGCGAAAACCAGAATGCCTTCGACCAGGATCACCGGCGCTGGTTCCACGCGGCGCGTGCGCTGCGTGCGCGTGTGGGTGGTGAAGTCGTAGATGGGGATTGCCACGACTCGCCCGGTGCGCAGTTCTTTCAGGTGCTCAATCAGCAGTTCGGTCTCCAATGAGTCGGGATGGTCGAAGTTGACCTGGTCGCGCAGGCGCGGTGGGAGGTGACTATGGTCACGGTAGTAAGCATCGTGGGGGATGTAGGTGATGTGCTCGGCCCCCACCCGCTGCAGAATCTGGTTTGCCACTGTTGTCTTACCCGACCCGGTTCCACCGGCCACTCCTATCACGATCGGCTGCATTTCCTCTCCTATCCAGTATCCAGTATCCAGCATCAAGAATATGTCAGTGCCGTCGAGACAAGCAACGATGCCACCACGACGGTCAGCCCTGTTCGCAGCCGGGATCGCTGGCGCGCGCCCAGCCAGGCCGCGCTCCAGGCCAGCCACGCCCCTGCCAATCCGCCCTCGCTAGCGGTTCCCCCCCACACCATCCCTCGCTGCCACAGGTTTACCAGCGCCGTGCTGCCCACCAGCAATGTCAGCAGCGCGTAAGTGGCGGTGGTCAACCACTCGCTATGAGGTGTCTGGACGGCGATCGTGCTCAGGGCCTCGCCCAATGCCCGCGTCCCAAGCCCTCCGCAGACGACAACTGCCAATCCCATCGCTGAGACTGGAGGACTGCCGGTCTCACCGGCAACGGGCCTTGCGGTCCAGAAGAGGCTGACCCAGGCCAGTATCAGCACCGGTAGGATAGGCATCACGTTGCTCCAGGGAGAGGAACAACGGTGAGGCATCGCTGGTGGGGCGGCCAGGGCCGCCATCAGGATCAAGCGCAGGGCGGGCGCGGATACACTGTGATCCCCTTGCCACGCGAGCAACGCCCCAATCAATAGAAGTGCTCCTGCCAGCCAGCCGATAGCCCGCACGGCGTGAGAGAGCCCTGGCACTTGTCGGGAGCTACCCCATAGCGCCAACCCGACCGCCGCCAGCAACGTACCGCAGGCCAGCCCGGTGAAGATCACGGCAATTGACACGTCAGGCTCCCTCGCTTATCGCCAGATTTGGCGGGAGATCGCCAGCGCCCTTGGTCTCCCCGGTTTCCTCTCGCAGCCAGAACCGGCGCACAGGCCACGCTGCGCTTCCTAGCAACCCCGCAATTAGGATCACAAGGCCCGCGCCGGTGGGCCAGAGACCGGGGTTGAAAGTGGCGGTCAGGCGCGCGTAGGGCACGCTGATGAGTTCCAACCCCACTTCGCCCACCGTCAGTTCCGCATCTCCCTCCACCACTGTCTCGCTTGTCAACTGTCCGGGTGGACTGCGGTAGACCTGGACGAGCACGGGGCTGTGGGCCTCAATAGCGTGACCGGGTTGCGGTGCCAGCCGGACACCCAATTGAGCCTCTGGGATGGCGATGTGCTGATCCTCGGTGAGTGCCACTGTCAGTTGCGTGACCGGGTCGGACTCGGCGGTTTGTTGGAGTAGCAGCGGCTGCCCTGTGCCATCGGCGGCGCTGATCCGCACGCCGGGCACGCGCTCTTCGACAAATGTCACGATGCCGGGGCTGTGTGTCACCCTATGGGCATCGTCGTCCAACGCCACCCATTTCTCGGTGTCGTGCAGCGTGACTCTCTCGCTGCTTTGGATAATCAGCCCCTCGACTCGCCAACCCCACAAGTGGGTGAGGAGCAACCCAACCAGCAGCAGCAGCCCGCCGGCGTGGGCCAGCAAGGGGAACACATTAGCCCACGGCCAACGGTCGGCCTGGAAAAGCGGGGGCTGGCGCAGTACCCGGTAGTGCCGGCTGCGCAAGCCATCTATCACGTCGGGCAGTCGCACGCCCGCGAGCGATTCCCATTCTCCCGCTGGCTCCATCACTTCCTGGCTCTGCCGCAGCCGGTCGCCGTTTTCTATCAGCCGCAGCAGCAGGCAGCCAGCGAGAAGCGCGAGCAGCGCGCGGAAGCCGAAAGAGCGCGCGATCGTGAACAAGCCCAGCGTCTGCATAGTTTGGGTCGCCTTGCCGAAGCGGGCTTGCGCTTCAGAAAGCCGCCGCGCATAGGCTACAGGGTCGGCCATGGGCATTTGTGGCAGCCATGCTGTGATGGTCAGCCCAGCCGCGATGACCAGCAACAAAACGACCAGCAAACCGTCGCTGGTCGCAAGCTGCCATACGGCTTGCCAGGGGTCGCGTGGGGTTTGAGCAGCCATTCGTTTTCTGCCAGGTCAGTTTCTATAGAAAGAAGGCCCCATCTGCGGGGCCTGTGTGGTAAGAGCCACCCTTGGGACTTGAACCCAAAGCCGACCGCTTACGAAGCGGTTGCTCTGCCGATTGAGCTAGGGTGGCGCGCAAATATGCCAGACGCACGGAAAAACTGGGAGGAGGCATCACTGTCGCTCGCAGATTTTAAGTGCGCTGCAATTATACCAGTATCACAGGTCATTGGCAAGTCAACCCCGCCCGCATAGGTCGAATCAAGGCTTGGCCACTAGAGAGAAGTGTCGTATAATCGGGGTGTCCATCCATTCCAGTGCTGTCTGCTTTGTGCGTGGCCAATGGATGCGCCTCGTTGGCGAGTTATGTCTAAGACCACTGTTACCTCTACTACATCCTCCACATCTTGGCGACGCAACCTGTACGCCATCGGATTTGCTGAACTGGTAGCCATCGTTGGCTTCACCGTCGTTCTCCCGCTCCTGCCGCTCTATGTGCAGAAGTTGGGCGTGCAGGGCGAGCGGGAAGTCAGAATCTGGGCCGGGGTCATCTTCTCCGCTCAGGCGGTGACGAGGGCAATCTTCGGTCCCGTATGGGGCGCGATCAGCGACCGCTACGGGCGTAAGGTGATGGTCGAGAGGGCGATGTTCAGCGGAGTCTTGGTGATGACTTTGATGGGTTTCGCGCAGAATGTGCAGCAACTGGTGCTCCTGCGCGCTTTGCAGGGCATACTGACCGGGACGGTCACCGCAGCGACGACACTCGTCGCCACGACTGTGCCCCGCGAGCGCGTAGGCTATGCCCTGGGTATACTCCAGATGGCGATCTACACCGGAGCCTCAGCCGGACCGCTGCTGGGGGGCCTGGTGGCTGACAGTTTGGGTTACCGGGCGGCTTTTTGGGTCACGGGCGCGCTGTTGTTTCTGGCTGCGTTGGGAGTACTGCTCTTCGTCAGAGAGGAGTTTCAGCCCGTTGTGCCGCCGGTGAGTGCGCAGGCTACGGATAGTACGGGCCGGCTGGCGTTACGCCGCCGCGCGTGGAGGCAACTGGCCCCGGTGTTCGGTTCGCTGCCACTGCTCGGCATACTGGGGATACGCCTCTTGATGCGGTTGGGAGGACGCTTGCTGGGACCGGTGTTGCCGCTCTTCATCCAGGACATCGCTCCCGCAGGTGCCCGTGTGGCCTCTATCACAGGGCTGATCAGCGGGGTCAGCGCCGCAGCCGGTGCGGTAGGTGCCCTGGGGTTGGGGCGGCTTGGTGACCGCGTGGGCTACCGTGTGATCCTGGTGGCTTGCGCAATGGCCTCGGCCGTGTGCTATGTGCCCCAGTTTTTCGTCAGCGATTCCACTGCTTTGTTGTTCTTGCAAGCGGGAGCAGGGCTGGCGATGGGGGGGATTCTGGCCTCGGTCAGCGCCTCATTGGCCCAGTTGGCACCGGAGGGCCAGGAGGGCATCGTCTACGGGGTGGACGCCAGCGTGGTGTCGGTTGCCAACGCCATCGGGCCGATGATGGGCAGCGTGCTGGCGGTCTGGCTGGGGTTACGGGCACCTTTCCTGTTTGCTGCCGGCATCTTCGCCCTGGCTGGCATTGCCGCTGCCCGACTGTTGCCCAAGCGTCTCCCCAGGTGAGAGGGCAGCTCGCTCCTGGTACAAGGGGCCGTTCAATTCTGTTCCTGCTCTTCTGCTCCCTTACCCCCCGTCCTTCCGTTCCCTTGCTCCCTTGATGAGTCTAGCAAAACGAGCGCCGAACTCCTATCCTTGCTTCAGCTCCTCCTCCGTCGGACCGCCAATGAACTCGAAAGAGTCCACCAGTCCCCACTTCAGCGACTCAATGGTGCGCTTGAAGTAACGCTGAGCGCCACCGCCTTGCTTCCTTGTTGTCGTTACAGCATCCTTGCCAGGCGGCGTAGGTGTGCCTTTTCCTCGCGGATGATATGAGAGATGGCTTCTCGGTCTGCTTCGCTCACCATCTCCCGCAGGTCATAGAAGAACAACAGGGTGTCCTTCTCGAAACCCATTGCTGCCCGCAAGGCAGTCTCTCGGTCCTCGGCTTGCTTAGCCAGCGTCAATGCCTTGTCTGGCCCGGCGAACAGTGCGTTATCCAGGGCGACCTGGAGATAGGCCTGATATTCGTCGTACTTGGCGGCGGGCAATCCCGGGGCCGGACTCATTCCTCCCATCATCTTCTGGAACACCTGGTAGTGTCCTCGTTCCTGGACGGCCAGGTCCTCGAAAAGCGCTTTCACCTCGGGGTCGGCACTCTTGGCGGCCACCTCGTTGTAAAACGTCTCGCCATTCTTCTCGATCTCCAGCGCCATCTCAAGCGCTTCGGCAGCAGTAAAAATAGCCATTCTTTTGCCTCCTTATTCTGATGATGTAGATACACGCTGATACTTGCCTACTTGCACACTTGCCTACTTGCACACTTGTATACTTTCAGCTACACCGCAGTAGACCCTGTCGCCACAGCGGTCGTAGCCGCCCTTTCGCTTCCTGCTTCTCTAAGCCTATATTTCGCACCTTGAAAACTGAATAGAGAGCAGACTGGCGCGATCACGGGTTTTGCGGCAATATAGGGACGCTGACTCTGCATCCGA
>Ga0209121_10002960_pt1 | contig 16818 bp, 6 predicted proteins | sample Cruoilmetagenom3_FD_187292 | JGI IMG/M metagenome (GOLD analysis project Ga0209121, IMG submission 187292) | Oil polluted marine microbial communities from Coal Oil Point, Santa Barbara, California, USA - Sample 3 (SPAdes) (version 2) | ecosystem: Environmental > Aquatic > Marine > Oil seeps ... | reverse complement strand
TCTCAAAGAAGTCATCTGCTACAAGGCCAGCGTTTTCTTGGGCTGGGATCGTCTTGCGCATCGGATAAGTGTCAAACTTAGCGTTCAGGACTATAAATGCTCTGCGATCCTCTGCGCCCTCCGCAGTTATTTTTCTTAATTCAAGCTTGTCTGATTTAATATGTCGCTATAATCTATATGATCGAAAGTCATGTAATACCTAAGACGCCGCCGCGGTGACATTCTCCGGTATGTACACCACCAGCCCGTTCTCCAGCTTGTAGGCCGTACCCATCTTGACCCCCTGCCCACCGGCGAGGTTCTCGGTCATGTTCAGGATCTGTATGCTGTCCTTGTCCTTGATGATGATCTGCATGTTGGGATCGCCCGGGTTCTTCACCACGGTCACGCTCTCTTCGGGGCTGAGCAGCTCGGGAACGTTGTAGGCCATCACCAGCGCCAGCAGGAGGGCGATGGCAAAGACCATAGCGGCATCGAAGAGGTTGGCCACCCCGCTCAGAGGATCGTCTTCCGCTTCATCCAGCAGCCCTAGGCTACGCCGCCGTCTCATTCTCCTCACCTCGCATGATCTCCACGGCGTACTCCAGGTCGCTCAGGTCCTGTCGATACCACCGGGTCCTGATCACGTAAGTCGCATAGCAGATCCCGCCCACGGCCAGGCCTATTACCGTGGTGGAGAAGGCGATCACCAGGCTGTTGGCCATCTGCTCGATGTCGCCCTGGGATAGGCTGATCAGGGCAGGTCCCATGGGGATCAGGGTCCCCATCAGCCCCAGTATGGGACCTACCCTCACTCCGATCCTGATGGGCTCTACCGCCTTGCTCATGCTCAGCTCGGCGTCCTGGAGGATCTTCTCGAACCGGAAAGGAAAGGTCCCCTTCCTGACGGATAGGGCCACCTCTCTCAGAGACTCGGACGTCCTGGCATGAGACGCATAGCTGCCCAGCACCGACTCGATTTGATCGACCTTGCCCGAGCCGGTCAGCTCCGCCGCTCTCAGGCAAACATCCTCCAGCTCCTCCGGATCTCTGCGCCGGGTGGAGTACTCGGATATCAGCGAGCCCAGAAGGGCGAGAGACCAGGCGAAAAGGAGAAGGAGGGCCACTATCACGGGATAGAGGAGCGCGGTCGAGAAGACGAATAGAACGTTTACTATCTCGACGTAGACGCTCAAAGGGCGACCCCCATCCTCCTGCCGACGAACCCGGATACGACCAGGGCCGCGATGATGAGGTATGAGACGATAAGGTCAGAGGCGGGGACGGTCGCCGGGACGAAGATGGTCGCCTGGGCGTTCAGGTAGGCCGGAATGATCAATATGGAAAGTATGTAGAACAAACCTACGAATATCATCACGTTGCCCATGGTGGAAGGTGTCTTTCCCACCTGTCCCATGCTGGTAGACAAAACCGCTATGGTGACGAAGAATATCAGGCCCACGAGAGCGCCCACCTTCCAAGGGGTGAACTCCAGAAGGCCGGCCAGCACGCTGCAGGATAGAAAGGTAGCGGTCATGCAGGCCGGGCATGGCACTGAGAGAACCCAGAAGGTCTTGCGGGTGAGGTCATGGCCGTGCTGGTTCCATTCCCTGGCGGTTATCACGCCCACCACCACCAGCAAGAGGGCGATTATCATGTGCATCGCCACCCCCAGGTTCAACAGGCTCATCAAGGTCTCTTCCGGTATCATATCGATGGCCGTCCCCATGATAAGAGAAAGGACCAGATACCCCGACGCGATGATTAGCGTCTCTCTGCGGCTAAGGCTGGCAAGCCCGCATCCCAGGCTGACCTTGAGCGCGAATATGACGATGCCGATCAGTACGCCAGATGCAACGATCCATGTGATATCCAAAGGTGACACCTACCAAACACAATTGAACGGAGATCAACTTTACATGATATAACCCTTACGCAAGCCAAGACGCATAAGCCAAGAACTTCTTGCGTTCTTGTAGCAAAATTTGGAGGTGAGACAAGTTCACCTGTTCCTCCAGAAACCCATCCCGATCACTATGAGCATGAGAAGCACCAGCAAGATCCCCACGAGGGGCATCCCGGAGATGGAGGGCATGGAACTCGTTTCCTCCACAGGCTCCATCACGTACCCGGTCACCTCGTCCATCGTAGACTCGGCCTTCGTCGCCTCGGCCGGCCTCTCTGCAGAGGTCCCCACGCCGGAGATCTGGGTCTGGTTGGCCACTCCCGATGAAGACGGCCGGTAAGGATGCCTGCTGGACCCCTCGCTCTTAGCCTTTCCGGAGCTGGACTTCGTCGCCTCGGTGCCGGTGAGGACGCCCTGCATGTACTCTCTGAGGAAGGGGTTACCACAGGTGTGGTGGCAGCAGGCGACTCCGTACTCCTGCTTTGATCGCTCGAACTCCTCGGCCAGCTTCTTCTCCATCTCCTCGGTGGGATGCCAGTACCCCTTTCTTGAGGTCTCCAGCATCCTGGCCGTCATTACCTGGTAGGCGTAGGGGTTGTTTGCATCGAAGAACTCCTTGAGGCCCATATCGTACTTGTCGTTCACGTAGACGTCGTAGGCCTGGTTCCACATAGTCTCCGTGACCAGTTCGGGGACGGTCACGTCCCAGCCCCACAGGTACTCTGTGAACTTGTCCATCTCCCTGGCACCGGCATACCCGTGCTCCTGCATCCCCTGGATCCATCTGGGGTTGAGGTATCGAGATCTCATCTCCCTCACAAAGAAGTCGTGAAGCGGTTCCACCTTCAGACTGTCCGGATTCCTCACGTCGGTCACATACATGGACGGTGTCATCCCTGTCACAGTCCTCACTGCAAGCCCGATTCCTCCCAGGTACTGGAAGACATCGTCGTTATCTATGAAACCATAAAGGTTGGAGTTGGTATTGTGTACTGCGGCATCGACCTCTCCAAGGTTGTGTCTGAAGAGATCATTCTGCACGTCCGAGAAGCTCTCTCCGGAGGGGCCGACGCTCCCCCATATATCGTCGCCGTAGATGTAGGACATCCTCTCGATGAAGAGGTTACCCAGCTTCGTATCGTTCTCCCATGTGTCGCTCGCTCCAATCGTGCTATCCAGATTTGGACCGTAGGTACCAGGAGCCTCCAGAAATATCCTTGATCTCGACAGGTTCAGTGCCCCCTCCTCTGTATAGTTGCCGGTCTCTATCAGGTGTTCGTAAATCTCCTGTGAATTCTCCCTGACATAGTTGGGGTAGCTGGTATCTGTGTCGTTTGCAGCCAGCCTGATGGCCCTGTCTATAAACTTCAGCTTCTCGGGGAAGATGTCTCTATGCAATCCCGAGGGCACCACCACCACATCTATCCTGGGCCTTCCGAGCTCTGAGAGAGGTACCAGCTCCACATCGAAGACTTTACCATAGCCGTCCCACTTGGGCTTTGCTCCGATGAGATGAAGTATCTCCGACTCCACCACGCCGTGGTCGGTCATCGCCCATGCCCACAGGACGATTGCAAGCTTTCTCGGATAAGTTCCATTGTTGTCTTCCCTGTACTGCACGATCAGCTTATCGGCAACCTCCTGGCCAGCCTCCCAGGCACCCTGTGTGGGGACTGTGCAGGGTGAGATCGATCGGAAGTTCCTGCCGGTTGGGAGAACCTCAGGGTCTCTTATCGGGTCGTCTGCGGGAGATGGTGGCGTATACCTGGACTCAAGGGCGTTCAGAAGGCGTGGTACCTCAATCGTACATGAACCGAGATCCTCTGCATATACAACGGATAAGTTCAACTCGGCTGTCAGGTTCTCCGAGACAGAGCCCAGAACCTTCTTCTGCGCCTCTTCAGGAGCCGTGCCCTTCAGAAGCGTCTCATCGAGGAGATCTCTCGTAGAATTGGCCAGCTCTCCCTCTTTATCCAACCTCGATGGGTTGGGATAATCATCGTAGGAGATCATCAGGGCAACCTCTCTCTTGTAATCTTCGCCGAGCATCGACCCGACCATTCCAAGGAGTGAATCGCCCTCAGGCGGCTCTCCGAATATATGGAGCCCGTAGGGCATGAACTCGTTCTTCAGGTCGTAGAGGAAGTCCTCCAGCTCCCCGACGAACTCATCGAAGGCAGCAGGATCTGAGGATATCTGCTCCAGGTCGACACCCAGATCTTCATCGAGATGCAGTTCCCTGGACTGGGTGAGGATCTCCTCCATGTACTTCTCCTTCACGGTCGCGTTCTCTACATGGTTATAGTTGTAAGCCGTTCTGGCAAGGTTGGTCAGGTTGCCGTAGAGACCGGAGGCGACGATCGGTGGAGTGAGGTGTGTAATCATAACCGCATCCCCCCTCCTCTTCGCCTGGGTACCCTCGGCGATGTTGTCCACGATGTAGGGATAAACGACAGGGAGGTCCTGGATCAGTACAACAGGCCAGCAGTCCTCTCTGGAGAGCCCGCTCTCCTTGCCTGGAAGCCATTCCTGGGTACCATGCTTGCCCAGATGGACTATGGCATCTGCTTTGAATCCCTGCTTGAGCCAGAGATAGAAGGCTATGTACTGATGATGTGGCGGGATGTCCTTTGAGTGGTAAAGTATCGTATTGTTCTGGAGCCATCCCCTCGTTGGCTGGGGACACAGGATCACGTTCCCGAAGGAGAGCTTTGGGATAACAAGATACTTACCGCTCTCGTTCTGATAGACCATTATCTCTCCGGGAGGAGGACCCCACCTCTCGACAACCTCTTTCTGCTTATTCGAAGGTATGGTGCTGAACCAGCTGAGGTAGACCTCCTCCGGAATCAGAGTCGCATTCCCAGCCAACACCATAGACTCCAGCTCACCAGGTGCCCATGTCCCGACATTGGTCCCCTGGTGAACCATCTGATCAAGGAGATCCTTCTCGCCAGGGATCTCTCCCTCCACGGTGTAACCCGCCTCACCCATCCCATCGAGTATATTTCTGAGGCTCTCGGGAACATCGATATAGCAGGCGCCGATGTTGTCCTTCCCGCCGCCGTGGTTGTAGTAGATGATTGCAACCCTCTTCTCCGAGTTTGGCGTCCTCCGGAGCTCGGCCCAGGAGATCGCCCTATCGGCCATCCATTCCACCTGGGAACCGATCGGCTTATACGTCTTCTCGGCCCTGCCTGCGATCACGATGGGCTCGATTACACCGTCTATCTCTGGGAGGGCAACCTGGAAGTATATCTCAATCGGCGAAAGGCCGGTCGCGTTTTTCCACTCCCCCGGCTTCTGGTAATATAGCCAGATGCCCCTCAGCACAGGGATGCCCAGCTCCAGAAGATCGTGCCGTCCCTGGTCCGGGTCGCCATAATTTATCATGAAGGGCTTTGTCAATATTGCAGCATCCACAATGGACGTATTGTTCTGGATGAAGAACCTCTTCATGGTGGTAGTGTTCGAGAACCCTATATCGATTACGTTCGCACCCCTACTCTCAAGCTCACTGATAAGTGTCCTTCTCGCGAGAGGGTTTGTATCGTAATAGTTCATGACGCCGATTGTGATGGCGCTCTCATTATACCTGTATCCGGTCTTGTTCCGGTACCACTCGAGATAACCTGTCAGGTTCTCAAAGGTACTTTCAGCATCTGGATGGAAGATGTAGCTCTTGGGAAGTATTACCGGCGGCTCTACCTCTCTATTCCATCCGAAGAACTCCACTCCTAGATAGACCAAAAGCCTTTTTTTATTCTCATAGTTGCGGTTGGTCCAGTATTCTTCGATACGAGGATATTCTGAGAGGTTTATATTATTTATCTCTTGATATGGTGGAAATATCTTAACCACATAAGTGCCATTGTTCTTTGCCTCTTCGACCCCGGGTTTGATGCTCAGAAACTCCTTCGGACCTATTCTGATAAATATAAAATTGTACTGGCTGAAGTTGATATCGCCTGGCAAGGTTGTGACATCGTGTTCAGCCATCGTATACGCACTGACGTTTAGGTCAAAGCCCTCTTCTTGCAACGCTTTTGCAGCCTTCAACAGGTCTGGATGGCACCGATCTCCACCCGTTATATATAATAATCTGGCCTTCTCCGGTTTCTTCGACGAGATCCTCGCAGTTATCCTGACCGCCGGGGAGGTTTCAGGTGTTGCGCCGCGGTCACCATAGTAGAATGTGACAACGTCACCATCCTTCAGCTCGAATGCGTCTGGACCCACGACTGGCACGGATTCGTTCGGGTAGTTTACCCAGTACTTCCATATTTCGGCCCTATCTGCAGCCACATCTCCAATCGAATCTACGGTGAGACCGTACATCCCGTAGAGGGCGTCACTTACGGTGCAGTTGAACTCACCCATCTCCGCGGCAGCATACAGCACCCCCAGCGCCGACGTCCAGTTAACAGAATAGATAGATCCGCTACTTGCCGTCACGTTGAAGCTGCCCTCCGGCAGGGATACATCTCCCTTCCAGATCACATTCGACGGCTTTGATCCGAAGGCGTAGAGATAACCATCGTCTGCGCCGATGAATAGCACACCATCATGGACCGCTGGAGAGGACATTATGTATTCGTTTATCGGATAGGTCCAGATAACGGATCCATTGTTTGCATCAACTGCGTAGATCATGCCCTCATCGGTACTGGTTCCGAAGTAGACCATACCACCTGCGACGACAGGGGATGACTTGACCGCGCCGTTGACCTTTTTGCTCCAGATTTGAGAGCCGTTGAGGGCGCTGAAGCAGTGCATGTAACCATCATCGCTCCCTGTGTATACCCTTCCCCAAGATACTGCGGGAGACGAGATCGTACCTGCCATATCGTTCTTCCAGACCTCCCTGCCGGTCGTCACATTGACCGCATAAATCGTACTCGTCGTGGCGAAGAATACCCGATCCCTCCAGATCGCAGGTGTGGTCGTTATCTGAGCATCTGTGGGGAACTTCCAGATGAGATCGGAGGATACATCCATGCAGTAGAGGGCTGGATCGCCGCCTGCGAAGAATATCCTCCCGTCAGAGGCTGCCGGTGAGACGTATTGATTGATCGAGGTCGTCGTGACGTTCCAGAGTTCTTTACCATCAAGATCCAGGGTGTGTAATGCACCGCCAGAGAAGCTCATCACGAATATTCTGTCATCGTAGACCAGCGGGGAGGATGCCACACCCCACCAGCTCGGGTCCCCCTCGATCGTCACGTTCCAGAGCGTCTCGCCACTGGTGGCGTTCACACAATAAAGATCGCCTGTAAGCGATCCCGCAAAGACCTTGTCATCCGATATCGCCGGAGTCGAGGTACCACCCTTCCTGCCGATGGGATTTCTCCACAGGACTGAGCCGTCTCTCGCATCGAGGCTGAAGAGACCCAGCTCGCCCTTGAAGCTCATGTCAGGCCAGTTCGAGACGTAGACTCGACCGGCTGATATGATCGCGCCGCCCCCTATGTAGCCGTGCCCTGTAGGATTTATCCTCCACAAAATATCGGGAGAGTCAGGCGCCTCTCCGCTCACGTTCCCTGTCCGCTGAGCGTCTGCGTGGAAGGTCGGATAGTCACCATAAACCGGCAGGATTGCAACCGTCAGGAGCAGGAATGCGATGAGCCCCAGCCTTCCAGATCCAATCAGGTTCTTGATTTTCATTAAACGAAACCTCCTCCTGTGACGTTCACATCGCCGAAGGCGTAGACCTTCCCGCCTCCCAGCGTGAAGACCATCCCGTCGGCGACCGCCGGTGAAGACCCGCCGCCGGGGTAGCTCCAGACCTGCTCGCCACAGACGGCGTCGAGGGCGTAGGTCCCACCGAAGTCGGTGAAGGCGGCCTTTCCCATGAAGACGAGACCGTCGGCGTAGGCCATGGAACATCTCCAATCGCCGATCTTGTCCCCGGGATCGGTCACCCATATCAGGTCGCCGTCATCGGCATCGAAGCAGTACGTGAGCGAACGGCTGAATCCTTCCACGCCGCCGCATACGTAGACCTTGCCGTCGGCCAGGGTGGGCGTCGAGTCGGTGGGGTTGATCGTCTCTCTCCAGATGGTCGAGCCGTCGTCCAGGTCCAAGGCCATAAGGTCGCCGTCGCCGTCGAAGTTGTAGGTGGTCATGTAGATCACGCCGTCTTCTATCGCTGCAGATCCGCAGGGAGAGTTCTCGGTGGTGAGGTTCCAGACCTCCGTGCCGTCATCCAGATCGACACAGTATATCATCCCGCCAAGGCCCCATTCCCAGCTTCCGAAGACCACCTTATCGCCGTGGATTGCAGGCGTGGACTGGGCAGATCCGTCGACGGTGAAGTTCCAGAGCTCTTCTCCCGTCGCCTCGTCCAGGCAGTAGTAATGAGAACCGTCCCAGTCGCTGACCACCACTTTGCCGTCCACGATGGCCGGGCTGCCGTTGACAGCGCCCTTTCCCGAAGGCGGAGCAAAGGACCAGATCTCTCTGCCGTCTTCCGCGTCCAGACAGATCGTCTTCATTCCGGTGAAGAATACTTTGCCAGCATGGTAGACCGGCGTGAACCAGGAACAGCAGACGTCAGAGTTCTGCTCGAAGGAGACGTTCCAGAGCATCTCTCCCGTGAACTCATCCAGGCAGACCAGGACATCCACACAGTTGACGAAGACCTTGCCATCGGCCACGGTGACCGACGATCCTGCCAGGGCATTTATGTCATCGGTGATCCAGGCGGTTTGATTGGTCCTGGGAGCCTCCGAGATGGTCGATCCGGTATGCGATGGGTTCAAATGGAACTGGGGCCAGTCGTCATCCGTTTTGTCAGATAAGCAGTAGAGATGGCCCTTCTCGGTCCCGAAAAAGATGCAACCGTCGGAGGCGGCCACCCCCGCCAGGATGTAGCCGTTGTCCGGTGGGTTGAACTTCCAGACCGTCCTCGGCTCGGATCCTGCATCCTCGATGCAGTAGGCCGATCCGTTGACCTTTGCCGTGGTGAAGCTGATGCGGGGCAGGTCACCCGATATGGAGACGACAGGAGACGACTTGACCCCAGCATCCACGGGGTAGGACCAGATCGTATCGCCGGTGGCGTCGTCGAGACAGACGAGAGCTCCGGGATGGCCGTGCTCGCCCACCCCGAGGTAGGCCCTGCCGTTGTAGACTACAGGGGTCGAGGTGCTGAAGCCCACGGGAGAGGACCAGCCGGCATCGAGGAACCGGCCCGTCGCTTCGTCGAAGCCTACCTTCCATGCGTAACCGGTGTCTGCAGAGAACTCGGAGGCGGTGTACACGTAGCCGTCTTTGTACGAGACGGAATCCCGGACGCGGCCCGGGTCGGGTCTCGCAAAGCCGATCTTCGATTCGTCAGCAAGCTCCAGAAGATCGATCTGGGTTCCGTTTTTGCGATCCACGCTCAGGAGTGTGCCGTCGGAGTCGCCGTAGACCAAAAAGTCGCCAACTAGAGAGGCCCCGCACCACATATAGCCGTGGGTCTCTCGGGTGAGGTTCCAGCTCTCGTTCCCGTTTTGATCAAAACAGAGGTACCGCTTCGGACCTTTTCCGTAGGCGCTGCCCTCACCCAGGAAGATCTTCCCGTCTGCGCAGGTTATGGGACATTCGAACCTGTTCTCGGTCAGGTGGTGGGTCCAGATCATCCGGCCTGTTTTGGCGTCGAAGGCGGCGAGGTTACCGGAGTCGATGGCCGCATAGATCCTGTCACCGTCGCAGGCCGGGGTCGAGGTCTGGAATACCCAGCCGTCCATCTGATATTTCCAGATCGCATCGCCCGTATTCTTGTCCAGGGCCCAGAGGATACCGTTGTCGGCCAGGACGTATACCGTGCCCGAAGAGACGACCGGCGGCACGTCGATGCGATGGAGGTCTGCAGACCAGGTGATTCCCGGGTCTGTGGGCAGGTCGTCTTTGGTCAGACCGGAGTTGGTCGCATCTCGCTGGAACTGGGGCCAGTCCGATGCGCATCCGGAGGCGATGAATAGCAGAAGAGCTACGAAGATCCAGAGAAAATGTCTTATATAGGTATATATCATAAATTAACCACCATAAATCATGTAAAAATTACGGGAGGGATGCGCCCTCCCGTCATCGCGACCACGCCGTAGGCGGTCCACTGGAAAGACGTCCCCTCGCTCTCCTCCTTCCACCAGATGACGCCGTTCTCTTTCTGGAGGCTGGCGAGATGGGATATCGGGTCGGCCATGCCCACGCGCCACTTCATGGGGTCCTGACCTGCCGCGCTCAAGGCCATGATCACCCAGTCGTCGGTGGCGGAGTTGGACCCCAGTGACGAGAAACCGCCGTCTTCGTTCTGCTCGGACTTGAAATAATCCAGGGCCTTCTGTACGGACCCCGAGGCGATATCTTCGCCCGCCGCCATCAGAGCGCAGACGACTATCCCGGTGGTATCCGGATCCTCTCCGCCGGAACCGCCATGCCAGGCCCATCCACCGGACTCGGTCTGGACGCTCTTCAGGTACTCCACCGCGCCGGAGACCTCGTTTGATCCCGGCTCGCCGGAGGCGGCGAGAGCCAGAATTACCCAGGCGTCGTCCCAGATGTAGTTCTCCTTCCCGATCTCACCGCTCGGCCTGGAGTAGCTCTTGACAACGTCCACATAATCCGTGCCTGATATGTCGTGAGGATCCGCTCCACCCGCCACCAGGGCTACTACATAACGTCCAATATGGGCCTCGATATTGGAGGATGTGCTCAGTACGTCCGCATTCTCCACAAGATAGTCGAGAGGGGTTTTGCCATCCTCGGTGTAGTTTGCAGAATCCTCGCCCGATGACGCCAGTGCCATCACTGCAATCGCAGTTGAATGGATATTGCTCTTCGACCCGGACTTGGGTCCGAACCCTCCGTCTTCATTCTGGCAGGATAAGAGGTATTCTACGGCAGAGTTCACATAGGGCGTCTCGTCGGCCAGTCCCGAAATGGTGGAGGCGGCGGCCATGGTCTTTGTATAATCTCCGGTCGTAGTGAGCGGTTCCTGGATCGCTGTTTCTTTGGCAGTCTTGAGTTCGGCAGCGGTCTCTTTGCAGGCACCCTCATATTCCAGCTCACAGATCTCCCCGCAGGTCAGATTTGTCGGGTACCCGATGTACTCGAATCCCCAGTCTGGAGGCTGCCACCCATAAACAGGCATCTCTCCTTCGAACTCGCCGATATCCACCACCGCATTGGCGTAGGCGGTCCTGGACGCGGCGCCGTCTACCGATACGGCGTTCACTTCTGCCAGGTTCACGAACCGCCCGCTTCTCAGAGCCTCGGCACTGAAGAGTATGGTCTCCGTCTCCCCGGGAGCCAGATCGACCAAGTTCCAGGTTATCTGGTTGCTCTCGTAAGATGAGGGCGCGACCGACGAGTCTAGAAGCAACATGTTCTGCGGTAGTACATCCCTTACCTCGGCCACCTGGGTGCTCTCTCCCAGGTTCTGAACCTCCAAGGTGTACCAGACCACATTGGACCTATCCGGATCCAACTCGGCAGTCTTGACTGCCGATATGGTTCTCTCCTGGCAACACTTGAGCCAGTTAATCTCGATAGAGGAGAAGCCGCTAGCAGTTGCCCAACCACCGTTGTAGCCTCCGGACGCTTCTACGCGGTTTACCAGTTCGTCTCCATGGTACTCGGTCACGTTGAGCCAGAGGGTGATGGTATCAGTATCGCCGATGCCCAGATGAACTAGAGTCCAGTTGGCGCTGGTCGAGGTGAGCGAAGGCCTCGCAGAAGAGTTGATGAACTGGGTCTTCGGTGGGAAGCGGTCCCTTATGTAAACCGGCCCCAGAGCCCGATTGCCATCGTTCTCAATGATGATCTCGTACCTGGCGAGGGTGCTCTCGTCCAGGTATACCAGTTCACCCGACTTGTTGATCGTCAGATGAGGTTGGTTATACTTGTAAGGCCCGGTAATGGCTACCCTCCGTTTGATCGAATAATCACCGAGGTAGGTCTCGTCCATATCGACCATAGGCTGGATACCTTTCCTGGAATTACTGCTAGAAGTGTTCAGAGACTTGTTCGCCATGATCGCTCTGAACCTCGCCTTGCCCGAGAATTTTGCCTCGGTGGCCATATCGCCCAGACCTCGAGCGATGGTATCTTTCTCCAGCCGGGTTATGCTGGTGAACTCCTCTCCGATGAAGCTAATGATGGTCGAGTTCATGGACTTATTAAAGTCCTTGGACCACATCCCTTCTTTCCACTTGGGACACTGATCGACGGAGGTGTCCTCGGTGTACTTGAAGCTCGAAGGCCGGTAAGTCAGGTTTATGTCCTTGGCGATGTACTTGGTCTGCGTCTCGATCAATTCGTCTGATTCGTAGGTGCCGGTTCCCCATTCGTAGGTCCTCTGTTTGTTCTCTATTTGTTTGTCTGCGACGACAAACCCTTCTCCGGTGGCGGACTTCTCGGAGGCCACGCTGGAGCCGTACCCGTCTATCTTCTCAAGAACCTTGAAGCTGCCCGTGTAATCCTCTCTCGACTCGAATAAGGGCGTATTTTTGGGAGAGGTCTTTTTCGGGGCCATACTAAGGTAACCTATGTGCCCTTGTCCTTCGAACTCTGAGTCAACCTCCATGATTGAGCCTTTCTCGTCGAGCATCATGTAGGAGTTGCGATCGATGTTGGTGGCGTACTTGTAGGACTCATGCATCGATGTGGGCTTTATCCGGTTCTTGGCGCAGGCTTCTTCGGTCCATCTGGAGGAGTAGGTTATCGATCGATTCCGGTAGAGGCCCAGAGTTGTGGTCTTGTACTCTGCCGAGACGTCCTTGAACATCTCGATGGACTTGTTCTCTGTCTCTAGATTTATCAATTCATCGCTCTCGTAGTCGCCACTGCCATGCTCCCTGGTTCTCAGCTCGGTTCCCGGATCTGTGACCAGCACGTTCGCACAATCGGAGGCGCTGACCGCGTTTCCTGCGCCGTCATTGACATGAGCGGTAACATTGACGCAGTTCTCCAGAACATACCTCGGGGGACTGGTGCTATAATCGTTGACCACGTTTACGAAACCCTCACCTTCTATGCCCTGTTCCATACCGAACTTGAAGTCCTGCATCTCCAGGGCCTTTACCTGCAGGTTGATCTCCTCACATCGGCCAGCTTCGATCTCACCGAAACGCCATATAATCAGGTCGGTTCGTTCCTGATCATAATTGCCACCCGACGGTGAGGGTGACGCCGACAAGAACTTCACGTCTCTGCTGAATACATCCTCGACTACGACATTGGTCATGGGCGCGTTATCTAGGTTGCAGACCTTTATGGTGTAGTTAACCTTCTTGCCGCGATCGACCTTGTCCTTGTTTGCGGTCTTGGTCACGCTCAGGAGATCTGAAGACTTGCCCACAAATACCTCCTTGCAGGCATCGGTCTCGATCCACTCAGATCCGTTCCAGGCCAGGACGTTGACGCAGTTGTGGATTACGGAATCAAGCTCCGTTGTCTCCGGTACTTTCACAAACAGGGTGATATTTTGGCACTCTCCAGAGGCTATCTCCAAGAAGTTCCAGTTCTGCCAGTTATCACCTTTTGAGTCTGGCAAGGGATTTGCGGTAATATACTCCACATCTTCTTCGAAGCTGTCGTTGACCTTGACCTCGGTCACCGGACCATCTTCCCAGTTGTAGATCTTTATGATGTATGTCAAAGGATCGCCGGGTAATACTGAGCTTTTGTCAGCAATCTTCGTCACATTGAAGCGTCCGCTCTCCGCAGTACATTTGATGACGTGATACCCACTCAGGTAGTAGGTCCCTATGTAATCAGCTTTCTCGGCCTTGGTATTGTAGAACCCTGTTTGATCCAGTGTGACCGAAACGAGTCCATCACTGTTGGTAGTATAGGGCGAATTTGGATCCGATTCGAGGGTGACGATTGCTCCATCGACCGGAACCCTGACCAGGTTCCAGCTGGCATCATACTCCTCGGATTCCACCTTGATCTGGAACGTCTCACCCTTTTTGACATCAACCGGTGCATCCAGGTAAAGCGGCGACACAGTATACGGAGCACTGACAGTGATCCATTCTCCACCACTCAGATAATACTGGTCCAGTCCCTCCAGTGGCATCGAGCCATCGACGTAGTAGACCGGCATCCCAAGTCCTGCCAGATCGGTGACCGCCGGGCTCCCCATGCCCCAGGGGTCGCCGAGAGTGTAACTCACGCTCGTCAGATCGAGCGCTCCCATCGCGGTCGGATTATCGATATCGTACCCGTCCTTGGTGAAACCAACGGTCCCCACATCGACCTCGCCACTGAAGAGAGGCGCACCGCCTCCAAGGACATGGATGGTGACCGTTTTGACCACGTCCTCAGTACAGTGAATGACATGATACCCGCCGGGGATCAGGTAGTAAGTCCCAATATACCCAGCTTTCTCGGCCTTGAGGTTGTAGTCACCAGCCTGGTTCAGCGTGATATCTGGTGTGAAGCCATCGGCACTGGTGGTGTAGATTTCGGTCCCGACGGTGACTGTTGCTCCCTCGATCGGGACTCTAACTAGGTTCCAGCTGGCATCGTACTCTTCGGTCTCAACCTTGATATGGAATACTTTGCCGATGTTAACTTCATCTGGTGCGTCCATGAATAAAGGAGTTACAGTGTACGGAGCACTGACGGTGATCCATTCTCCACCACTTAGTTTGCACTTGTCAAGTCCCTCCAGTGGCATCGAACCATCGACGTAGTAGACCGGCATCCCAAGTCCTGCCAGATCGGTGACCGCCGGGCTCCCCATGCCCCAGGGGTCGCCGAGAGTGTAACTCACGCCAGTTTCTTGGAGGGCCCCCATCGCCGTTGGATTATCAATTTCGTATCCATCCTTGGTGAAACCCGCGGTTCCCACGTCGACTTCGCTGCTGAAGAGAGGCGCACCGTTTCCGAGGACATGGATGGTGACCGTTTTGACCTCGCCCTCGGTACAGTGGATAACGTGATACCCGCCGCGAATCAGGTAGTATGTGCCTATGTAGTCTTGCTTCTCAGCCTTGACGTTATAGTCACCAGCCGTATTCAGCGTAATATCTAGTGTGAAACCATCGGCATCGGTGGTATAGGTAGCAGAACCTGCGGTGACAGATTCAACGGTGACGTTTGCTCCCTCGACAGGAACTTCGACTGGATTACCACTCCCATCATCTTCTCTGGTATACACCTCGATCCTGAAGTCATCGCCAGTTTCGACATCCGATGGAGCGTTCATGTACAATGGAGGAATATCACCAGGAGCGCTGACTGTAATCCATTCATCACCGGTGAGATCGTACTTGCCCATTGACACATCCGGCGTCACGCCATCGACGTAATAGACCGGAGATCCAAACCCTGATAGATCGGTGACCTCCGGGCTGCTCTGGGGACCGCCGAGGGTATAGGCTACAGCGGTCTCCTCGAGTGCTCCGAGGGCGGTGGGGTTATGGATTGTATATCCATCCTTCGTGAAATCCTCGGACCCTACATCGATCTCACCGCCGAAGAGAGGCGCACCGTCTCCGAGGACATGGATGGTGACCGTCGCAACCTCAGGAGCTTCAGGTGTAAAGATTACAGGAGGAAGTATTCCACCGGTCAGGGAGATCGCCCCATAGGCGGTATTTTCCAGCAGGAATCCCACACCACCGGGACTATCAGGGGTCCACCAGATCACGCCGCTATCCTGCTGGCAGCTCAAAAGGTGGCTGAGGGGGTTGTTTGCGCCCTTGAGCCAGTCCTTCGGGTTCTCGCCTGCAGCATAGATGGCCATGATCGCCCATTCATCACTGATGGAGTTGGTGGCAGACCCCATTCCAGAAGAGGAGAATCCGCCATCCGAGTTCTGTTGATCCCGGAGGTAGTCCAGAGCATCCTGTATCTGCTGCGAGTCTATGTCTTCACCTGCTCCCACCAGAACGCAGACCACGATGCCTGTTGTATCCACATCCGGACCAAGATCACCCCAGCCCCATCCGCCGTTGGGGTACTGTTTGCTCTTCAAGTATGCGACAGAATCCTGGACCTCAGGTGACTCTGACTCGCCCGCGGCGATCAGGCCCAGGAGGATGTACGACTCCGAGAAGAAATTTTCGTCTCCATAAGGCGCCTTAGCGTGGTTCCTGAGCTTATCCACATAGTCTGTGCCGCCCACATCGAAGGGATCTACTCCCGCGGCCACCACGCCCATCACATACCGTCCTAAGACACCTCCCGAGGCGCTATCATCGGGCTTGTTCGCAGTGAGATAGTCAAGAGGCGTCTTGCCGCCGTCGGCCGCACGATCGAGGTCGCCTGTCCAGGCCAGTGCCATCGCAGCATTGGCAGTTGCCCGGAGACTACTCGTCGTCATCCCGGGCTCGTTGTTGAATCCGCCATCAGGGTTCTGGCAGCCGAGCAGATAATCTACAGCCGATCTTATAGAGGGGTCCTCTTTTGGCATCGGGTAGACATCCTGGGCCGCCCCTGGCATAGACGTCAGGAGAAACAGAATAATGCTCAAACTCAGAAGCTTCCAAACAGATCTCATATCATCCACCAAAGCATAATTTGGATTAAATCAACAGCATTTGCTCTATCTTGTTTGTCTATAATTAAAGTTTTCTGTGTACTGGCCGGTGGTGGTCTGGAAAACGTGGACCGTCCACCGTTTCGTCCGCAACCGATTCTGGATAGAGGCGGACGGCCGCCGCGCCGACAAGGCGCCACGGTGTAGTTCCGAGACCGGTCAAGATGTTATGGAGGTCTCATCTTGACGGCGGCGCATCTTGATCTGGGCATCATGCCACCTAAGAGATGTCGTCCCAAAACATCACAATTCTATCTTCTAAATTGATAATATATAGGATATATAGATCCAATATCATCCCTACATGAGAAATAATGATTTAAATCGCCAGATTCCATGAGGTATTGGCGATAGGCCGGTGTGCGGGATGTTTCTTCCCAGACCCGGCTCGTCACCG
>Ga0209121_10002959_pt1 | contig 16819 bp, 14 predicted proteins | sample Cruoilmetagenom3_FD_187292 | JGI IMG/M metagenome (GOLD analysis project Ga0209121, IMG submission 187292) | Oil polluted marine microbial communities from Coal Oil Point, Santa Barbara, California, USA - Sample 3 (SPAdes) (version 2) | ecosystem: Environmental > Aquatic > Marine > Oil seeps ... | reverse complement strand
ATATTCTTCGGCTGGTAATTATACAGTGACCTTAACAGTGATAGATAATGACGGTAAGATAACGCGAGAAAATATACGAACTGCAAAAATAACGGTAAAAAGCTCCCAATAATAAGCTGGAACTCATTTATTAATGGATTACAAGGTCATATCTTGACATTTAAGATTTAAAATTAGGTCTTTGCTCTTCTACTACTGTCAAGCTAATTTAATCTTTGAAATAATTTTTGAGGCTATCGTAGAGTTTCAGGTATAACTCATAAGATTTATCATATACACTGAAATTTTTAGGATCAGGTTTAATAATATTCTTTATAAAAACCATTTCAGTACAAGCTTCTTCAGTATTTTTAAAAACACCCGTGGCTATTCCTGCCAATATTGCTGCCCCTAAGGAGGCAGTTTCCTGAAATTTCATAATAGCTAATGTTTTCCTGGTAACATCTGCCTTAATTTGAAGCCACAGTTTGCTTTTTGCACCACCACCTAAGGACCTAATTTCCTCAACTTTAACTCCCATTTCTTTTAATATTTTTACATTATCCCGAAGTAGAAAGGCTACGGATTCCATAATTGCCCTTATAAAGTGTGCTTTTGTATGCACAGGGGTAAGACCAAAAAATACTCCTTTTGCTGCCGGGTTAAAGTAAGGAGTTGTAGCTCCAGTTAAATAAGGTAACATTATTAATCCCCCGCATCCCGGAAGAATCTTTTCAGCTTCCAGAGTCAAAAAATCGTAAGCATCTTTATTCACCATCTTAGCGACTTTATTCTCCAGGTAGCAAAAATTATCTCTAAACCACTTCAATACCATCCCCGCTGTTTGCCCATAGGGTAAAAGAAGGTATTTACCTTTAAGAGCATGATGATAACAAGGAATTCTTCTTTTTGGGTCATAAAGTGGTTTATCAATAGTAGCTGCCATAGCCAGAGATGACCCTGTGCTCTCAGTAATTATCCCTGGTTTAATATTCCCTGCCCCTATAGCTGCTGCTGCTTGATCCATTGCTCCTGTTGATACTTTAGTGCCCTTACTTAGTCCTGTTTCTCGAGCAGCTTCAGGAGATAACTCATCTATAATTTCACCCGAAGGCTTTAGCTCTGGTAATTGTTCTTCTGAAATACCGAGAAACTCCAACATCTCATTCCACCAATTTCCATTTCTTATATCAAAGAATAAGGTAGTAGTTGCTATAGAATAATCAGTTATATATTTTCCAGTAAATTTATATACAAGATAATCCTCCAGTAAGAGAAATTTACGAGTTTTAGCAAAAACAGAAAATTCTTTCCTTTTAAGATAAAGGATTTTTGTAGCTGGCCAGGTAGGGATAACTTGAGGTAAACCCGTTGTTTCAAAGACTTGCCATTCACTAAATTCCTTTTTTATAATCTTTGCTTCCTCAAGAGAGCGATTGTCTAACCATACTATAGCTCGCCTCAATGGCTTACCATACTTATCGAGGCAAATAAATGTCTCTCCCTGGCTACAAATAGCTAAAGAGAGTGTCTTTTCAGGGTTAACTTTTGTCTTCTCTAAAAGAGTTTTTATTCCTCTTTTGCAAGCTTGCCAATAAACCTCTGCCTCTAATTCTACTACTCCTATAGTAGGAGTTAATAGCTTATACTCCTGCGTAACCTCACCGATGTAGCTGCCATCATCTTTAAATAAGGCCGTTTTTAACGAAGTTGTGCCAGCATCAATACCTAATAAATAAGACAATTCTTTTGCCCCTAAATTGTTATTTTGGACAGAATATCACTTTCCTTTGTATTCATTCGTGTAAATTCGTGGCTAAATAATTACTTATTCCCTCTAAACTTTTATACTTATAGTTCGTTGAGCTACTTTTATTAATGTCAAATGTTGAGACCTGACCCCTTGCGTTTAGCTATCTTTAAACTTTCTCTACATACCTGTAAAGTTTTATCCACATCTTCCTGAGTATGGGCTAAAGACAAAAACCAACAGTGATTAGGATGAAAGAGAATACCTCTTTTAGTTGTTTCTGAAAAGAAAGCTGTCTTTAATCCTTCTCTCACCCTTTTGTCTTTATCGGTAAATTTAATTAGAGGAAGAGGAGGAACACCTATAATCTTAGCTTCTACACTTTCTTCATGGAATATATTAGAGAGACCTTCTACTAAGCTTCTTCCCACTGTCCACATATACTGAATACCATTTTTTTCTTTTAACTCCTGAATAGTAGCCAGTGCTGCCACCATAGGAAAGGAATTTATAAAAAAGGTAGCTGAGAGTCTGGTTTTGCTAGCTACCTGCATTATTTCTCTTTTACCTACTACCGAAGAGATAGGATAACCATTAGCTATAGCTTTACTTATAGCAGTTAAATCTGGGATAACCCCAAAGTATTCCTGGGCTCCTCCCATAGCCATCCTGAATCCAGTTCTTATCTCATCATATATTAAAACTGCGCCAAATTTATGAGCAAGCTTTTTTACACCTTCTAAAAAACCCTTTCTTGGTAAACCTTCTTTAACCTCGTAGGGTTGCATAATAACGCAGGCTACCTTGCCTTTATTTTCTTTTAGTACTTTTTCTAAGGAATCCAGGTTATTATAAGTAAAAGTAAGCACATCTTTTGTTATACCCTTGGGGACTCCTATTGCTTCTCGATCCGTTCCTGCTCCTCCATAACACCAATCATGCCAACCATGGTATCCCCAACGGACGATCTTGTCTTTCCCAGTATATACTCTGGCAATGCGCACGGCAGCACTGGTAGCGTCTGAACCTCCTGTTAAAAATTTTACCATTTCTGCGCAGGGTATAATTTTAATAAGTTCTTTAGCTAACTCATTTTGCACAGGATGACTCATAGTAAAGCAAAACCCTTGCTTTAAATTTTTGCAAACAGCTTCATTTACTTGAGGATTAGCATATCCTAAAATTATAGGTCCAAAAGACATCACCCAGTCTATATATTCATTACCATCTACATCCCATACATGACAGCCTTTCCCCCTTTCCATATAAATAGGATATTTACCCGGGATAAATTTTTGAGGATGTCTGGCAGAGTTAACTCCCCCAGGAATTATTTTCTTTGCTTCTTCAAATAATTGTCTTGATTTTCTATACCTATTATTCATTATATTCTCCCTCAATCATCATCTCTTTGTGTTCACTGAGATCTGTTTAAATTTACAACACCATAGAATAATCCCGCTTCTCCTTATCTTTACATTCAGTTTTGTTTTAGAACGACTTCTCTTAAAACTTCAATCACACCAGCAGCATTATTTTCTTTTTGTAGAGAGTATATTTTCTCCTCATCAAGCTTTTCCGCAATCTCTATAAAGGTCTTTAAATTCTTAATACTTTGTTTTATAGCCGCTAAACTCTCTTCTCTATAAGGAAAAATATCAAGACTATACCATCCCTCGTAATTAATCTTTTCTAACCAATAAAGAAGTTCAAGTGTTTCCCACAGATGAACACTACCAACAATTAAATCATCATCCCAAGAATCAAAATTATCATTAAAGTGGATGTGGAAAAGACGATTATACTTATTAAGTAAAACAGCAGATTCAGCTGGGTTTTCATAAGCCATTAAGGCATGTCCTACATCGAGTAAGACTCCTATATTTTTTAAACCAATACTATTTACAATACTAAGAGCTTTACCCACCGTTCCAAACTGGATATGAACTCGCGGCTCTTTACTTTTATACTCAATACAAACCTTAACATCTTCTCGATACTTCCCAATCTCTTCAATGGCATCAATGGTGTTTTCCCAGTAAATTTGATAATCTACCTGCATAGGATAATCAAATCCATCCTGTCCAAGCCAGAGGCTTATTTGGTTATTTCCCAATAGAGCGGCAGCATCCATACCCCTCTTTGCCAGATTAATAGCTTCTTGTCTAATTTTCTCATCTCTTGAGGAAAGTGTACCGTATTTCCACTTTTTATCTGCAAATAAATCAATTTCAATGTTCGATGCTAATAATCCTGTTTGCTCAAGAATAGTTTTCATCTTTACTGGATCCTCAAAATCAGTTGGATAATCCAGTTCCACAGCAATTACATCTTCTATTTCTGATACTTTCTCAAGTTTTTCTTTTAAAGTCAATTTATCTTTGCGATATCCAGTTGGTAAGAATCTATCACCACAAGGGAAAAATGGCACAAGCCCTACTGAAAATCCGCCTTTTTTCATTTTAATTACCTACCTTTCATTTCTTAATAAATTATCATCCTCTAATTGCTGAATCTTATATAAATCCTGATCTTACTTTACATATTTCTTTAAAAATTTTATCCCCTGAAAAGCAGCACTGTCAGGATCTATAGAGAAAGCAAAAGAAGGCTCAATAGATAAGTATCCTTCATAATTTACCTTCTTTAAAGCATTAAATAAAGGATCAAAATTAATTGTTCCCTTTCCCGGAGGCAAGTGATCATCCGATCTTCCATTATTATCATCAATATGAATATGTTTCAATTTATCTTTTAATCGGAATACATAATCGGTGAGAGACTCACCGTTAACATTGACATGTCCAGTATCTAAAAGAGCAGCGAAATTTTTAGAGTTTACTTCCTCTATCATTGACAATAAGTCATCTAAGGTAACCACTACATTCCCTTCCAGTAAAGTAAGATGCTCAAGAACAAGACAAATTCCATTATCTTGAGCAAAGCGAGCGCATTCCTTAAACCCCTCTACTGCCCAGTTCCAAGAGTCTTGTCTTTTAACTCTATATAAACTCCTACCAGCAACTACAACCACAAATTTAGCTCCCAATTCCCTTGCCTTTAAAATAGAAGATTTTATATAATCCACTGTCCTTTTTCTTACCCAGCCCAAAGGACTATCTATATTCCATCCTGATGCTGGTAAAAGCTCACAATCATAACTAACTATTTCTAAATTTAATGCTTTTGCTTTTTTAACCACTTGCTCAACTCTCTCTGAATTAAATACCGAGGGATAAAAGGTTCCACATTCTGAAGCTGCAGAAATCTCTACGCCATCATAACCCAAATTAGCTAACCGAGTTAAAACTTCCTCAAAAGGATAATTAAGATAAGAAAACGTTTGGTAACTTAACTTCATTTTTTAATCCCTCCCTCATCACTTCTTTTCCAGGTATTGACTTAAATAATCTATTCGTTTAATGTTTTCTTCAATATTTTCCGTACATTAGAGCCGACTTATATGCTGTTTGAACTTTACTTAAATCTGTATCCGGTTGGATCGCATGAGCAGAACAAAATATAAATCCGCCACCAGGCTTTAATATCTCCATCTCTCTCTTTACTTCATTAATTATTTCTTCTTCAGTTCCATAGGGTAAAGTATGAGTAATATCTAACCCACCATAAAGACAGAGCTTGTTTCCATACTTTTCTTTAAACTTAGCATGATCCATACCCGCAGAAGCCTGCACTGGATGGATAACATTTATCCCCATCTTTATTATTCCATCCATCACTTCCCAGATACATCCATCACTATGGAGAGAAATCGGCAATCCTTTTTTCTTTCCTACATCAGCAATTTTCTTAATATTAAGATAAATTAATTCCCACCAATCTTTGGGACTAAACAATAATTTTTTATTCTCTCCCCAGTCATCGGAAATCTGCAAGACGTCCACCCCCAAATCAATAACATTTTCTGCAACTTTTGCTGACCAGGCACTTAGCCGTTGAAACAATTCCTTTACTTTCTTTTTATGAAGCGCCATCTCCATTAAGAGATTCTCTATGCCGAGAAAACTTTGTGCATTTTCTAAAACCCCAATTACTTCTCCAAAAATTGCTTTCTCATTTCCGTACTTCTTAACTGCTTCTTTTACACCACATTCTAACAAACCTTGATTAACTCCTGTATACAGTCTCTCCTCGTCAGGATTACGAAACTTTAAATCCAAAATCTCATCAATTGACCCAAATTTTCTACTGAAAGAATTTGCTGAGGGAGTATAAGCAAGAAACATATCGGTATTCAAAGCTTCATAGAATTCATCTAAACTGCCCCATTTCTCAATAACCTTCTTTTGCACGTCCTCCCGATACATCCATACATCTAAGGGAACCCGGTCAGGCTCTTGATGATGAATCGTAGCTAAAACTCTTTCCTTCGAAGTCATGCTCCCTCCTGTAATTTTAAAAGATATTTCCCAAATTTTTTTGTCGTTTCTATCATAGTCACTATATTTTTCCCAGGTATAGCATTGTGTAACTCATTAGTTGAACCCAAAAAATAACCTGAACCTTGAGCGGCATCTTTAATCGCCTGAATAACTGCTTCCTTTACCTCCTTCGTAGTTCCATAAGGCATAAGTTCACTTACATCGATACCTCCAGCTAAAAATATCTTATCTCCATACAAATCCTTAATCTTTTTCAAATTCATTCCTGCCGCAGTCTCAATAGGGTTTAATCCATCAATGCCTGTTTTGATTAAATCTGGTAAAATATCCATCAAGTAACCATCAGAGTGAAAAAGACACTTAATATTATGCTCATGGTAAGCTTTTACTAATCTCTCTAATCTAAAATAAAACTCATCCTTAAAGAACTTAGGAGAAAACATAAGTTTATTCTTAAAAGCAATGTCAGAATAAACCAGAGTTACAGGGGATAATTCATAATTAGCAATAGCGTGAACCCTTCTTATCTCTGCCAAATTCAAGGCCTCTAACCACTCAGAAATTAAGCTTGCATCTTCAGCATAGAGATAAACAAACAGATTAAATCCTGCTAAAATATAAGCACTATCTAAACCTACGGAACTATTGGTTAAGAGTTGAACTGTATCTCCTATCTTTTTCTGTAACTCCAGAAAATGTTCCTGGAAAGTATTTATCTCCTCCTTTGCAGGATTATATCTATTTAACCTCTTAATCTCTTTCTCTACCCATTTTCTTAATTCATCTACTGTTTTAAAAGGTCTTTTCTTAATCCAACTCGTCCAACGTTCGATCTGGTAAACAAATCCATCCCTTTCTTCTATTCTTGGCTTCTGTGGAAAAGCAATCGATCTCGTCATATCCAAAGCCTTGCCAATAGCTTTAGGTACAACTTTTGGAGCATTTTCAACAGTTGACTTTTCCCCTGCATAATAAGAAATTGCTTCATCGTTACGTAACAAGTCATATATCGGGATTCTATCTGGCTCCTCAAAATTAAGAACTGCTTCTATTCTTTCTCTCTTAGTCATCCTCTTCATTGATATCCTTCCTATACACTAAAACAAAACTAATAAGACACTTCCACAAATCCAATTCCAACAATTTTTCCCTCAAAATTAACATAATTGCTTCTCTCAATGGAGATATTTTTAAACTTAATGCTCTTTCTATTTAGTAAGACTTCCTTACTTTTGTATTGAGAAGGTAGTAATATATGAAAGCAAGCTTTATTCCCTGTCCCCGTATACTCTATATAAATTTTTCTATTCCTATCATCTAATTCATACCGGTAAGCAAAATAAGCATTTGAAGCACCATATTTCGATACGCAGTAGACATTTCCTTCTCTTGCGGCTACCCATCTGGGAGCAACCCTTACTTCATTAAAAAGCCTACCCCGAGGTTGAATGCCAGCTAATCCCTCCTGAATAGCACTAAACCAAGCAGCCATTCCCATTCCCTCATGGTTAGTTGTGGTGGTAGTTCGAAAACCTGGTTCTCCATTCGGCCAATACCAAGTATAACTACTATAATTTGATTTTCTTAGTAAATCATAATAATTATAATATAACTCAAGCGCATATTCTTCGTATCCATGCTCAAAACATGCTTTACATAACTCACCACCTACAAATGGCATTAATCCACCATTAGCATATCCTCCTTGTTTTAAATAAGGTTTTCCTTTGTAGTATCCTAAATCATCAGGATAACCTGGTTGTAATGTCCACCATGGATAAGCATCGCCTGTTTGTGTCTGTCTTTTTCGGTATTCCTCAATTATTGATTTTGCTTTTTCGTGGTCTGCTAATCCTCGGTTAATTGCAAAGACATTTCCCATAGCTAATTGTTTAGATTCATTAAAATTCTTATGATCTATTTCACCTACATGTAGATGATGCAGATATTTTGTTTCCTCCCACAGCAAAGAATTAGCTCTATGGTAGAAATGACTGCTTTTCTTTAACCAATGTTCTGATTTTTCTTTATTTCCAAAGTAGTTATACATCTCCGATAACCTTTTACAAGCAAGATAAGCTCCAGATTGATCGGAAATTGCTACTACATCGGTATTTCTTTTATAATTAGTCCCTTCATAAATATCAAAGTCCCAGATATCACAGGTATGCGGTCTTTTTATCAATTGATATTTTGAGTTCCAGCGAAGCTCATTAGAAGTTAGATAGTTCATTCCTCTCTCCATATCTGACAGATGTCTTCTCATCCATTCATCATTTCCAGTTGCCTGCCATGTCCAGTAAGTTCCAAGCACCATCATATACTCTACATCTGACTCTGCTTTCATCCTATGTAATTTATCATCTTTATTATAAATACTCCAAAAACTTCCATCTTCATTTTGGTGATAATAGAAATGCTCAAGACCGCTAATCATATCTTTTTCCCAGTATTTGTAGGCTTTTAATTGCCATATCATATCTATTAACCAAATTGAATCAAATCTTGCTGAATCACCTGTTGTGTAACCACGAATTTTCTTGCCGTGTAGTATATATTCACGGGTATTTAAATCCATACCATCGCGGACAATTTTATCTAAGTCATCAAACCTTTCATCCCCTGTCTTTAAGCAAGTAAAAGCTTCAAGAAGAAAATGGCATAAACAATCAAATTTGCCTTTGTTGCCAAAATCGACAAAAATAGTATGGATACCCAATCTTCCTCCGCATTTTATTTGAGTAATCCCACTACCTTTTGAAAGCCTAACCAACTTATCAATATATATATTGTTTTCAGAATCTTTAACCTTTAATCGGCAAATGCTATCCTTTGATTCTCTCCTTATTGTCACCTTAACAATATCTAAAGGCGAATATCTTCTTTTGTCAGTAAAGATATTTCCCCATACTGTGATTGTTGCTGGTTCACTTAAATCTATATTTTCTTGCATGTTTTATCTTATCTCTTTGATGAACTTTCCCTTTATTTATATTTTATTAGAAAAAATACCTTCAAAATAATCTGAATTATGACATTAAGTTTTCAATTTCACAATTTCTTCCCTCTTTTTACCTCAAAGATTACTGTTCCTCCATCCTTATTATAGGAAGGCCCGGGATCAAGACACTGGGCATAGATTTTTTCAGCAATTCCTCCCCTCACCTGCATTATAGTTCCATAGAGCCCACAAATAGAATGAAGGCATAACTTCTTGGGAGTGATTTGATCTATAGGTACTTCTTGCCGATTTATGATTAATTTATCTCCCACTTTATAGAAGGGACACTTACCTCTTATTTCAATCACCTTAACAATTACTTGATATTCAGGCATCTTCTACCTCCTTATACGATATACCTTTTCTAATCTTGTAGATCTTTTGCCTCTTTTTCTAATTGTCCATATTCGTAGCTTGTTAGATAAGTTATTGTCGGGACCCGGTCTTCTAATCTTATTAAGAGCTTATCTATGAATATTATTCCGTTAAATGCGTATTCATTTGTACCTTTTTTATACAGAAAATTGTATTGATGAATATTCATAGCCACTTCCCTATTCTGGGTCCATTCATCCAATATTATCCTGGCTATATGATCCGTTTTTGTTTCTAGATATTTTTCATCTCCTTTCTCTAATTCAGCGCTCTTCTCTTCATTTACAGAATTAATGATTCTATTTGACCACCAAACTTTTGGATTCAATAGAGATTGTTGTCCTTCCAGTTTAACCTTTCTTTTTTCTGTAAACGGCTCAAGAAATATGGGAGGATTTAATTTATACTCGTTATGTCCATAGGGAATGTGTGGTGTAGGTATATAGTAAATTTTATTTTTAACTAAAATCTGTTCAGTAGTAGCTGTGTGACAATATCCACCAGAGACAAAGGTTTTAGGATTGTGTCCGAATGCACTGATAAACTCTTTTATAGCTTTTTGCATCCTTTTATTTTGATATTCATAGCTAAAACTTCGCTTGTTTATTAAATCATCCCATTCTCTCCAAAAATATACGCTATTCATCTTATCTAAATTTGTATCAAGACAATGAGTCCAACCATGTAAATTAGCAATAAATTCCTCGCAATTTTTAATAATCTGAGCACACTCTGGATATTTCTCGGTAAACGGTATATCGATACCCTGGGGAGTCTTATAAGCCATAACACAAAACAGATCCATTTTTGCATTGTGCCTTTTGAGTATCTCTGCCAGGTCTAATAAATTATGAGGATGCATCTCGAGTCTTCCATCCTTGATATAATAAGCAGAACCCCATTCATCACTCTGGATAGACAAAATATTCCTTCCATCTTTTCTCACCATCATGGTTCCTCCAATTAGCCAGCTAATAATTATTTTGTCCTTGTTTTATTTCTTTAATTGATAAAAAGCCAGCAATATACTTCCGTCTAAAAACTACACCAGATTAGACTTAAACTAACCAGTAGGATGTTAAAATAACTTTTTATCTATAAGAGTTATTCTATAGTAACTTTTTATTTACTAATGGAGGCAGGTCATCATTATTTGATAAATATTGGTTGAGCAAGTTGAGAGAATGCCTGGCCCACTTTTTGCCAATGTCCTTCATTGAGCCCACCGAGATGAAAAAAGCATATTCCCTCGTATCCTAAAGAGCGTGCTATTCCAATCTGTTCCGTGAGCTGATCAGGGGTAATTTCTTTTCCACTCCAGGATACTCCTATCCCAGCATACATAGGAGTAGAGCCAGTTACACTAACTAAATTTTTAGTTTCTTTGGTTACCTTTAAGAAATCTTCATTTTTCTTGCGATAACACATAGGAATTAAGAAATCTAGAAATTCAAGTTCACACCACCTCTTCCAATCAGCAGACATAAGTAAAGAATGACTCACATACGGTACTCTGGCCGCTACCGAAAGCTTAACTTCCGGCTTTGCCTTTTTTATGGCAGTGTGAATTTCTGCAAGTAAATTAGTTAGCTGATTACATCTCCACTGGCGCCAGCTTCCTTCTCCTATAGGAGCATGTTCTTTACAATAATTACAATAGCAGACATCAGGCGTATTCCCCCATACTGAAGGATGGTAAACAAAACAATCCTCTAAATGAATACCATCAATATTATAAGTCTTAACCATCTCTACGATTTTCTCTACATTTTTTGTTCTGGTCAAAGGATTTGCGGGACAAGCTATAGGAGAGGATCCCGAATATTTACTTAGATCTTTGCCAGTAGCATCTATCTGCATCAAGTCTTCATTATCATCTACTGAGGCGGCGTTTAAAGCAAATACCCAGGGATGTACCTTCATATTTTTCTTATGAGCTTCCTCTATTATAGGAACCATTTTTTCTTCCCAGTATTTTGAGTCACCTTGAGAGCCAGAAATCCATGGTACTTCAGGTAATAAAATATTAAGATGATTTTGGTCGCAAAGACTAACTATCTTGTTTATTCCTAATTTTTCTACTGTGTTTCTCCAAAACCATATTCCTCTTCCTTCTTTCAACACAATTTCCCTCCTTCAAATTTTTTAGCCAAATCTAATAACAGTACTTCTTCCTCTATCTATTCAATTTTCTTTCTTTACATTTTTGAGAAGATTTAAATTTTATTTACATCTACGAATGTCTTGACTTTAGAGATGATAATTCTTTGAAGTCTTCATCTCCAAGAGCATTTAGATGGAATATACAAATTCCTTTTACTCCAAGCTCCATTGAGTCTTCAATTTGTCTAATCATCTCTCGAGGAGTAATCTCACCTGCACTACTTTTTCGTCCTATCCCATCATAATAAACATTCTTATTTTCTATTAATTCTATATGTTCTTTTACTCTTTCTTTATGATGTTGAGAGTTTGTTGTATAGTTCATAGCACAGGCAAAATCAAGTAATCCTTCTTTAATCCACTCTATCCAATCTTGCCCCTCTACAAGAGCACTTCCCAAATAATCGGATCTTGCCGCTATAGAGAGTTGTAAATTCTTATTTCTAGTTATTTCTCTAATCTTTTCTACTAAACTTTTTATGTTATTATTTCTAAATTTAATAAATTTATACACCCTTCCTGGATTATTAAGATTTTCTGCCTTAAATTCCTTTGAACCCCACCACTTTTTATATTCAGAACAACAGGCTTCACATAAACAAGGATGCGTAAGAGAAGTTCCTGTATCTACATACCGTATCCCGTCCAAATGTATCCCTTTAATTTGGTTACCATAATTTTCAATAATGTCCTTAGTTATGCGAATACCTCTTTCTCTATTTTCTATCCAGGAGGCACAAATCCTTCCTTCATTGGTAATCTCCTCAGCAGTATGATACCTTCTTTTGGATAATTTTATTTCATCTTCTCCTGTAAGATAAGTTTCTCCAGAAAAAGGTAACACTATGGGATGAACCTCAATCTCATATTTTTCTGCTTCCTCCAAGATAGGGGTAAGCAAATCTTTTTTCTCACCTCTTATTATTTTAGAATCATACTCTGCTCCTTTTCCATAAATAAAGGGTAGATAAATTTCTACTCCCCCCTTTGCCAGTTTCTCAAAAGTTACCTTAATATCTTCTTTCCCTTCAGGGAAATCCTTAAGTGGGTGACTCCATATCGCTATCTTCATTTTTTTCCCTCCTTTCATTTAAAACCCCTCAATCTTACTCCCTTCATAATTTCTTCTCTAAAGACTATAAACATAAGAAATACAGGTATAGCTTCAATAATGGCCACAGCCATAAGAGCAGTATAACCATAACCCATTTTAAGTGCATCATTCGAAGCATACCAGCTAATCCCCCCTTCTTCACCGGGTCGAAATGACGTTTCCATCTTTGCTTGAAGATTATAAATCATTAATGATAAAGGCATTAATCTATCTTTCTTCAACACTATTAAAGGCCATAGGAAATTATTCCATGAACCTATAAAGGTGAAATAGCAAACTACGGAAAAAACAGGTCTGGATAAGGGTAAAACAATCCGACGAAAAATACCTATTTCTGAAGCTCCATCCAGGCGAGCCGCGTTCAAAAGTTCGTTAGGAATGGTGTCAAAGAATCCTTTAAACAAAAGAATACTGAATCCACTAAAAGTAGCCGGGAGGATGACTGCCCAATAACTATCAAGAAAATTGTAGGTAGGAAATTTTGCCGGTCCCTTGGAGATAAAAGGAAAATATCGCAAAAGAAGGTAACGAGAAATTATGGTTAAAGAACCAGGGACAAACATAGTGCCAATAAAGAAGAGAAAGACTATACGATTCCATCTGGCACTAATAAGTTTAGAAAGAGAATAAGCTACTAAAGCCATTAAGGGAATTTGAATAGCTATTATTCCACCAGTCATAATAAAGCTATTTTTAACATAAACCCAGAGAGGAGAGCGCATAAATAATGTAAAGCCGTGAGAAAAAATGGTTCTATAAACTAAAAAATCGGGGTGAGAGGGAAAAAAATTAGGCGGAAGTTTGTAAGCGTCGTCAGGAGGAGTTACTGAAACCGCCATTGCCCAATAAAAAGGAAATAAATGAAGAACTACTCCCAGCCATAGAAAGGCTGTAATTCCTATAAGGATAATCCGTACGCGCCACTTTTTTCTTCCTACTTCAGGAATAAGCATTTTTGTCCTTATTCATCCAAATTTTCTTTAACAAACTTTCTTTGAATAATAATTAAGGTAAGAATAATACAAAATAGTATAATTGCTAAAGCACTTGCACGTCCGAACGCATATCTATTAAAAGCTTGACTGTAAATTTCCATTACAAACACAGTAGTAGCTGTCCCCGGACCTCCACCAGTCATAATATAAGGTTGGCTGAAAATCTGAAGATTACTAATTACTGCTAATATTAACATCATACTAATCACCGGTCTTAACCGGGGAAGACTAATATGCCAAATTTGCTGCCAGACACTAGCTCCCTCCAGATGAGCATTTTCATAAAGTTCTTTAGGAATTGCCTGGATAGTAGCAATGTAAATTAATCCTGGTGCAAACATAATTAAACCGGGTAAGACCAGACAAAGCATGGCAATACGAGGATCATTTAGCCAACCCGATTCAGGAAGACCAAAAGAAACTAATATTCCGTTAAGGAGTCCATAGTCAACATTATACATCCACTTTAAAATCACGATACTGGCCATTGATGATAAGGGAATGAACCAAAGCCACATCATTATTCTGACAGTTTTTTTACTCATCTCCATAAGAAGAATAGCTACTAAAATAGGAATAATAAAAGTAAGGCCTATAGAAAGAAGAGCATAATAAAAGGTATTTTTAATAACTATAGGTAGTATAGGGTCCTGAAGAATAGAGCTAAAATTACCTAAACCTATCCACTTACTGGGTCCAATGATCATAAACTTTTGAAAGGCTATCACCATAGCCCATATCATTGGATACCAGCCAAAGATTAAAGTAACTACGGCACCGGGAATACAGAAGAGCCAGATGCTTAACCTTTTAAACTTAACTCCTCCTTCCCGGAATTTATCTTTTTTAGCTACGGTTAACGGAAGAACTTTCCTCATCTCATCATCCTTGCTCTTAACTAAGAGAGAGCTGTCTTAAACAGCTCTCTCTTATATCGTCAGGTCTATTTCTTAGGCCATACCGCGAACGAGGTCTCATAAATCTCGTTAAAGACCTTAGCCTGCTCGGGGAAATTCTTTTCATAAAATTCTTTTAAGGAAGTAGCCCATTCCTTAATATTGTCCCATGTTTGTCCTTCAATCTTGTAATTAAGGACTGTCTTATTAATCATATTAGCAACCTTATCTACTTCTGCATCAAGATCGGCATTGGGGTTTGTAAGAAGAGTGGATAAGAGAATCCGGTGTTTTTCCTGAAGAGCAGTTTCTTCCATTATGGGCATAGCGAAAAAGTCTGGAATGGGATTTACTGGAAGCGATTCTACATAGTTAAAGATTTCTCGATATTGCTCACCGGGGATAGTTTCTTTCCAGGATCGGGAAGCGAAATTAGGATCATCTAAATACCTCGGATGATAGGGGTTGGGAGCAATATCATTGGTAGGTAAATCATTAAGTGCGTAAGCCATATCTTGAGCAAGTATCTTTTTTCCGTCTCCGACTAAAATAAAATTGAGGAATTTCCAGGTAGCATCTTTCCTCTCTTTACTAATAACTGGATTTATAGTAATGAAACGCCACCAGGGTTTAGGAGTTCCTATTTGTAGACCCGTTGGTCCCTTAGGAAAGGGTATTATTCCCACAGTATCTAACCAGGATTTGTCCCCAAACATATGTCGGTCTATTCTTCCCCAGAGCAGCGCGTGTCTCGTTCCCTCGAATATATGCATAGCTGTTCTTTCTCCCCAGAAATCATAGGCGGCTGCCGTTCCAGTTTCTTCAGTACCGGTTAGGGCAATGTTATACTTAAACTTTAAATCTCGGTAAAATTTCAGGAATTCTTTGGTAGTAGGAAGATCAAGTCCTGATCGGAAAGTGTATTTTCCCGTAGGATCTGGTTTTACCATAAATCCTCCGAAATTTTGGAGCCAACCCGTGCGAATAACATCTACCGGGAGACCAAAAGCCCATCTTTTCTTCTTAGGATCAGTAAGTTTTTGACCAATGTTTACAAAGTCATCAAAGGTCCAGTCAACTGGGGGTCCAGCTATTCCCTCTGCAGCAAATATACCTGCTTCTTCAAACCAATCTTTTCTAAAGAAGCTAAGCTCATAACTCATCGCTTGCCCAGGAATAGCATAACAGCGACCATTTTTCCAGGCAGGAGCCCAGAATTTCATATCCAGATACTTTGTCTGGTCCCAATTCTTAACATATTCGGTAATGTCTCCACAAAGGCCTTTGCTAATGGCAGTAGCAACTCCGCCAAAAACATTAGCATCATAAGCTGAAGGACCTTCCCCTGCTGCTAATGCGCTCATCAAAACCTTGGACCATTCCTTTCCCGCCGCCTCTCCTGCATACTCATACCAAACCAGTTTTACTTTGGGGTTGTCTCGCTCAAATAAAGAAGCTGCGTATAGCCCGGCAATGTTTCTTGATGCTGTTTGCCAGGAACGGTACAGTTCTTTTGGACAGTCAATCCAATCCCGAAGATTCCGGGCAACATCACCCCCTTCTCCAAAATAAGAAAAAATCCTTATCCCAGAGATCCAATATTCAGGGTTAACTAAAATTGGTCTTTCTTCAGTTGGCGCCAGGAGTTCCTCGGGCGTTTGGCCAATAACTGGAACTGAGCAGAAAAAACTTGCCACGCTCAGAGCTATTAAAACACTCTTAAATAATTTTCTTATCATTTTCTTTCTCCTAATAAAAATTTAATTTACTTTTCTGTGAAAAGTTCCTAAAAAAGAAACTAATCTTTCAGCACTTCTCTTCTTTAAAAATCTTTCCTTTTCCCCATGATAGATTGGGCTACCTATCCATGTCACCTCCTTTTCAGCCCTTTTTATTCTATCTTTTCTCTTCTTATTCAAAAAAAAATCTATTCTACTTCAAAAAATTAAACTACATCACTACCTGAGTCAAATGTTCCTACGATAGTGAGACAAAGTAATTCCTTCGCCTTACACTAATATAACTTCTATCCCTTTGCTTCCAAGTTCCTCAATAAAATTCTTATCGGCTTCTTTGCCAGTGATTAATTTATGAACTTTCGTTAAGGAAGCGATTGAAGTAAAACCAACTTTGCCAATTTTAC
>Ga0209121_10002958_pt1 | contig 16821 bp, 10 predicted proteins | sample Cruoilmetagenom3_FD_187292 | JGI IMG/M metagenome (GOLD analysis project Ga0209121, IMG submission 187292) | Oil polluted marine microbial communities from Coal Oil Point, Santa Barbara, California, USA - Sample 3 (SPAdes) (version 2) | ecosystem: Environmental > Aquatic > Marine > Oil seeps ... | reverse complement strand
TTCAAGTTTACCTTCAATATTTTTGTTCTCTTTTAAGTCTCTAAAAATCTTTGTTTGATTCAAAAGGTACTTGGTTGGTATGCATCCATAATTCATACAGATCCCTCCAACCTCATCCTTTTCAAATAATACTACTCTTTTTTTAAGCTGGGCTCCTCTGATAGCAGCCACATAGCCCCCTGGTCCTCCTCCAACAATCCCTATATCATATTTATCATCCATTTTTTCCTCTGTATATGCCAGTTATGTTGATCTTTCCTTCAGCATAACATTTTATATACACAATAAACACTACTACAGGATAAATCGATTGTTTTCAAATTCATGCTTACATAAAAAATAATTAAAATAAATCATTATGTCAAACAACAATTTATTTTGATGAAAATATACATAATAATCAATATAATCTATGTATATGTTAAGAATAAAGCCTATAATATTGTTCAATCGTCCAAATGAGCATTTATGTTATATTCTTGATATTATTATGATTCCTTTCTTAGGAATTTATATTCAATGATACAAGGGGATAAATCTAAACTTTTTGAATTCCTTAGGAGAATGTTATTTTAAGCTTGGTTCTTTAAATGAAGCTTTAGCTACATGGGAAAAATCTCTAGAAATCAATGACAATCAGCCTGAAATCAAGAAGAGAATAAAAGCCATTAAGAAATAATGTTTAATTCCTAGATTATATTACAGTAGTTCTTTTCTCCTCTTTTGCGACATTCAATACAAGATGAGTAATGGCTCGCTGTATATATTGAAGTGGAAGTTCCTGCTTCAAAAAATGAGTTAGATCTTTACGCCCTCTAAAATTACATATAAGTATTATATCCCATTCTCCAGTGATCTCATATATAGCCCAAACTTGAGGCAATTTAGAAATCGCCTTCTGGACATCAAGTTCTTTCTCTTGTTTGACGCGTAGAGCAATAATAGCAGTAAGATCATAGCCGATAGATTTTGAATCAATAATAGGAATATACCCCCTCAAAACTCCTGACTTTTCAAGTTTCTTTACTTTATTATAAAAAGTAGTAGCTGAGATTCCAACTTCTGCAGCTGCATTACGAAAACTCATCCGTGCATTCTTGTTAAGCGTCTTTAATATTTTTTTATCCAGCTCATCTATCATCGAAACCTCCATTTTTATGATAAATTATCAAACATCTATTAAAATATAAACATTATTATACATTTTTGTAATAATTGTTTAACTAATATGCTGTATTTAAACAATTTATTTCTTCACATTATTGAATGTAAATTTATCAGAAGGCAATAAAGATAATATCAAAAATATAATTAAAATGCTCATTTAGACGATTGAACAATATTATAAGGATATTATATATAAATTAACATAATATGTTGATTATTTTGCATAAAATTCAATAAAAATAAATTATTACTTGACATAATGATATATTTTTACTAATTTTATTTAGATGAATTTTAGATGAATTATTGTTATAAAATTTTATAAAAATGGAGTAACAATGAGAATAAAAAAACTTTTACCGCAAATATTTATTATCGCTATATCGCTTTTTATTTTAGTCAGTTTATCTTTTGGGCAAATAATAACAGGAAAAATAACAGGAGTTGTTACTGATGGTGAAGGTACTCCTCTTCCAGGTGTAACAGTCGAAATTTCAAGCCCATCTTTAATGGGAATAAAGTCCGGTGTTACGTCAAATAAAGGAACTTACTATTTTAGCAAATTAGCACCTGGAACATACGAATTGGTTTTTCTTCTAGATGGTTTCCAGAGAGTTGAAAGCAAAAACATTAAGGTAACCATTAATTCAATTGTTACTATAAACGTATCACTAAAACCAGAGACGATAGAGGAAGCTGTTACAGTGATTGCAGAAGCACCTATTATTGATGTAAAAAAAACTGGAGTATCATCGAATTTTAGTTCGGAAGAATTGGAAAAAATTCCTGCAGGAAGGTATTCTTTTGCAGATGTTGTCAAACAAGCTCCAGGTATGCTGACTCGAGGTGAAACTGGGGGTTTAAGGTGGTCTTTTTCTGGTTCCGGGACTCAAGGGAATGCTTTTTATTTCGATGGAGTTGATCAAAGCAGTCCAGAGTTAGGTTTGCCTTGGACCAATCCAAATCAAGATATATTCGAGGACGTAGAAGTTTCAGGTATAGGTAATGCTGCAGAGTATGGACTGATAACAGGCGCTGTGATTAATATTGTAACAAAATCTGGGGGGAATAAATTTTCAGGTTCCCTATCTCATTATGGACAATATGACCCACTTACTGGTAATAATAATCCTGATTCGGAAGTAGAATCTTTCAAGCGTTTTTATAGATATGATGTGTCGTTTTCTTTAGGTGGTCCTATTATAAAAGATACGATCTGGTTTTTCGGAAACTATAATATCCGAAGAACTAAAGAATCACCATGGCAGTCAGATCCTGATTATGCACGAAAGGACATACAAGACGAAGGTTTTTTTAAACTAACTTCAAATATAAACAATAGACATAAAATTGTGTTAGGTTACACTTATGAGCTAGAAGATTTTGGTGAAGTTCCCGACCAATGGAATTTGCCTGAAACACTGATTAAAGAAGTAGTAAAAACTTATATTTGGAATTTACGGTATAACTGGATGACTAGCGATAATTCCTTTTTTGATATTAAGTACAGCGGGTGGTACAGCCCAGATGAATGGAACGTTCCAGTGGCTGGTGCGGACATCAATGAACGAGGTCATTATGATGATTTTTCAGGAGTTGCATCCGTAGCCCCAGTATGGTCTTCTGCCTGGTATATTTCCACTCATCAAGTAAATTCAGGTTTTTCATATTTTGCAGAGGATTTTCTTGGAACAGATCACGACTTTAAAATTGGTGTTCAATACAACAAAGGGAAACTTGAAGCTAAGACAGGATACTGTGGAGGTGGTTACTACTTAGATTATGATGGTGAACCTTATCTTCTATATGTGCAAGATCCGTGGATGTACGGAGGTACAGTGGATAAAATCGGAGCTTTCTTAGATGATTCTATCAGCATCGGAAACAGGATGACTATAAATATAGGATTAAGGTATGACTACCAGAACGCTAATTATCCTGCTTTTCCTAGATTGGATGGATGGAATAAAACCAGCGAAAAAGCCCCGGGAATAGATAACCTAATAACTTGGAATGTCTTTTCGCCCCGGATCGGAATAGCATTACAGTTAACTCCGGATGGGAAAACTTTATTCAAAGTCCATTTTGGTCGCTATTATGATGCGCTGCATATAGGAAACTTTTCAGTACCAGGGCCTGGAGTAACAAACTGGTATGGATATGAATGGTGGGATGGCGAATGGGAACTCTTTGATTATATTCCTGGAGAATTAGGCTACATTATGGATCCCAATTTAAAGAATCCTTACGCCGACCAATTTTTCGTCGGATTAGAGAGAGAAATCTTGCCAGAATTCTCTGTTGGAGCAACATTTTTGTACAAAACAGAAAATGATTCTATCGGATTTGAAGGCAGAAATGCAACTTATGAAGAAGTTCAGAGAGTCTCTCCTGATAATAACCAAACTTATACTGTTTTTAATAGAACAAGTCCGCCTGGATCAGAAGAATCCTGGCAGACAAATCCTGAAGGTTATGGCCAAAAATACAAAGGTTTAATTCTCTCTTTAGATAAAAGGTATTCGAACAACTGGATGATGAATGCTTCTCTTACTTGGAGTCATTCAACTGGGTTAACAATGGATGCCCATTCAACATGGCAGGATCAAATAGCAGAATACGTTTCTGGATTTGGAGTCGATCCAAATGAATTGATTAATGCAGATGGCGACTTACAGCATGACAAAAGGTGGGTTTTTAAATTCAGTGGTGGGTATAACTTCCCCTTGGATATCCTTTTAAGTTGCTATTTTACCTATCAGGAAGGACGTCCACGCCCGACTTTTGTAAGGATTAATAATCTCAATCAAGGACGGACAACAATTCTTGCAGAACCAAGAGGAAATGAGAGGTATCCCTCATTTTACACCCTAAACCTAAGAGTTCAAAAGACTCTCATGCTTCATAAATCATGGAAGTTAAAAGTTATGTTTGATCTATTCAATGCCACCAATGATAATAAGTTTAGATCGTGGCGGTCTAATAATAGATGGTCAGATAATTACAATCTAAAGTGGGGCCTCCCTGATCCGAGAAGTGTACAGCTTGGTTTAAAACTGGAATTTTAAACGAGTAGAAGGATTTTATAGAAATCTAATAATAATATTATATAAACCACAATAAATAAAAAGCGTGTATGTGATCCTTTATATTAATTATATAGATTGAATCTCTTGGTTAATAGATTATATCTTAATTAAATATTATCAAGTTTACATAACTTTTTTCTAATAGAGTTGAAGTTCAAAGTTTAGTCGTACAATATTATATTTAAGGAGATAAGAATGAATCAAGAATCCCATAAAACAGTCGTTAATTCTTGGAACGAATGGGACGCGCTGAAGCATGTTATTGTCGGCCGTGCCGATGGTACAATGATTCAGGCTCCTGAGATTGCTGTTGAACGTGATTGGGCAGAGGATGGGTTTCCTTTAGGTAAATATGGGCCTTATCCTAAGGAAATGGTAAATATGGCCAATGAACAGCTTGACAATTTCGCTAAAATTCTTGAGAGCCATGGTATTCGTGTAGACCGCCCTACTCCAATCGACTTCAGCCAGGCGGTTCAAACACCCGATTGGAAGCAGGGATCGATGTTCGGCTGTGCGCCTAGTCGCGATTTGCTGCTCACAGTTGGTAATGAAATCCTGGAAGCAACTATGTCTTACCGCAGCCGCTGGTATGAGTATCTTTGTTACCGTCCGCTCTTTGAACAGTATTTTAAAGAAGATCCAAATTTTCGTTTCGAAGCAGCACCAAAACCTCGTTTAACAGAGGAAAGTTACAAGAATAAAGACTGGTGGAAGGAATGGAACTCATTAAGCGAAGAAGAGCAGTGGAAGTGTGCTGAAAAGGGCGATTGGATTATCTCTGAAAAGGAACTGCTGTTTGATGCTGCAGATGTTGTCCGCTACGGAAAGGATCTTTTTGTACAAAAGTCAATGGTTACTAATAATGCTGGTATTGACTGGCTGCGGCGCCACTTCCCTAACCATCGAATCCATAAAGTGGGCCGCAGAGAATTACTGCCTTGGCATATGGACACGACTCTCGCTCCTGTTCGACCTGGATTAGCAATTATGAATCCGGAAAGAATTCCTCTCGATAAGGTAGAATTAGATCTATTCTCAAAGAATGGCTGGGAAATTTTAAAAGCACCGAAAGCACTTCTTAAAGAGAAAGAGCCCTATGATTTCTGTAGCTGGTGGCTAAGCATGAATACTCTTGTACTCGATCCGAAGACCATCTGTGTTGAAGCCAGTGAGACCCCTACCATGGATTTGTTCGATAAACATGGCTTTGAAGTCGTTCCAGTCCCGTTCTATAAAGTCTCACCATTTGGAGGTGGACTTCACTGCTGTACGGCAGATGTTTACCGTGAAGGAACCTGTGAAGATTACTTTCCTAAGCAGATTGAAGGTTTCTAAAATTCTAAATCCTTCTATTTTTTGTGGTGCAGCAATATTTAATGTGAATTTTATAATTGTTATGATAGGAGAAATTCTAAGGTGAAAGACACAAAAAAAGTTTTAGAAAATACTGTAAAGAGATGTAGAGAAAGAGATATTATTATACCTACTTATGATGAAATGGCCAATCCCGAAAAGATCTCTCAAGGCATAAAGGAAGAACTTCGAAGCATTGGTTTGTGGGATTTAAAATCAAGAAACATGTTTAGAATCACATGGAAGAATGAACCTGTAAAATTTGGAGGCGGGTTTGGGGGTATCAATTATATAGAAATTCCAAAGCAGTTATCAGGTGTTAAAGCCAGAATAATAATGCTGATTGGTAAATATTTTCCTACAGGCTCGCATAAAGTAGGAGCCACCTTTGGACCTCTAGTGGAAAAATTGGTAAGAGGTGTTTTTGACCCAACAACTCAGAAGGCATTGTGGCCATCTACTGGAAATTACTGTAGAGGAGGAGCCTACGATTCTTACCTCCTTGCTTGTCCAACCATCGCTGTTCTTCCTGAAGGTATGTCAAAAGAGAGATTTGAATGGTTAGAAAAAGTTGGTGCTGAAATTCATGCTACACCTGGATCAGAAAGCAACGTAAAAGAAGTTTATGATAAGAGCTTTGAATTAAAAAGAGAACGACCTGATGAAGTCGTAATTTTAAACCAATTTGATGAGATAGGAAATGCTATTTGGCATTATGTATGCACAGGGCAGGCAATCGAAGAAGTATACAATGAAGAAAAAGAAGATAAACAAAGGCTTGCAGCGATATTTTTAACCCAGGGCTCTGCGGGAACTTTAGGATGTGCAGATTATATACGAGAAAAATATCCTCTTGTTAAAGTCTGTGCAGGAGAAGCCTGGCAATGCCCAACACTCTTGTTCAATGGATATGGAGCACACAGGATTGAAGGTATTGGAGACAAACATGTTCCCTGGATTCACAATCTTAAAAACATGGATATGGTTGCTGATATTGATGATGAGCTTTGCATAAGGTTACTTCGGCTATTCAACGAATCATCGGGGAAAAAATATCTCAAATTGAAAGGAATCTCAGAGGAAATATCCAATAAATTCGATCTTCTTGGAATTTCATCTATTGCAAACCTCATTGGCTCCATAAAAATGGCTAAATATTACGAGATGAACGAAAATGATATCGTGTTTACTGTAGCCACAGATTCAATGGAACTTTACCAATCCCGGATTAAAGAATTGAGAGAAGACAAAGGAGAATATTCCGATTATCAGGCTGGAGCTGATTTTGACACCTGTCTCATGAATGTATCTACGGATCACATGCTTGAACTCAGTTACTGGGATAAGAAAAGAATGCATAATCTCAAATACTTCACATGGGTCGAACAAATTGGAAAAGACATCGAAGAACTTGACCGCCAATGGTATGATGAGAATTACTGGTTAGAAAAATATCATTCATGGATAGAATGGGATAAACTTATCAAAGAATTTAACGAAAAAACAGGACTACTTGAGAAATATAAGTAGATAAAATCTTCTAATAGTGTATATTTAGAAGTGCAATTAATGAGTGAATCACAAGGGGAAAACAACTGGCAACTGAAAGAAAATTCCGATAATAAAAGAAGAACTAGAAAAAGTTGAATACAATGGGTCCCTTAATGGCAAACTATTATTATTAAACGAAAACCAATAAAATTGAATAATCATAAAATTTAATCTGATAGTTTTAAAGGAGGTTTCCTTGAAAAAAATCATTTTAAATACTTTTCTTATCCTTTTCTTTTTTTGCACTCTTACCGCCCAGGATAAAAATCACCGTCCCATGACAGTTGATGATGCATTGAATATGGTCCGTATTGGAGATGTGAAAATGTCCCCGGACGGAAAATTGGTATTCTTTTCAAAATCGGAACTGGATTGGAAAAAGAACAAGAGAAAAAAGAAATACTTCATGATTCCGGCGAGTGGCGGTGAGGCCATTCAATATATCGGCGATGCAGGTGGAAGCTCGTTTCAATTTTCGCCAGACGGAAAATATCTCTCCTTTAAACGCAGGGTTGATAAGAACAGTCAGATATTCATCATGAGCCTCGGCGGCGGAGAAGCAGTTCAACTCACCCATCATGAAAACAACATAAATTCTTACAAATGGTCTGCAGACGCAATTCAAATATTCTTCACATCCGAAGAACCCATGAGTGAAAAAGAGCAGAAAGAATATGATTTGGGTGATGATGCAGTTTTCATCTTTGAAGGACCAAATGGAAGAGAGAAAGCCCGTTGGCGAAACCTATGGGTATTTAATATTTCATCCAAGAAAGAAAAGAGGCTAACAAACGAAGAACTTATCATCAACGAATTCGATGTTTCTCCGGATGGTAAACGTGTCGTATTTGCAGCAACAAAACAAGAAACAGACAATTTTTTCTTTTTGTCCGAACTCTATTTAGTTAAAGTGAACAGTTCAAATTCAGTACGCCTCACTAATAATAATGCTCCAGAGAATAATGCCCTTTGGGCCCCTGACGGAAAGACTTTTATCTACCATGCCCCAACAGATAAGGATTTTGATCTGACTCACGGTTTCTTATGGATCATGAATCCTGATACTGGTGAGAAAAGGAAACTTGAAGAACCGAGCTATGGGGAAATTTCTGGCTTTACATGGACACCAGATGGTAAAAGTCTGTTATTCAATGAGACATGCCGCACCGATCTCAATCTTCATCGGGTTAACATCGAAACAGGAAAAATAACTTATGTCACAAAAGTCAAAGGTACACTTCGAGTACTTGATTTATCAAAAGATAGGACAAAGATGGTTTATTCTTATAGTGATTTTGACACTCCTCCAGATCTTTATGTTTCTCCGATTAGTGAATTCAATCCTGTTCGCCTTACTAACGCAAACCCATGGATCGAAAAAGAAATCCTGCTTGCGAAGAGTGATATTGTCCGATGGAAAAGCAAAGACAATATGCAAATCGAGGGAGTTCTCTATGTTCCTGGAAATTCACAAGATGAGGAAAAACTACCTCTTATTGTGACCATTCACGGAGGTCCACCGGGACACTTTGCTAATAGATTCAGGTCCGTGTTTCATATTTTTGCCGGACTAGGGTATGCATCGCTAGGCCCGAATATTCGCGGCAGTGACAGCTACGGCGATGATCTATTATGCGCTCTGCAAGGAGATGTTGGAGGTGGCGAATACGATGATGTCATGACTGGAGTTGACTATTTGATAAATAAGGGCATTGCGGATCCTGACAGGTTGGGAGTTCGGGGTTGGAGCTGGGGAGGAATCCTCGGTAGTTGGGTTATTACACAGACAGATCGCTTTAAGGCAGCCTCCTTAGGTGCTATGGTTGGAAGCTGGACAGCAGAATCAGGACCAGGCCTAAGCTATGACCTCAAGCTCCATTATATAGGCGGAGCCCATTGGATAAATCCTGAGGAATGGCGCAGGGTTTCTTCTCTCTGGTATGTTAAGAATGTTACAACTCCTACCCTATTGCTCCACGGTTCAGAAGATGTTGTGAGCACCCCTGGCCAGTCTATGATGTTTTTCAATGCGATCAAAGAGATAGGCAAAGCTCCGGTACGGTACATCAATTTTCCTAGAGAACCGCATGGATTTCGCGAGCCTCGGCATCAGCGTCGACGTGATATAGAAGAGATTAGATGGATGCAGAAATACATCCGAGGGATAGAATGGAAGCCATGGGAACGCAAAGATTAATATATTTTTAGAAGTGAGTAGTTATGAAGAATAACAAAAAATTTTTTATTGTTTTCATGTTTTGTTTGTCAACAGTACTAATTTTTAGATTTACAGTACAGAAAGCTATCGCTTTTCAAGCATACACACATACTGCTCTTACAGACAAAGTGGATGAAATATTTAAACAGTGGGACAGGGCTGATTCCCCGGGAGCAGCTCTTGGAATATTCAAGAATGGAAGAATTATTTATGCCCGCGGCTACGGGATAGCTAACCTTGAGTATTCCCTTCCTTGGTCTTCAAAGAATCCATCACGCATCGGTTCTATTTCAAAGCAGTTTATTGCCATGTGTATTGCCATTCTTGCCGAACAGGGAAAGCTATCCCTGGATGACGACATCCGAAAATTTTTCCCTGATTGGCCCGAATATAATGGAGTAATAACAATCAAACACCTTCTGTATCATACCAGTGGAGTGCGCGAATATTTGACTCTTGTGGAATTAATGGGTAAACCAGAAGGAAGCGGTTATATCTATACCCCCAACGAACTTGTCAGAACGCTCTCACGGCAGAAAGAACTCAATTTTAAGCCTGGAGAAATGTTTTCATATTCGAATTCGGGGTATTTTTTGCTCTCAGAAATTATTAGTCGAGTGAGCGGAATGAAAACAAGCACCTTTGCAAAAAAATACATATTTGCTCCACTCGAGATGAATAATACTCATTTTCATGACGATCCAAATATGATTGTAAAAAACAGAGCATATGGATATTCTCCAAAGGAAGAAGGCGGATTCAGATTAGATATACTTCGGCTTAAAGTGATAGGTGATTTGGGAGTTTTTACCACAATAGAAGATTTTTTTAAATGGGATCAGAATTTCTATGATAACAAATTAGGAAATGGTACTCAAAATCTGATCAATGTGATGTTGACTAAAGGGAAACTGAACAACGGTGAAATTCTTCCCTACGCCTTTGGGCTTAATATAAGTCTTTATGGAGGTTTAAGGACCATAAGTCATGGAGGATCTGCCGTGGGATACCAGGCTCAATACATGCAGTTTCCTGACCAGCGGTTTTCTATTGTGATCCTGTCAAACTTGAGCAATTTTAATACAGGACGAATCGCAAGAAAAATTTCAGATTTGTATCTTGCAGATGAATTCCTCGAGCCCCCAACTCCTAGGCAGAGGAAGCGTCCTAAAAGAGACAGGCCCGAGCCCATTACTCTGTCTTCTTCACAATTGCAGAAATATGCAGGGAATTATTACAGTGATGAACTCGATATTACATATACTCTTGATGTGGAAAACAATAATTTAATCTTAAAACTAAGAGAAACTTCAAGCACTCTTACGTCATATTCCACTGAAAAATTTGGTTGGGGCAGGCGTAATCTGAATTTTATGAGAGACAGGGAAAAAAGAATTACTGGTTTCGTACTTCAGGAAGGTATTGTGAAGAATATTAAGTTTCAAAAGCTAAGTAAGTAAGCATTAAAAGGAGGACTCAATGAAGAAAAATATTTTGTTTTATGTCTCCTTATCTTTGTTATTTTTGCCTTTGATTCTCGTTTCACAGACCCCACCTGAAGAATTTTTAGGCTATAAAGTAGGTACGGACCGGAAGCTTGCGGATTATACCCAAATTCTGGCATATTTTGAAAATCTCGACAAGGAATCGGGAAGAATCAGAGTGTTAAACATTGGGAAAACCACCTTGGGTAAACGCATGATCATGGCTGTCATCACTTCTGAAGAGAATATGAGTCATATTGATACATATCGAGAAATTACAAAAAAGCTCAGAGATGCAAGAGGCCTTAACAAAGAAGAAGCAAGTCAACTTTCTAAAGAGGGTAAAATCATAGTTCTTATAACATGTAATATCCATTCAACAGAAATCGCTTCCTCTCAGATGTCTATGGAGTTTGCATACAAATTAGTCACAGGAAAAACCCCTTTTGATGCAGATAAAATTCTTAAAGATGTCATAGTATTATTAATTCCAAGCACTAACCCTGATGGTGAACAGATGGTTACTGAATGGTACAGAAAATACTTGGGGACTAAATATGAAGGGGGAAGAATGCCCTGGCTTTACCATCATTATGCAGGTCATGACGACAACCGAGACTGGTTCATGTTAAATCTCAACGAAACAAAATCTGTCACTAAAATTCTTTATCATGACTGGATTCCTCAGATTCACATTGATGAACACCAGACGGGAGAATTAGACTCACGCCTCTTCATTCCTCCTTTCATGGACCCTCCAAATCCCAATGTCCATCCCCTTCTCTGGCGAGGAGTAGCCCTGTGTGGAATGAACATGGCTTACGATCTTCAAAAGAACGATTACAAAGGAATCGTTCAAGGGAGAGAATATACAGGATGGTGGGATGGAGCCTGCGATAACACTGGCTGGCTTCATAACACTATATGCCTTCTCAGCGAGATGGCATCTGTTAATATAGCTAGTCCAATTTACATCGATCCCACAGAACTTTCCAAATCAAACATTGAAAAACGCATGCAGTTACTTGACCCATGGCCCGGAGGCTGGTGGAGACTGAGAGACATCGTGGACTATGAAATTTCTTTTTCTCTGAGCCTTGTTGAAACAGCCTTTATGCATAAGGAGAAATTTCTTTACAGCTTTTACAAGATGTGTAAAGATTCCATTGAAAAATCAGAGGAAGGACAGCCTTTTGCTTTTGTTATTCCCAAAACTCAACATGATTATCCTACTGCTCTTCGGATGCTGGATATACTGATGCTAGGCGGTGTAGAAATCCATCAGGCCAGTGAGGATTTCATCGCTGACGGGAAAAAATATCCGGCTGGCTCTTTCGTCATCATGATGTCTCAACCTTACAGACCTTATGTTCAGACTTTATTCGAGAAACAAAAGTATCCTGATTTACGGTCTTCCCCTGATGCTCCTCTTATTCCACCATATGACACAGCAGGTTGGACTTTCCCGCTACAGATGGGAGTCCAATACGAAGAAATCCATAATTCCTTTAAAGCAGATCTCACAAAAATAGAAAAAGTTCCTTATCCATCTGTAGACTTACCTCAAAAGGCTTCACATTTTGTTGCCCTCGATTCCCAGCTTAATAACTCCTATGCAATAATCTTCCAGCTTATTAAAGAAAAGGGCGAAATCTACCGATCTAAAGACGTTATAAAAAGAAATGGATTAACTATGGCTGCAGGAAGTTTCCTCATTAAAAACACTCCTCAGGTTCAAAAAATCCTTCCTGGCCTTTTGAAGAAATGGCATATTAAAACCTATATGTTTGAAGACATCACTGAAATCCCAAAGGCACCATTGGTGAAGCACCGAGTCGGAGTTTATCAGTCCTGGAGATCTAACATGGATGAAGGGTGGACACGGTATGTCCTTGATGACCTTGGCATTCCTTACACTACTTTGCATAATAAGGATTTCAAAGGAGTAAACCTCAAAGCAAAATTTGATGTGCTCTTGTTTGCAGATGAAAATGCAGACATCATCAAACTAGGAAAACCAAGTCCCACATCACGCTATGCAAGATATTATAGAGAAATACCACCCAAATATGAAGGAGGAATTGGCAAGGAAGGCATTGATGCTTTAAAGTCATTCGTCGACCAAGGAGGTATTCTCATCACACTCAACAATGCCTGTGATTTAGTCATTAAAGAATTCAATGTGCCAGTTAGAAATGTTTTAGAAAGAGTCGACAGAAATAAATTTCTCTGTCCTGGATCTATATTAAAAATTAAAGTCGATAATAAGTCACCGGTTGGATATGGAATGCCAAAAGAATCGGTAGCCATGTTCTCTAGAAGTCTTGCCTTAACAACCAGGATTCCCTATGGCGAATGGGATAGAAAAGTAGTTGCAAGCTACTCAAAAGAAGATGTTCTATTGAGCGGTTGGCTCCTTGGAGAAGATGTGATTGCCCGCAAGGCAGCCGTAGTCGATATTAAATACAAGAAAGGACACATCATCCTTATTGGCTTCCGCTGCCAGCACAGAGCTCAATCTCATGGAACATACAAATTCCTTCTCAATGCATTGCTTTATCCGGAAATAGATTAAAATCTGGTCTTATCACATTTCTGCGATTAGAATAATTAGACAAGAAGGAGATAACAAGTGACAGCAAAATATAAGTATCAATGGTATCAAGATATCTATAATAACATTCCTAAAATTCTTGATGAGGCCAAGCAAGTATCCGTGCAGCTGGGTCTTGACAAACTGAAAGATAAAATTGGGTTGTATGCTGGAAGTTCATCTTGTCCTGGGTCTCTACCCACTTATATATTGGATGCTATTATTAAAGCAAATCAGGTTTCCGTACTTCCTATGAGAAAAGTCGAGGATGAACTCAGAGAAGTCATCAAGGATGTCTACGGAGATGATTACGATGGGGCCGTTACAAACACATGTGAAGCTGCACTGCGTGTTTGTATTGAAATCCTTTTTGCTCCACCAACTATGCGGAAAGGAGATGCTTACAGGGCAAGATTCATTGCCCCTTATGGCAAGGATTATGAATTTGTTGCTGCTTACGGTAGGCCTTTTCCGCCGAAATACAAGAATCTTTTCATCGACAGAAGCGTTTCTGCCGGTGAATTGGGTGTTGAAGGGAAGAGCCTTACAAATCTGGACTCAATCTTCGTAAAACTGTCAGGAACAAAATATGAAGTTCACGGCATAAAGTTTAATCCTGTGCCTCTTATGACAAAGACAGATGCGGAGAAATCAATTAAGAAGATTGCCGAAGTTGCAGAACGACATGCTGAGTGCCTGGTGGGTTTTGAAAGCATTGGCTATGATACCCCAGGATATGGGTATGCTGAAAAGGATGAAAATGGCGTACCAAAGCTAAAAAAACTCATTGGAGATCTATCTGCTCACTATGACGTTCCTTACTTTATAGACAGCGCCAGCTGTCTTCCTGTCATAGGACTTTCTCCTGGAGATGTGGGCGCAGATGTCATGGTGTTTAGCATGGATAAACCAGGGCGTGCTCCGATCAGCGGCCTTATTGTAGGGAAAGAGGAAATTATGGTCCAAATCCGTAAAGGTCTAGGCTTAGGAGGACAGAGATATGGTGAACTCTCATCACACGGCAAAGCTCTATTTTCTCTCTGCGATCCAGGAAGAGATTCAGTTGTAGGTTTAACAGCTTTTCTTAAAATGCTTCGGGACAATCCCGAAAAGATAAAACGCCCCATCGACAAATTCCATGATATCATCGTTGAAGAATTTGAGAATTTCAAACCTTCCAAATTCCGAGATAAACTAATCATAACAAAATCATACACCATGGGGGGCACTGAGCTGAATTATGAACAAACCTGGGACGATGACAAATTTGGAATACCTATTTTTACCCTCGAGGACTTAAATGCCAACACAAATGCTATGTCATTAGCTCAAGAAGCTATGGGCATCTATCCAGCTATGATATATAGTGGAAATGTGTTCCTAGGACCTGGATTGGGAACTCTCGATGAAAATGCCGACTTGAATGAAGAATATTCGAGGTTAGGTATAAAAGCCTTAGTGAAATCTGCTGAAATCGTATGTAAATACGCTGGATTGAGCGACTAGTTCGCTGAGAAAATGAAATCCAATACACTCTATCCATAAAATCTAAAATGAAAAATCAGACACAAGAAATCACTCTGGAAAGAAAACTGGGTTTACTTGATTCAACCATGATCGTCATGGGGATAATCATAGGCTCTGGGATTTTTCTTACAACTGGTATTATGGCAAAATCTATCCCATCTCCAGGGCTCATTCTTCTTGCCTGGATATTGGGTGGTCTTCTTTCTCTCGCCGGAGCACTGTCTTATGCTGAACTCGGAGCTGCCATGCCTGAAGCAGGGGGTCAGTATGTCTATCTAAGGGAAGCTTACGGTCCTTTAAGCGGGTTTCTGTTTGGCTGGACTATGTTTCTTGTTTACATGACAGGATCTATCGCAGCCCTAGCGGTGGCTTTTGCAGAATACTTTGGGTATTTTTTCCCAAATCTTTCTACTTCCAAATATATAATTTCAACGAGTATTAACATCTTCAATCATTCCTTTCCTTACTCTCTATCCATGGGACAGATTGTAGCTCTCGTAGTCATCATAATGCTATCTCTTTTTAATTATATCGGTTTGGTCTTGGGAAGTATTATCCAAAATATATTCACTATTCTGAAGATAGGGCTGCTATCAGCTATAGTTATTCTGGGATTCACTATAGGGAAAAGCGGAAATACTGCATTTTTCTTTTCTCCCTCTGGGATAGGCCACTCAAGCTTGATAGTGGGATTTGGAGTGGCAATGATTGCTGTAATATGGACCTATGATGGCTGGACAAATATCAACTTCGCTGCAGGAGAGATAAAAAATCCCAAACGGAATCTTCCTTTATCTTTGATTATTGGAGTCCTGGGAGTAACTGCCATTTATGTAGTTGTCAATTATCTTTATTTATATGCCCTCCCTATGAATGAGATGACAGGGGTTGTCAGGATTGCAGAGAAGGCAACATCAGCTCTATTCGGAGGAATTGCTCCCTCACTCATATCTGCAGTGGTGGTAATCTCGACTTTTGGAGGATTGAACGGAGTCATATTAACTGGTCCTAGAGTTTACTATGCAATGTCAAAGGACAATCTTTTCTTCAAACAGGCGGCTAATGTCCATCCACGTTTTCGAACTCCTGGATTCTCAATATTTATCCAGGCTGTATGGGCCTGTCTTCTCACCATAAGCGGAAATTATGAACAGCTCTTTACCTATGTTACTTTCGTAAATATTATTTTTTATATTGCAGCCGTAGCTGCCATCTTCACTCTACGGAAAAAACTTCCTGACCTTCCTCGCCCTTACAAAACGATGGGCTATCCTGTGATCCCGATACTTTTCATTGTTGCCCTTTTAGGGATTCTTATCAATACAATCATCAGTAAACCAATAGAGTCTGTGGCTGGATTGGGTATCGTTGTCATCGGTCTTCCAGTCTATTATTACTGGCGGAGAAAGTACAAATAAATATGCTTTTTCATTATAGATTTGCCAAAACCTTGAAATAAACTTTTGGATCAATATGAGAGCGTTTTCTACATTCCTTTGATTTATTCACGTGATGCTTTAATTTCTGGAATCTTCCCATCCTCTTATAGATATTAAACATAATATGGTGAGCAAGAATATTAATTCTTAAATATCGTTTTCTTTCTCAGCTTCATAGTCTTTGCTCATGACTATTTTTGTCTTGACAGCATCATAGAAAAAAGTGATAAATATTGAATACATTGTACAGGAGAAAAAACAACTGAATATTATCATTCAGAAAAAACGCTTTATTTACATTTTTTTTATCATTTTTATACTTTTTTTTGGCTCTAAGGTCTTTGCGGATGACTACGGCACATTGTTGGGACAAATTATTAATTCTAACAATCAAGCC
>Ga0209121_10002957_pt1 | contig 16825 bp, 3 predicted proteins | sample Cruoilmetagenom3_FD_187292 | JGI IMG/M metagenome (GOLD analysis project Ga0209121, IMG submission 187292) | Oil polluted marine microbial communities from Coal Oil Point, Santa Barbara, California, USA - Sample 3 (SPAdes) (version 2) | ecosystem: Environmental > Aquatic > Marine > Oil seeps ... | reverse complement strand
AGTCTCGCCTGCCATAACATCGGCAAGCATGGACATGAGGGTCAATCCACCCGCTTGCGTGGCCGGATAGTCGTCATTGTCAAGTGGGGCGCCTACCAAACCCCTCTCCTCTAGAAGGGACCAACTGCGGTTTAAAAGCTTTTCGGGCCAAATCTCATACCTCTCGTCAAGGCGGGCTTCGGTTTGGTAGGTGAAAGTCTCCGGGGTGCCACTTTCGATAAGATCTTCAAGCAATTTATAAAGTTCGTCCTGCTCCGCCTGATCTGGCACGCGACGGTGGCCAATCAACTCCATCGCTTCAGCCATATCGCGATTTGCATAGTGCGGCTTGTACTCTTGACGGGGCACAATGAATTCCAGCCGATCCCATGTCAGCAAAGCCGAGCGCACGAGCGCGTCAGATTTGACTTCGGTATGCGGGTAATAGAGCGCCGACCGCATGAGATTCCTTTCTGGGTGCGTTAAGCAAATTCGCGATTGCCGAAGATGCCAAATGCGATCCTACAAGGAGACCCTGCCAAAAGAAATCACTTCATGTCGCACCGCTCCACAATCGCTATCGTTCCGTCGTCAGGGTGCTGTTTGACGAATTCGATTCAGTCTCTGCGAGGGCAATACCGTTGCTGGTGCTGGCAAACTAATGCGAACCACTCTCCGCAAGGACAGTGAGGCTGTCCCCAATGCCGCGCAGAGACCGCGCCATTCCATGAGTGCTGCGGTCCGGTTCCTTTTGAAATGGTGTCGGCTGGAGAGACTACGGTCCTGATTGAAGTGATTTGAGACAGGGGCGTGGACGGAGGCAAACTTCTGTAGCCTTCGCAGGCGCCGGAACCGGAGCATCGCCCGCTCCCTTCGTCGAAACGGCAGGTGTGAATTCTCCGCCCTGTTGTTTAGCCAGCGTCCTGTCTCCTGCCGATCGGGCGCACCGATCTCCTTGAGTGCTGCACCATAGGAGCGAAGCCGATCGGTCACGATGACTTCAGGCCGGCCATGCTTCCGCATTGCTTTCCTTAGGAATCTTAACGCGGCCTTCTTGTCGCGTCTCTTCGTGAGAAAGCTCTCCAGAACCTCGCCTTCGTGATCGACGGCCCGCCAGAGGTAATGCACTTCACCGTTGATCTTCACAAACATCTCGTCTAGGTGCCACCGCCAGCGGCTCGACCGCATTCCCTCGATACGGCGTTTCCGGATCTCCGCCGCGAACATCGGCCCAAAACGATGCCACCAGAAGCCGACCGTCTCGTGGCTGACATCGACGCCTCGTTCATGCAGTAGATCTTCGACATCCCTCAACGAAAGAGGGAACCGGACATACAGCATCACCGCCAGGCGGATGACTTCAGGGCTGGTCTTGAAGTAGCGGAATGGAGAGCGTTTGGTCATCCCCGGACGCTAAGCACGCCCCCTGCCCTTCTCAAGGCGGTACCCTCTGACAGAACCTTGGGCGAATACCTAGTGAACAGGTCGTTTTCTTTGTACTTCCCGACCCTCCGCGCGGGTTCGGCACCTCTGGGTGGTGCTCAGGAGTCGATGAGGCTTCATTCTAGCATTGCGGCCGCGGGCAGTCGGAAAAACCTTCCGACAAGACCTGAATAGCCGCCCGTCGGCTTTCTTTGCCTGCCGGTCCGTTTGCCCACGCCGTCACGTCTTCCCGCACTGGTCTGGCAGAAAGAGAAAGGGACCAAGCTGCGGGAGAGGACACGACATTCAGATCGCGACGTGCCGCTCCGCTCCCTTCGAGCGAATCATTTCAAGGATTGATGGTTCCGTTCACAGCGGAACCAGTTGGCGTCCCCTTGAAAGAAATCTCCACATTGGCAACCACGTTGTCCGTCGTGATACTACCTCCGCTCGCTATCGATTCTGTCACTTTTTCTTCATTTCCCGGTTTGAAGTAGCTCACCTGACCGACAACGAGCGTGCTCCCGACCGCGCTGTAGGTTATTGTGTAGGTGATCGATCCCAAATGTGAGGCAATCTCCAAAGGCGCGCCCCAAGAAAGTGGCGGGGCATATGCGGCAAAAGCTCTGGTCATAGCAAATCTCCTGATTTGAAATGCACGTTCAGCCAAATTCTGGGAGTTACTTTACAATTAAACCGCCCAAATGGCTACGGCTTGAGTATTAGCTTTGGCGTACTCCCCTGAAAGGGCCTCGATATGGGGTTGGCCTGTCCTCCGATTGAGGAGACAGACGATGAAGACAAGCCGGTTCAGCGAGGAACAGATCATGGGCATCCCGAAGGGTGCACCAGGCCGGGCTTGGCACGAAAGAGCTGTGCCGCAAGCATGGCATCCGCGACGCGAAGGTCTCCATGTGGCGGTCGACGTATGTCCTCGACCGCCCGAAAACTGAGCGAAAACCAGAGGCAATCCATCACCGCCAGCTCGATGACCTCGGGGTTGGTATTGAAGTCTTGGACGGCGAATGCTCACTCATGATGTGAGATTTCGCAGATCACGCCCGGAGCGACAGGTTCCTTTGACAGCACCGTTTTGAATGCGTGTGGCGCTCAATTCGTTTTTTGTTGACAAATTCCCCGGATCGTAAAGCATAGGGACATTAGAGAACTCGATATTTTGACCCGCCAAATGCGGGCAGTTTTGCGGCGATTCCGTTTCGCGGACTTGGTTCGCGCGTCGTTTTTAAAACGAGTGCCTACAGAAAAAACACTTACAAAAAGCTATTCGCCTTGCCAGATGCCATCCTCATCAACTCCGATTACCTGAAAGTTTCTCTTCTTTCAGCCGGGGATGAGAACGGGATAAAGAGATTCGACCGGATCGGGCTGCACTATTCCATGAATGGGGATGCCGCACAGGCCGCGGTCACGCTTTATTCGCCCTTGGAAATCCCCGCCTCCGAATATGAGATTCTGTTCGACGCCAATAACACGCTGCGCAGTTTCGACGATATCGCCAGAGATCCGGCGACCACCCACCGCGCCCTCGCGGAGCTGGCGAAACTGCGCGACCGGCTGGCGCGCGACAAGCTTGCGGTGTCGACGGGCGCGGATTTCTTCGGCTTGACCGCGGGCGCGGAGGCGACGGTCGAGCTGGTGTTGCCGAAATTGACACCGGCCGGCAACGCCGCTTTCATTGATCTGCGGTTGAGCGCAGAGGTGACGACCGAAGTCGAATCGAGTTTTGCCGGCAGCCAGATCAAAGCCGTCGGCCATATCGCCATCGATGTCCACGCCTCGGTGAGCGAGGACACTGGCGAGGCCGCGGTGACACTGGCGCTGTCGACCGTGGCCGAGGGGCTCGACGGGGTCGGGTTGAATCTGCCGGAAATCCCCTTCCCGTCTCTCGCACTCGACGGCGTCGACCTCACGGGTCTCGTGCCCTTTCAACCCCCGGTACCCGGTTTCGCCAGAGAACTTGCCGACAAGATCGTCGTGGAAACGCAATGGCCCGACGGCCACACCGCAACGCTCAATACTGATGCCGAGGGCAGGCTCGCGGCCGACATCCGGCCCAACGGTCAGGTCACCTTGAACGTCCGCCATTTGGACGATGCCCAAGCCTGGCTCTCGGTAAAGATTAGCGACCTCGCAATCACTCTGACCGATGGCGCGCTGAACGTCGAAGGGACAATCGCCAACACCCAGCTCAAGGCCGCCCTCAACCCATGGGAAACCGACTTCGGCGGCGGCCGCTTGCCGGTGCGGGGGCGGATCGCGCTCAAACCAACGGCATTGACGTGGGACGGCAACACACACACCTTGTCGATCACATGGGAAATCTCTGAGCTCGCGATCTGGCTGATCGACGATCCGAAAACGCGGATCTCGGGCAGCGTGGTGGTGACCACCCACTGGACCAAGGGCAAATTCGACTACACGTTCGCAAACGCGTCGATCGACGATGCGGGCGCGACAGCCATCGATGTCCCCGACTGGACCCTGCCCGGCCTCCTGCCCATTCGGTTGGACCTGAAACCGGCACAGGAATTCCTCCGCAAACTCGCCAGGATCCTCGCCGCCCTGTTGCGCTATCTCGCCCGCGCCGCCGGGGCGCTGGCGGGGATGCTGGCCGACCTCGCCGAGGCGGCGGCGAAAATGCTGGCCGATGCCATCAAGGCAATTCTCGAGGCGCTCGACGGCGCGACCGACGGGCTGGTGATTGAGCTGCGGCTCGATCAGAAAGGCTGGGCGTTGCGCCAACTCGCGGTCTACCCGGCTGAAAAGGCCAACAACGGTTTTGAATTCGGCAATTCGCTCCTGAGGCTCGGGCTGCCGGGCAATCCGCGCCCCGGCATGGTCTACGATTTTCAGTACGGCTGGGTCGGGCTGGTGCCGGTCTATGACAAGCGCACACCGCCCAAGGCCACGCTCTCGACCGATCTCTGGCTCTCGCCGGGCGAGATCCCGGCTACGGCGGTGGGCGAGATCCCGACCGATCCCCAAAAGACCCGCACGCCTCTCTTGAATATCACTGCCGAAGCGCAGGAGACTGGCAAGGAGATTGTGCCCGTCGCGCTGCGGGGCGGGCGAGTGCGGTTCCTGCAAAGCTGGGGCGCGCTTGAGGAAAAGCTGGTCAATGGTGCCTCCGCGCGCCTGGTCGCCAAGCCGGGCCCGCTTGATGACCTGACGTTCTCCACCGAAGACGGCGCCGATGTGAAAGTCGTCGTCGATTACGACGGCCTCAAGGAAAAGTTGCTCTCGCTGCTACCGGCCGGTCCGACCGGTGGCGGCGCTGACGACCTGTTGCAGCGGGTGAAGGTCAAGCCGAAGAAAGATGAGAAGGCGACGATGGCGGACGGTCTCGTCAAGGCCCCGCTCACCGTCGAGATCAGCGTCGGCGCCGAGGTGTCGGATCCGCTGCAGATCGAGGCCGATATCGACGTCGCGCTCGATCTCAACAGTTTCGAGATGTCGTTGGAAGGCGACGAGGTCGATATCAAGACGACGGATAACAAGGTCAGCAAGGAGGCCTTTGGGCTATCGCTGGTCATGAGCCGGGCGCCCGGTGCACAAAACGAATGGGCGATGTTCACCCTGAAGCTGGGCGACGGCAATTTCCGGCTGGAGAAATCCCCCGAAGCGAAGCTCGAGGTGCTCTATCGCGGCATGTCGTCGGGCGGGCGCGGGCTTGTGTTGGAGGCCAAGACCTTCGCTATCGGCCAGTCCGGGCTCGATCTTGAAGCCGTCGCCACCGACGAGGCGGTGATGCTCGCGGGCATCGACCAGGCTTTCACTTTCACCGAGGGCTCCATCGTGATCAGCCAGGGCGAGCTGGTCGGTGGCACGCTGAAGGGCTCGGGCACGCTGCCGCCCGCGCTCATCGGCGAAGCGCAAGCTGAAGTAGCGCTAGGTTTCGGGGCGAAAAACGGGCGGCTCAAGGTGACCTCCGCCAAGGCGGTTCTGTCGAACGACGGCAAGCCGCTCTACTCTACCGGCACCCGGTTCAAGTTCGCGCTGGAGAAGATCGAGCTCGACTATCGCGACGTCGACAGCGGGCAGGAACACTTCTTCTTCCTGCTCTGGGGCGAGGCCGCCTTTGCGCCCGCGGAGGGCGAATTTGCCAGCGGATTGATGAAAAATTTCAAGCAGCTCGCGATCCGGCTCGACGGTGCGCCCATCACCGGCGACGGCAGCGAGCTGATCAAGCACATTTCCTTCCTGGCCGAACTCGAAACGCCGATCACTGAGAACCTGTTCGACGTGTTCGAGTTCGAGCTGCGCGGGATATCCTTCCATCCCGCGAGCGCACATTGGGCCGACCACCCGGCGGCGCTCGGGTTTGCCGGTCAGGTCATGTTCATGCCCGGCAGCGACGTGGTGCGCGCCACCGTCGAATGCCACGAGCTACAGATCGCCAGGGCCGATCCGGCCCGGACCGGCAGCCTGCCGCGGCTCCATGCCGACGGACTGTCGGTGCTCCTGGAAATCGGCGGGCTGGCGCGGGTGGGCGGCCGGGCGATTGCCGTGGACGGCAGCCTGCCGTCACTGAACGCCGGGCTTGAACAGCCCTCGAACATCAAGGCTGACGGCTTCCTCGCCTCGGGTGTGGTCGAGATCAAGTCGCTCGGCGCCTATTCCGGCGCGATGGGGTTTCTGCAGCTGACCGACACGGTGCAGAACCGCCACAAGAACGCGATGTTTCTCTACGTCCAGGCCGACAAGCTTTCGGAACGGATCGACACGCCCGTGGGTCCGCTCTGGGTCAAGGCCGCTGGCGCCGGGATCGCCTTCAATTACGACCTGACCGCCTTGGCGCTTGCCGATCAGGCCGTCTCGCCCAGGGACACCGTGGCCAAGCTCGACGAGATCAGCAAGACCCAGGGCAACCTGACCGATTTCAACGCCTGGACGCCGCAGACGGATTTCGACAAGAACACGATCACCCTGGTCTTGCGGGGAATGATCGCCACCGCCAGCGGCTCGATGGATTCCTCAAGCTACGAAACCGATCTCGAAAAGACGATTGCCAACCCACTCCTGATGGACATCGTGCTCGCCCTGCGCAGTGACCTGACGTTTTTCGCCAGTGTGCGTGGCTGGCTGGCCACCAATTATCACGACTGGGTCAGCACGTCGGATTCGGCGCCTTTCAAATCGGCCCCCTCATTGCGCGGCTATCTCTACCTCTCGGTGCCGCGGCGCGAGTTCCTCGCCCGGTTCCTCGCCGATGGCAGCGGCGTGATCGGCAAACACCCCGAGCTCGACGAAAACCTCGTCAATGCGCTGAATTCAAGCCGCTTCGCCGCGACGCTCTATATCCGGCCCGGGCTATACCACATGGAGCTGGGCTGGCCCTACGAGATCGGCTTCGACCTCGGCGAGCCGGGCAAGGGATTCTGGCTCAGCGTCTCCGGCGGGATGATTTTCCGCATCGAGGAGGCAACCGCGCTATTCGGCATCGCCTTCAAGGCCTCGGGCGGTATCGTGTTCGAGGCCCGTGTCGGCAGCGACAGTTTCGGCGCCTCGGTGACGGCCCGGGCGAGCTTCGCCATCGGCGCCAGGTTCATCGCCTACATCGCCCCGCTCGCCCCCAACGACACGCTGTTCTACGGCGACGTCTTCCTCAACCTGACGCTGGATTTCGGCGTCCAGATCTGGCTGTCCTTCAAGATTGTCAAGCGGATAACCCTCCGCATCGGGTTTTCCATTCAGATCACCGTGTCCATCGCCGCCGAGCTGGTGGTAAGCCCGCAGGGGATCGGCGCGCAGGTTCATGCCTCTGTCGGCGTGCGCGGTTTCGGGCGCACGCTCTCGGTGGGGATCGGGTTCTCCTTCGGCGACGACGCGCTCGCCCGGGCGCGCGCGCGTGTTGCGCGTTTCATGTCGCTCGGCCTCGGCGTCGCCCTGCCCGAGACCGGCGAGGTCAACGCCCCCGCGCCGGCACCGGAGCCTGCACGCAAGGAGCAGGCGATCGAGGCCGACAAGCAGCTCGATGAGCCGGCCCCGCCGCCACCACCGCCTCCGAAACCCGAGGAAGGCGACCCCGACGAAACCCGCCAGCCCGGCCTGCCGATCGGCGAGAGCGCCTTTTGGGCGATCCTGTTCGACGCCGGCAAGGACACCAAGGGCGAGCAGCGATACGTGATGCAGCTGGTGCCGCGCGACCACTCGCACCTGTTAGAAGGCGAAAGCGCCGCCCCCAGCACCTTCTTCGCCGAGCCGTTCCACAGCGAAGGCGAAGGTACGCCGGACGTCAACAAAACGGCCCGCCACGCCGACTACCGCCTGCGCGCCGTCAACCCCGGAGAACTGCCGAAGAAACGGCTCACCGCCGAAAAGCAAGATGAGCCGGCAACAACCGGCGGCGGCAAGGTGCTGGAGCTGAGCGCAAAGCTCGACAAGCGGATCGGCGACGCGGTGACGCTCAACGCGCTAATGGCCAATTGTTTCCTGTCCGCGCCGTATGATGGAACCGACCCGACCGCCAAGGACGGGCGTCCGGTCGACCCGCACGAAAAGGCCCCCTTCGGCACGACCCCTCTGTCTTATGGCGAGCCCCACCCGATCCTGTGGAACAACCCCGGGGCACCTGGCACCGCCAGCCCGCGCGAAGCACGGCTGGACCAGGCAAGCCGCAGCGGTGCCTTCGCCGCCGGCGCGCGGCTCGAGACCCGGGTCACGGAGGCCGCGCTCCTGGCCTCGGTCGAGGTCACCGAACGCCGCAGCGCGCTCGTCAACAAGATCGGCGACACGCTGCGCGAGATCGCCGGGCAGCTCCGCCGGGGCGCGGAGGAACCGGCAGAGGCAGAAGACAACATCGACGCGCGCGATTTCGGACTCACCTTCATGGTCACCGACGCGGAGCTTGACCAGCTCTTCCCCGGCAAGGAAAGCCGCGCGCCGGGCACGTTCACCGTCGCCAAGCGCGCTTGGCAGGGGCGCAAATGGGGTTGGAGCGCTTCCGGCAGCGTCCATCTGCTGCGCCACCCGGGCGACAGTTTCACCGAGAAGCAGCCGCGGCTCGTCGAGCCTCGGGTCGCGCAAGCGGCCGACGGGTTGACCCTGCACTGGGATCTCGAACCGGCCCACGGCCGCTCGGGCGGCGCGGGCCCGGATTTCATCGAAGACCCCGAAACCTATCTCGACTACTACCAGATCGAGCGCAGTTTCGAGGGCCTGGCCCTGAAATGGAACGCGACATTCCAGACCCGGACTGCCACCCGGCTGAGCTACCAGGAGGCCGAGGGCGGTCTCGCCGTCAGCCGCGCGCGCGCCGAGACCCATCTGTGCGACGACCTGAGCGCCGGCGGCATACCGGAAGATTTCCGCGCGCTGATCCTCGGCACCCCGATCCCCTCCCGGCGGCGCGCGCGGGAAGTCTGGGACGAGGTGACCTCGGCCGCGTCGGTCACGGTCAACTACAAGGTCGTCGCAGTCGACGAGATGGGCACCCGTACCGGCATGCGGATCTTGTCGCACGATATCAAACGCCCGGCCGCGATCCTGCCGGCGCCGCTGTCTGCCGGGCTGACACTGGCCTACGAGGGCGATCTGCCCACGCCCGACACGCACCCCGCCGCGCCCGAGCTGCGTATCGAACTTGTTTTCGCGTCCGAGGACGAGCGCGTCGCGGCGATAACATCCGTCTACAAGCTGCGGGTATGGGGCGCGGCGATCCTCGGCGGCGGCAGCTTCGGCTCCGACGCGGTGGACGATGCGAAGTCCCGCCCGAGTTCGGCCCAGATCGAGCAGGCCGGTGCGGGTGACACCGATCTCTACCTGGTCCCGGCCGAAAACGGCGCGACGCCGGCGCTGGAGCTGCTCTTCCTTCACGGCGAGGGCGAGAGCGAGGCGGGGACCGGCACGAAAGCCGGGTTTGTCCTGCACGACGGCACCAACGGCAGGACCCTCGGCAACCTGTTCACCGCGCTCGGCGCGACCGGCCCGCTGAGCGAGCCCAAGGCCCGCAGGGTGTTCCTGCGCCGGCAGGACTTGCTCGACGACGACGGGCCCAAGAGCGGCTGGATCGTCGCCGATCTGTTGCTGAAGATCGCCCCCGCAGAGCCGCAGGGCGAGGCTTTCCACGCCAACCTCGACACGTTCGAACGCCCGGTCTCTCTGGATTTCGAGGCGCTGTCCAATGAACACGTCACCGCCGAAGCCGGGCGGCTGGAGCTGCAATCCCCAGCCGCCGATGCGACGCTGGCCAAGCTGATCGATAGCACGGAGAACCCGATCATCCGCCACCTCGACCCGGAGGGGCGCGGCGCGATCGGCCTCACCATCGACGTGCACGGCGCTGCCGCGCCAATCGGGATCGCCACGGACATGGTCCCGGGGCTCATCGGCGGGTTCGACATCTTCACCCTCGACCCGGCCCGGATGCGGGTCGCGACCGACCTGCCCGAAGCATCCACGCTGGAGGAATTCGCGGCGCGAGACGCCCGGCACCGGGCAACGCTCAAGGTGCTGCCACGCAGCCTGGCGGGCCAGCACCCCGACAGCGTGCCGGATTTCCAGACCATTGAGGCAAGGTATCCGTCGGCCACCCACCGCTACGTGTCGGGCCCCCGCGAAGGCCGCAAGGCGGCGCGGTGGTACGCCGAAGCCGAAACCCTCGTCGCCTTCCCCGAGGCGCGCCTGCGCCGCAGCCTGTTCGTCCATCCCGACGAAACCATGATCGCCGAACTGCTCGACCAGTTTGACGCCGACACGCTCACGATCCAGGTCGCCCCCGTGGCGGGCGCGACCGGACCCATCGCGGAAGCCCTGTCCGACACGGGGGTAAGCCGGCCGTCCTTGACCCACCTCGGCATGACGATCAAGACCCTCGCCAGCCGTGGCCCGCTACGGGAAATCACCGTCTCGAAGAGCAAGGACGCCGAAGTCCCAACCCTGCAGGCCCGCGATCTGCGCGCCGTGATGCGCCTGCTGCGCTTTGCCCAGCCGAAGGGCGCACCCGCCGATGCAGCCTACGCCACCTGGCGCCGCGGTCTCGCCGCCCACGCCCTGGCCGCGGATGCCGACGGCTCGTCACGCTTCGAGCGCGAGGCCGCGCAATTCGCGCTCGCCGTGACGTTCATCGCCAACGCCACCGCCGGCCGCAAAGGCGCGCCCGCCAAGCGCAAGACGCAGGCGACCGTCCGGTTGGGCACCGCCCTGCACCCGGTGCTCGAAGAGACACTGGCGCTGATGTGCTACGACAGCGCCGAGACGAACAAGGCACCGCAAGCGCGGCACCCGGGCCGGGTCTACCGCCGCTACGAACCGGTGCGCGAGCCGCGCGCCTCGGTCGAGATCACCCCCGACCCGCAACCCACCGTCGACGACAGGCAGTACCGGTCGGTGATGGCGACGGCCGAGCCGGGGATCGACCCCTACGGCTGGGGCGCGCTGCGCATGTTGGGCCTTGCCGAGGGGTTCCGCCTCTACGATACCGAGGCGGGGCGCTTCCTGACCGGTAAGGCCCTGCTGGAACGGGTGAACCTGGCTTTTGCCGAAGCGCTTGCGATCTACGGCCCGGACGGGGACGGCAACGGCGGTGTCCGCGCCGCGCCTTTCGTTGAGATCGTCAACCGGGCCGATGCCTTCATGGCCACAAGCTCCGAGGATGGCCGTAACGAGAGTGTGGCAGACGACCACAGCCGCCTTCTGCGGAGCGAGGCCGCGATTGTACAGATCGCCTTGCGCCCGCGCCCGGCCCAGCGCGGTGCGCCGGCTCCGGTGCGATACTTGGTGTTGCGGCGCAAGGCCCGGAACGGGGGCTCCACGGTTGCCGCCCCGGAAAAGCCGATCGAGCTGAACCTGGCACCTGAACACATGGTGCTCGATCTGAAATTGCGCGGCGAGGTCTCCGACGAGCGGGTCATGCGCTGGATGCACGCCACCGCCGAAATGGCCCTCTACGGCACCGAAGGAATCTATGACACAAAACCGAAGCTCGACGTGGAGACCCAGGCCCGGCTTGTGGCCCTGCCCGATGGCACCATCGCCGGTTACCTGCGCGCCACCACCATCGCGTCCGACGAGGGTTTCGCGGGCTTCCGCGAAAGCCTTGCCAAGCTGATTGGCTCGATCGGGCTCGAGATCGTTCCGGGCGACGTCACCGATCCGCGCGCGCTCGCGGGCGATGCGAACCCCTTCGAGCGATTCCCGCCGCTCCCGGGCGCGCTGCTTACCTGGCTCTCACACAACAGCGGCGATCCAACCGCGCCTGCCCCGTTCGAAACCCTGCTCCAGCACTTGCCGCCGGGCGCGGTGCCGGGGCCTGGCTTCACCGGTTCGGCCGCGCTCGATGCCAAGGCCATTGCGAATCGCAAGACCACCGCCCGCGCCTATGCCGCCTGGACCGCCCGTTTCCTCGAACATGGCAGCGCCAATACCGCCAGCCTGGCGACGGCCGACCCGATCGGCTTTGCCCTCGTTGCCATCGTCGAGGAAAACCGCCAGACGCGCCTGCTCGACCCGAGCGGACATGTCACGGCCTTCTTCATCGAACCCAGCCGCTTGGGGCGCGAGAAGTTGTTTGCCGTGCGCCCCTTCGGCCGTTACGCCGGAGTAGAGGCGCAGCTCGAAGGTCAAGTTCGCCAGCCCGCGTTGAAGGCGCGCCACCTGGGGACGAGCTGCCTCGAACGGGTCTGCGCGACCTCGCTCCAGCGCAGCCGGCCGTTGATCAAACCCGGCTTCCTGTCCACCTCGTTGCAAGAGGACGACGTCGAGCTGGCGGTCGCCCGGTCGGCCGACCAGATGACGGGGCTGGCGAACATCCCCGCCGAGCGCGCGCTGCAGCCGGGCTGGACCGGCGTCGAGCTGCGCGCCGACTTCCCCGGGCTTGCCCGCGCCCGGCAGCTGGCGAAGACCGCCTTTTCCGACTGGCGCGACCAGGCGATCAACGGCGACGGCACCGGGGTCCTCGACGGCGAAATCCTCAAACCGGAGGAACTCGTCGGCGTGGTCGAGCGCGCGCCCACCGTCTGGCGCGGCGCGATCGTCTACAGGTTCCGCGGGTTGCCGCATTTCCTCGACATCACCGCGCTCGCCCACCAATCGGCCGGTGTCGCGGTTTCGGACGTTGCCGGCATGCGCCTGCCGCGCCGGGTGGCAAGGCCGAACCTGCCCGCGCCCGAGCCCGTACCCGACGAAGCCCTGCTTGGCCGGACCGACGCGCCGCGCTGGTGGGCGGTGGTTCGCAGCATCAAGGACGAAGTCACCGACGAGACGACCCACGAGAGCGTCGAGCTGCATTTCGACCTGCCGCTCGCCCGTCATGTCGACCTGATGGGCGCGCGCGAGCGCGAGGCCCTGCTCAAGGGTGCCGGGAAGCTCGCCCCGATCCATCTCCTGCCGGATGCCCGCGCGAGCTACCGCATCTCGACCCGTTCGGCCGACCGCTCAGCGGTGTCGCCCCAGATCGAGATCCTGCCCAACGCCGATCCTGCAACGCGCCTCGGCCTCTACGCGGCGCTGACCTCGGGCCCGCTGTTTGAAAACCCGGCCCGCGTGGTCTCGATCCAGGGAATGGACAAGACGAACGCGGCCGCAGCCGACCTCGACAACACCGCGAACTGGCGGCTCGGCCTGCGGCTGGCGATCGCGGCGCGGGATGTCGCCGCGTTGACCGAGCTGAACCCAGGGACAATCCCCGGCGACCTGGATGGGGCGGTCTTCAAGACTCCGCCAACAGAGAAATACGACGCCGCCTTGTGGGCAGCCTGGGCGCCCTGGGGCAAGGTCGTGATCACCTGGGACGGGAACGCGTCTACCGACGAGATGGATGACGTGCTTGACGACGCGATGAAGTACTTCGCGCTTTTCCAGCCCGCCCAGCATGTCGAAGACGCGCTTGCGACAATCCGCGAGCTGCGCGAGCAGATCGAGGCGGGCACTTTGCCGGCCACGGGAACCCGGACCGTCACCCTGCCCTTCGGCGTGCTGTTCGATGGCATCGACGGGGTGACGTTCTCAGAACCAACCGACCCTTACACCTTCCCCGATGGCTGGCCCGACCAACAAGGCCGGTTCTCGCTCGCCCAGATCGAGCGGATCGAGCGATGGATATGGGACGGGTTCGATTCCGACCGCATTTCCGAGCCCCTGACCAACCGCAACAAGTTGGTCCGCACCCGATGGCTGGAGCGAAACCCGCTCGGGTTCGGGGACCTCGACGCAGTATACGAACCCACCAGCCCGGACTTGCAGGTCCTGTCGCTGCCCAAACCCTTCGTGGCCTTCGAAATCCGCAGCTTCGATGTCTTCTATTCTGAGAGCCTGCCAAACCTCAAACGGGCGGTTCTGGACGCTGTTGAGGCCCTCGCCCCCGTCGACCTGCAATTCCAGCGCCTCGTCCATGATCGGCTTGACGGGGCCGTAGCACCGGGCCGCGTCACGGCCCCCGTGCCCCTCGTCGCGGACGAAATTGAAGGCTACGGTTTCTACGAAGTCTATTCCCACGCTGCGCCCAGGCCGAAGTACCTCGGCTTCCACCGGCTACCGGACGCGGCCGAGCTGAAGGCGTTGATGGAACTGGGCGACGACGTGCTGCGCGACCGGTTGGTGGCGGTGCTGGACGGGGCCATGCTGGGCCGGGGCGGCGCGCTGCTGTCGGTCTTCCACGGCGGCGAAACGCCGGCTTCGGCCGACATCCAACTCGCCGCACCGCCGGAGGGGTGGGACACATGAAAGAAACGACCGCCTTGCGCACGATCCTGATCGACGGGCCGCGAACCGCGGCGGGGCCGCTCTACCGGCTGAGTTGCGCGGTCGTATACACCGGAGACAAAGTGCCCAGCCTGATCGACCGAAACCCGGCCCTGCGGGTGTTGGCGGAGCTGGACGAAACCATCGAGGTTGACGTTCTCGACGCGATTGGAGGCTTGGAGAAAACCGTGCAGGCTCGCCCACCGGTGCTGCTGCGGGCACGGATCGACCCGCGCCAAGTGACCAAATTCCCGCCGAAGCTGCGCCCCCTGGCCATCGGTGACGGCGGAACGGTCGCGTTCGCAGGCGACCCCGGCGACGTGATCCTCGCCGCGTTGGCGGGCTGGCCCGACACCATCCCGTTCGGCGGCCACACAGGCAATCACGAAATCACTCTTCCGCCGCTGCGCCTCGCAGCCGGGTCGGTCCGGGTCACGGTCCCGGAAGGCTCGGCGTTCGGGAGTTTCCTCGGGTATCAAGACGGCCATGTCCTTGGCGGCGTCCCGATCTTCGGCGACGGACCAGGGCTCGAACTGGCACTGGTGCCCGAAGGCGTCGAACTCGATGTCTGGGCGCCGAACCCGCTGGCCGACATTGACGGCGGTCAGACCCAGGCGATCGCCTGCCGGATCCGCATCGAACCCCGCCCCGACGGCGCCCTGGCCCGCCTGGTCGGGCCGCAGGAAGCCGAAGAGCCGGGTTTCGCCGGCTTGCTGGCCGCGCTGGACCGAGCCTTCACCAAGCTCGAAGCCGCCGGCACCCCGCTGCGGCTGGTTCTGGACCGCCGCGCCGAGCAGCCGCCGCTGGCCTGGCGGCTGGCGAAGACCAGCGACGGGCTGGCGCTCCTGTCGGGCGAAAGCTGGTCGGCCGAGCTCGACCCCGACCTGGTCACCCTACGCGCCGAAACCGAGACCCCGCCCGGAAGCGACCGCGCGGCAATCGCGCGGTTCGGCTCCGAGGACGGCAGCTCGCGGCTGATCCTGACCCGCCGCGAGGCCAGCGACGGGTTGGAAACCGCGCTCACCTTCGCTGTGGGCGACATCGACGACGGCGGGACGATCAGCGCCCGCTACGACCTCGGGGAAGCGACGCCGGTCGCGGAGCTCGCATCGGAGGGCCTCGACGCCCGGATCCCGGTCCGCGAAATCCTCCGGCGTGACCCGGCCCGCGCGCCGGGAACGCCGCCGACCCTGTTCCTGCCGCTCAGCGATGGCACCTTGCATCTCGAACCGGACATGACCGAGCCGCCCGAGGCGGTGCGTGCCGACACCGACGCCTTCGACGGCAACCTCGCTTTCCCGGTGTCGTCCGGGCTCGCGGTGATCGACGGCGCGGCCGCGGCGCGGGTCGAGATCACCTGGCAGGACAAAGCCGCGAAGGGCGTATGGATGGCGTTCGGCGCTCCGAACGGCAGCCTGCGGCGCTGCCTTTGGCGGGCGCTCGAAAGCCCCACGCCTGCGCGGCTCTTGCCCACCGGGCGCCACGACCCCGCCGCGACAAGGGAAGTGCCGGTGTACTTCGGCGGCGGACGGGCGGCGAATTGCAGCCTCGACATCGATGGCGACTGGACGCTGACGCTGGACAAGTCCCTGGCAAGACGTGCCATCCACTGGCGCGCCCTGCCCGGTCTGCCGCTGATCACCGCGATGCCGATGCTCGCCGCAGAACGCGCGGATGGCACCCCGTCGGACCAGCGCGGGCTCCTGCCTTTCGAGTACCTGCCGGTTGGCCTGGAGCTTGCCGGCAGCGCCACCACCCCGGTGCCGAAGATCACCGGAACCCCCCGCACGGACGACCCGAAGTTCACCTGGCCCTGGCCGGACGGCGACGACACCGAATGGGGCAAGCTCGCGATCGCGCTGGTGAACCCGCTGGCCCCAGGCGTGGAATACCGCCTCCTGCCCGGCAAGTCGCTCCAAGCCGCCCTGCGCTACGACCTGCCAGTGCTCGACGAGTACTTCGCCGGGCGCTCGGCCGAAGACCTGCCCGCGCCGGACACAACGCCCGTGGACGCGTCGGACACGTTGCCTGCCGACACGCCCGCCCCGCGACGGGCGGGCGACGCGCAAACTCTGGGGGTGATGGATCACCGCGCGATGCAGCGCCTCTGGACCGAGCGCAGCATCGCCACCGGCTTCACCCGCACCCAGAACGCCCGCGCCAGCGGCTGGGACGCATTGGACGGAACCGGAACGCCGGGCCTGGTCGACCTCGTCGGCGGGCTCGACACTACGACGAAGGTCACCTTCGGGACCAGCTATGCGCTCGGCGACGAAGAGCTGCCCCTCGGTAACTATTCGATCGACAACGGTGTTTACAACGATGTTTACAGTGGCGCGAAAGCCCTGATCGGCTACACGGGGTCGATCAATGTCGATCGCCAGAAGATCGAGGTCACCGGATTCGCTCCCGCCCTCTACACCAGGGACGAGGCGACGGAGGCCCTCCACAGCCCGCCGCTCTGGCGCGACACGATTGGCACCGGGCTGACCGGCGCGGCGGAGAAGTACCAAAAGGCATTCATCCGCTGGGCGGCTTCGCCGGACGACACGCGCCGCTACAGGCTGCGGACCTGGCGCGAGCCGGACAGGCTGTATATCGGCGGCACACATATCGCCGATTTCTGGGCGCGCGACCTGCCCCAGACGGATACCGAGCCGCACCGTTGGACCTTCGACGGGCTAGACAATCCCATCGAAGGGGCGGTCGGACCAACGACCGCCGG
>Ga0209121_10002956_pt1 | contig 16830 bp, 14 predicted proteins | sample Cruoilmetagenom3_FD_187292 | JGI IMG/M metagenome (GOLD analysis project Ga0209121, IMG submission 187292) | Oil polluted marine microbial communities from Coal Oil Point, Santa Barbara, California, USA - Sample 3 (SPAdes) (version 2) | ecosystem: Environmental > Aquatic > Marine > Oil seeps ... | reverse complement strand
CTTATACGCTTCTTTTAATCCAATTAAATATAAATTTTGCCTTAACCTGACTTGATGTTCATAAAGAATTTCTGAAATTTTTATTTATTGATTTTATTTATAGTTAAAAATTTGTATAATATTCTATAATTTTTTTATAAAAAAATAATATACAAAGAAGCAAAGGGCAAATATAGGAAAATTAAAAACAAAAAGGATTACAGGAGGATTTCAAAAAGAAATATGTAAAATATGTAAATATATAGTAAATATTTATTCTTTATAATGATATTATAAGTAAATTAATAATAAATTAAGTAGAGGAGTAGAAAAAAATGAAAAGTAGATTAAAAAGAAAGCTAAAGTATTTTGTAGTATTCATTACCGTTTTAGTACTGGTTGTAGTTATCTCTCCTTCTTCCCTTGATGCGGAAACGTCGCCACAGGTTCAAGCATTTGTTACTCGTTTTTACCAGCAGTGTTTGGGAAGGCAACCAGATCAGGCTGGATTGGATTCATGGGTCACCAGTCTTTTGAATGGCTCAAAAACAGGTGCAGATGTAGCGAAAGGATTTGTATTAAGTGATGAGTTTACAAGTCAGAATTACGATAATGAGACATTTGTTACTATATTATACAAGGCATTTTTTGATAGAGAGCCAGATTCTTATGGTTTTAATATCTGGGTTTCTCATTTGAGTAGTGGGAAGAGCAGGCAATCAGTACTGGATGGCTTCCTTCATTCTGAAGAATTTGCAGGTCTATGCAGTAGCTATGGGATTATTCCATATGCTGGAGCATCAACTAAAACTGTAACTACAGCAGCTTCTGGTTATAATTCAAGCGGTATGACTGGTTTCCATGCAGGAGAAAAAGTTAATTTTATTATTTGGGGAGACGACAGCGCACATGATAGGGCTGGTGGAAGAGTAAGCGGAAGGACAGATATTAATATATTCGTACACCTAAATCTTGATACACATAAAGCGTATATTGTAACTATACCAAGAGATACCTGGTTTAATGGTCGAAAAATAAATGGGTATCACGCCACTGGAGGAAATGCTGGCGCTATAAGCACTTTTGAACAATTTACAGGAATGAAAATTGATTTTTATGTTGTAACTGACTTTGATGGATTTATACCTCTTATTGATTATTTTGGAGGTGTGACAACTACTGTTGAAGAAAATATCTCAGATGGTTTTTCAGGTTGTTATCTGAATATAGGGGCTAATCATATAAATGGAACCCAGGCTCTTGCACTCTGCAGGGCAAGGCATGGCAGGTCGCTTTATGGTGGTGGTGCATATGCAAGAGAGAGACAATCTGGTATGCTTTTGGTTGACCTGCTTCTGCAAAAAAGATCAATTGTAAATTCTGGAAATTTAGCCAGCTTCTTAAATACTATGGGGCAATTTGTATGGACTAATATATCAATAAGTCAGGCAGCAAGAATTTTACCTGTACTGCTTTCTATGAATAGAAATGATATTACTATTACAACATTTAACTCATGGCCTCAGTGGTTTGGTAAAGCAAGTGCTGTTGGTTACAATGAAGCAGAAAAAAATCAATTTTTCCAAAATATTGCAAACCAGTAATAAGATAACAAAATAATAATAATTCCGAAATTAAAAGCTAAAAGAGAGGAATTTATGATAATAAAAAAGAAAGGTGAGCTTAATCCTGATGTTATAGACAATGATGAGATGGAAGGTGTTAGATTTTATCCGCTAATAACTTCTGGTGATGGAGCTCCTAACTTTGCTATGAGACTATTTGAAGTAAATCCTGGTGGTCATACGACTAAACACAAACACAGCTGGGAGCATGAAGTGTATATGGTTTCTGGCGGGGGTTATGTTCTACAGGGTGAAAAAAGAATAAAAATTGAGAAGGATGACTGTATATTTATTGAGCCATACGAGCTTCACCAGTTTCAGGCGGGAAAGGATGGAATCAGTATGATTTGCGTGGTGCCTAATAAGGGCCATCATGAATAAATAAGTTAATATTATTTTCTTATCATTAATTTATGGATTTAACAATAACAGTAATTTACGGCAAATATTAAAAATTTAATTTGGATAAATAGTAATTTTTTACCAATAATTAGATGTTTTTAAAATTCTTATGGTTAACTTTTAAATAATTTGAAGAAATTTGTATTTAGATTATTTTTAAATTATTATTTCAGTGCTTGAGTAAATATTATAAATATAATACTTGAATCAATAGTCAACGTTTGTCTTATAGGAAATATTATCTAACATTTTAGTCTGTAAGCTATGATAAGAGATATTAATATAAAAGTTATTAATTATATTTAGGAGATGTGATGGTAAAAGAAATAAAGTTAATGTTCGATTTCAAAAAAGGAAGCCTGAAATTTAAAAAAATTCCTGTCTGTAGCTATCAAAAAAGTATTGATAATGAGATAAATGAAGGCAGAATTACGAGAAAAGAAGCATTAAATCTTCTGGAACAGATGTATATGATAAGAGAGCTGGAAGATATGCTGGCTAAAATAAAAGTAGGTCTATATAAACCCCTTCAAAAATTTAGTTATATAGGTCCTACACATCTCTCTATTGGAGAGGAGGCAACTTCGGTAGGTGCTATATCCTCTATTGGAATAAATGGCTATATTACAAGTTCCCATAGAGGGCACGCAGATGCTATGGCTAAGGGAGCAAACATGATAAGGATTATGGATGATGAAAGACTACGCAATCTTCTAAAGTCAGGAAAAGTATACCTTGAGGCTGTAGGTGAAGACTTCTCAGATAGTGATTCGCGTGAAGAACTGGAGGAAAAAGCCCTTAAAGTTCACACATACAGGATGATAGCAGAGCTCTTTGGCAGGGCTCATGGCTATTGCAGGGGAGTAGGGGGAAGTATGCATATTGCAGAATTTCAGCTTGGCCATCTTGGAGCTAATGCTATAGTTGGGGGGCATGTACCTTTAGCAACAGGTGCAGCAATGTCGGTTAGGTATAAAGAGGTAGAAGGTGTGGTACTTTGCTTTGCAGGAGACGGAGCATTCAGCAATGGAGTAGTTCTGGAATCATTAAATATTGCCGCCATGGCCCAGTTTAAAAATGGACTCATGAGTAAAAAGTTTGGGGTGCCTATAATCTTTGGTATTGTAAATAACCAGTATGCAATGTCAGGCCAATCAAGAGGAGAGACAACAGGTATTGACTTTCTATCCAGAAGAGCTGCTGGATTTGATATTGATCTTATGCATGCAGAGGTAGTAGATGGTATGGATGTTATGGCTGTAAGAGATTCTGTAAAAAGGGCCGTAGACATAATAAAAAAAGGAAATGGCCCGGTGCTATTAGAGTTTATGACATATCGCTATAAAGGGCACAGCCTTTCAGATCCTCTTACTTATAGGGGCAGGGAGGAACTGGCATATTGGAAAGCTAAAGATGCTATAGCTACTTTTGAAAAAAGATTGGAAGAAGCAAAGTTTCCTAAAGATCAGGGTGGAAAAATCAAAGCTGAAGATATAAAAGCTTTAAATAAAAAAGTTTATAGCCGAAATGCAGCTATGGCAGAGTATGCTGCAAATGCAGATTTTCCTGAGGACAGCAGCATGCTTTATTACCTTTTCTCATCGAAAACAGAGGATAAAGTTCCAGAAAAATATTCTAACCCTAAACCCGTATCACCTCTTCCAAAATATAAAAGAAATAGCAGTGGACATATAAATGCGCGTTTTGCTATAAGGGAAGCAATAATAGAAGAGATGGCAAGAGACAGAAGAGTTGTTGTCTTTGGAGAGGATGTTGCTGAATACGGAGGAGCTTTTGGGGTAACAAATGATCTTCTAAATACCTTTGGAAGAGACAGAGTTTTTAATGTTTCTATCTCTGAATCAGGTATGGTAGGGGCAGCTGTAGGTATGGCTATGACTGGGCTTAAACCAATTGTAGAGATAATGTACAATGACTTTATCATGCAGGCTCTGGGCCAGATAGGAAACCAGGCAGCCAAATGGAGCTATATGTCCGGAGGACAGATAAACGTTCCAATGGTACTACGAACTACTATTGGAGGCGGCAAGGGCTATGCTGGACAGCACTCCCAGTCTCTGGAAGCTCTGGTAACCCATATACCTGGCCTAAAAGTTGTAGCACCTGCATCTGCATATGACTTTAAGGGGCTACTAAAGTCAGCTATAAGGGACGATAATCCGGTTATATTTTTTGAGCAGCAGCTTATCTATAACAGCCTGGGAGTAGTACCTGAGGAAGAGTACCTAATTCCCATAGGCAAGGCCAGGGTGTTAAAAGAAGGAAAAGACATTACCATTGTATGCTGGTCCTATATGGTAGAGCAGTCAATGAAAGCTGCTGAAATACTCGAGGATGAAGGGATATCAGCAGAAGTTATAGATATAAGGACGCTAATACCACTTGATATTGACACAATTGCCTCTTCAGTAAAAAAGACCGGAAAAGCGGTAATTACTGCCCAGGAAGTTTCTCAGGGCGGTTTTATGTCAGAGGTCATAGCCCAAATACAGGAGTCCAGCTTTGACTGGCTGGATGCTCCTATTCAGAGACTTGGAGCTCCCAATGGCATACCGCCATCAGCACAGAACCTGGAGAAACTGTTCCTGCCTGATGCGGAAAAACTGGTAAGAATAATAAAGGAAAAATACTAAAGATTACCATCCTATTTTTAAAAGAACGATCTTTATAAAATGAAAAAAATAGTAATATTTGGAGCAGGTAGTATTGGACGTTCATTTATTGGACAGTTGTTTAGCAGGTCTGGTTATGAAGTTGTTTTTGTGGATATTGTAGAACAGATAATCGAAGCACTGAACAGGAGAGGATTTTATAACGTAATAATAAAAGGTGATAAGGAAGAAATAATAAAAGTTGATCATGTACGCGGAGTTCTGGCATCGGATAAGGAGAAAGTAGCAGAAGAAGTAAGTACTGCAGGTATCATCGCCTCTTGTGTTGGTAATAATGTTATCCCCCATATTATTCCTCTAATAGCTAAAGGGTTGATCGAAAGATATAAGAGGGATAAAAATCTTGCCCTTGATATAATAATTGCAGTGAACATGCGGAATGCAGCGGAATACTTTGAAAAGGAATTAGCTAAAATTGTCGGTACAGAATATCCATTAAAAAGGTTAGTGGGGCTTGTTGAAACCAGTATTGGTAAAATGGTTCCCATAATGACAAAAAAAGATAGGGAATCAGATATATTACATGTTTTTGCAGAATCATATAATACCCTCATACTGGATAAAAAAGCTTTTAAAAATCCAATACCTGATGTCAAAAGTCTTTCTCCAAAAGATAACATGAAAGCATGGGTCGACAGGAAATTATTTATACATAATCTTGGGCATGCAGCAATATCCTATCTAGGTTATTTATATAATAAAAAATTTGTTTATCTTTACGAAGCACTTGCTGTAAAGGAATTATGTGATAAGACGAGAGAAACGATGATGCAGGCAGCAGAAATATTAATGGAAGAATATCCCGATGAGTTTACAAGAAAAGATTTAGAAGACCATATTTGTGATTTACTGAAAAGATTTAAAAATAAAGCTCTGGGAGACACTATTTATAGAGTTGGGAGAGACCTGTTAAGAAAATTAGGTCCAGAAGACAGATTAGTCGGGGCTATTAAGATGGGATTAAAACACAATATGAATATAGATAAAATCCTCTATGCTCTGGTTTGCGGTTTTTATTTCAGAGCTACTGACGAATCAGGCAAAATGTTTGAAAGAGATATTGAATTTGTTGAAAAATATTTTAAAAAGGGAATTAAGTACATACTGGTAAATGCATGCGGATTTGACCGCTATAAACATAGTTATGTATTTGAGAAGTGTAAGGATTATTCAGAGGAAATTAAATCATATAACATAAAAGGCATTATATTTCCATTAAAATATGAATTTTTATAAGATATATTTAATGTATTAAGAGATTTATAAAAATTTTATTGATATTTTGTTAATATTATGTCAAAATAATTAATAATTTTATTATTTTAATAAATAGAGGTAAAAAATGGCAAAAAAATATATTTTAAAAAAGATTTTATCACTTTTGATTGTATCTTCCCTGGTTGTGCTTATATTGCCTGCTGTTTCATCTTGTACACCTGAGCTCACTTTTGGCGATGTGACTGTTTGTGAAAAAATAGACAGTGAAACCTCTGCTCCAGTTAACCCCAAAGATGAGTTTGAAATTGAAGCCAAGAAAATCTGTGCGGCTATTGAAATATCAGGTGTAAATGCTGAGGATAACTGGAATTTTAAGTGGAAGAATAAAGATACTGGAGAAATATTAGCGGATTTAGGAGATAAATATTCTAAAGAAGAAGGTTATCTTGAAGGTTTTTGTTCAAGTGAACTTGTTCCAAAAGAAGAAGGGTATATAATAGCTGAACCAGGAAATTATATAGTAGAGTTTTATCATAATGGTGAGCTTAAGGGAAGTGCAGATCTTAAGATAAAGACTCCAGAAGTTAAAATAATAGATGTAACTTTAGCTAATGAAGTAAGTGAAAGCTACGAACCTGTAAATCCAACGGAACAATTTAACCCTACAGATATTTTCCATGCATGCGTAAAAATGAATTATATGATTGAAGGAAATGTATTAAATGCAAAATGGTATTTTGGCGAGGATCAGTTATTAGATGAAACTCAATTTGATATTACTGAAAATTATTACGGTTCATCTTATATAGATTTTAGTTTTCCAAATGAAGACTTATGGCCTTCTGGAGACTATAGAGTAGAAATATATCTAAACGAATCCCTGCATGGGAAATATGGTTTTGAAGTAATTGAAGCAGAAGTAGCCTTTGGAAATGAATATGCCAGTGAAGAATATAAACTTTCAATTAATTATCCAGATGATTGGGCAGCTTCTGAAGGACAGATTGATAATGGAATACAAATAGACTTTTCTCCAGCTTCTGATGATATGAATATAGGGATGTCAATGATAATATCAAATGAAGAATATTCTAAAGATCAATCTTCAGAATTTGCTGATGAGATATCAGGTGAAGTTATTTCTTCTAATAATTGGCAGCAAGTTAATAAGACTGAAAGTGACCTCCAATTAGGTGAAATACCTTACATTGAGGTTTTTTACGAGTATTTAGACAGCGAAAATAATAGTTGGGGAATGGCTTTGAGTTTTATTGCACAGAATAATAAATTATATTTGTTTATGGGACTGGCAGATGCTGACTCTGGAGATTTAGCAGATGTAGTTTATTATGGAATGCTGGAAACCCTTACTTTTAAGTAGTTATAAATAAGAGTAAAGCTAAAATTTAAGCATAAAATTCATTAAGCCACTTAACAGAGTCCTTAATCGATGTTTTTATAGGTCTGGGAGAGTATCCTAACTGCATGGTTGCTTTTTTATGGCTTATAAATGAATTACCCTGAAGGGTGCGTATAGAGTAGCTTGTAAAATATGGGGTCTTGTTTGTTATCCTATAATAAATAGGTGTAAGGCTGCCAATCATTTTTGCAAGCCAAACAGGTACTTTATATTGAGATGCTGCATCTCCTGTTGTTTCTTCTAAAATTGACATCATTCTATCCATAGTTACTCTTTCTCCTGACAGGATATAGCTTTCTCCTGTCTTTCCTTTATCAGCAGCCAGTATATGTCCTATTGCAACATCTCGTACATCAACAAAGTCAAAAGCTCCACCTACTATAAATTTAAGTTTATGGTTAATAAAGTTAATAAAAGTTTGGCTCATTGATGATATCCTAAAATCATAAGGGCCCATAATTCCAGTTGGGCATACAACTACAGCATCAAGTCCTTTCCTTGCAGCTTTTAGTACTTCCAGGCTGGCTTGTGCTTTAGATCTGTCATATTCTCCTCTTATATTATATGGGTCAAAAGGCATATTCTCATTAATAGCGGTACCATCTGGGGGTTCTTTTAGTGCATGTATAGAGCTTGTATAAACTAAACGTTTGACATTGCACTTAATGCAAGCTTTTATAACATTAATTGTACCTTCAAGATTTATTTTGCGAATTAATTTTATGTCACCTGGCATAATAGAGACATAAGCTGCTAAATGATATATAGTATCAGCTTCTTTGAAAGCATCTATAAGTGAATTTATATTTAAAATATTTCCAACAACTTTTTCTATCTTTAAGCCTTCAAGAGAGGACAGATCAGAAGTTGGTCGAACAAGAGCTCTTACAGCTCTACCTCTATTTAGTAACTGTCGAACAAGTACATTGCCTATACTTCCTGTTGCACCAGTAACAATATCCATTAGAATCTTAAATTGATAAACTAATAAATTTTAAATATTACATAAACTGTACATAATAGTCAAATAAGAACTAATAAAAACTGATAAAATAAAATTTCTAAAGATATATTTCTCGCATTCGTTTTTTAATTGCTGATGACCCTGGTGCAGGAAAAACTATTATGGCAGGTTTGATTTTAAAGGTGCACAGGTTGGCTGGCCATAGCAAATGATGTTAGAATCAGAATTATTGATTTAAATGAGGAAATCTTTATACCTGATGAAATAGTACATTTTTTGCGATACAGCTCCGATTTTGTTAACGGGACGAAATTAGGTGCGATATAGTTCCTATTTCTATGATATTAGGAACTATTCTTGAAATCTCTGATAAATATACCTGAAGTGGCTGGCCATAGCGTACGAAGTTAGAACCTCAATTATTGGTTCAGATTGAGATATTTTTATACCTGAATTAATGTATTGAGCAATTTTTTAATACTTTTTTCTTATTATTATCTAATACAAAACTTTACAACATAGATCAATAAAATGAAATTTTATTTCATCTTTTAATTCTAAATGCTTTTTAGTAATATTGAGTACATAATTAATAAAATTCAATATAAAACATGCTTTAAAAATGAAAGATACTGTAGTTGAAGTAAATAAATTAAGAAAGGCCTATGGAGATTTAGTAGCTGTTGATGATATAAGCTTCAATGTAGAAAAGGGAGAAATATTTGGTCTTTTAGGACCCAATGGTGCTGGAAAAACAACCACCTTTGAATGTCTTGAAGGATTAAGAAAACCAGATGGAGGCACTTTTAAATTAATGGGTGAAAGTCCAAATTACAATTATAGTAATCTGCGCAGTACCATAGGCGTCCAGCTTCAAACCTCAGGACTACCCGATAGCATGCGGGTAGATGAAGCTATGAATTTTTTTAGTGCATACCATAACGTAACTTCCCGATATGATTTGCTGGAACGATTAGGTCTTAGAGAGAAAATGGGTACCCAATACCATACACTGTCCACCGGTCTGAAAAGACGACTTTCTCTTGCTCTTGCTCTTGCTCACAATCCACCAATTCTATTTCTGGATGAACCCACTGCTGGTCTTGATGTCCAGTCCCGTGTAGAACTACATAATATGATGAAAGAGCTTCAGGAAAGCGGTACCACTATACTTCTTGCTACGCATGACATGGCAGAAGCAGAAAAAACAGCTACCCGTGTGGCAATATTACTGCGGGGTAAAATTATAACAACTGGAACCCCTCATGAGATAACCGCTAGTGGAGCAGGACTTACTAAAATATCTGTTAGGGTTGAAGGTTCAAGTCTATCAATACCCAATATTATATTTTCAAATGTAACCCAATATCTATCAAAAGATGAATATAAAATATATTTTAGCACTAATCCCGGTAAGACAGTTTCATCAATAATTGAATACATTTCAAGACAAAAAGATAGTTTAATAGATTTAAGAGTAGAACGTCCTTCTTTGGAAGACCGTTTCCTGGAAATTACAAACAAAAAGGTTAGAAAATGAAAGCTTTCAAAAATCATTTTGTATTCGAATTTAAAACTGGAATTAGGGATAAAAATTTGTTGCTGCTAAATTATCTATTCCCCCTGGGATTATATATAATGTTGGGATTTTTAATGAAAAATATTAATCCTGATTTTATGGAAATAATTATTCCCTCTATGGTAGTTATTTCCATACTAATCAGTACAATTCTTGGACTACCAGACCCCTTGGTGAAATCACGAGAGGCTGGTATATTTAGAAGCTATAAAATTAATGGAGTACCTGCAACTTCTATTGTAGTTATTCCTCCACTTACCACAATAATGCATATGATTGTTGTTGCAATAATAATTATTCCAACAGCATTCACAATGTTTGATGCTCCCCTCCCACAAAATTGGCTCTACTTTATATTAATTTTTCTGCTGATTGCCTTTATAAGTGCAGGGCTTGGGGTGCTTATTGGTGTGGCATCTTCAAGTTCCCGTGCAACTATATTATGGTCTCAACTAATTTTTTTACCTTCAATGATAATAGGTGGTTTTTTTATCCCCCAAAATCTACTCCCAGATATATTAAAAAAAATAGGAATACTTCTTCCCAGTACCCATGCTATTAATTTATTTAGGTATTATTCATATAATCAATCTATTGGATATAATCCAGTATGGTCATTGGTCATTTTAATTGTAGGTGGAATATTATCATTTGGTTTAGCAATATATCTATTCAATTGGGACAACCAGAATAAGACCAGAAGAGGACACCCTGCATTTGCTTTTTTTGCAATCATTCCACTTATAATTGGTGCTATCTTCCTTCCCTAATATAAACTAAACTTCTTGAATGTCCATAATCCTTTTAGCTGAAAAAGATATTGGCGGGCACAGTAGACAAAGTTAAAACCAGAATTATTGGTTTAAATAGGATATTTTTATTCCAGAATTAGCTCTTTAGAATTTTCTTATTTACCCTTTTTATTTCCCACTATTTCTTTTTAACAACAAGTTGTAAAATGATAAAGTAAATTATAATAATATCACTTCACTAATTCAAGGTACTGGTTCCAATGAATATATGGGAGAGATATGAGATACTTTTTTGGATACTTATAGGTATATCTATATATCTTTTTATGCTGATCATAATATATCTAATATTAAAGTTTTCTTTCCATAAAAAAATCAGCAGTATAGGCATGTATCTAAATTATTTTACCTTGTCCTTACCCTTCTGGCCCTTAGGTGAAATTACAGCTTACCCCAGAAGAAGAAAGATGTGGCTGATAAAAAGTGGGCTAAAAGAAGGCCATTCATATCTTGAGGAGGGATTTGGTATAGGTACCTCCCCCATTCTAGCCTCTAAAATAGTAGGAAGTAGTGGTGTAGTATATGCTTTAGACAATCAACCTTTTCAAATAACTGTATTATCTCTAAGGAAAAAAATTAGAAGAATAAAAAATATAAAGATTATTTTATCTGATGCAAAAGAAACTGGTTTAGAGGATAGCAGTATAGATACTATCTTTATTTGTAGTGCGTTTCATGAGTTTCCGGACAAAAAAAATATTTCCCTAGAACTTTATAGAATACTTAAGCCTGGTGGGAGTTTAAGTATTCTTGAGGATTCCGTAAGATCTACTAACAATGCTCAAAAAATTATAGGATCTATTAAACTTTTTAAACTAGCAGAAAGAGATAAAAAATTTATTAAGTTTAAAAAGGAAGGGTAAAATAGTATTTCATAACTTATAGGAAGACTCCTCTAATATTGGTAATGGCTGGCCATAGCGGACGAAGTTAGAACCAGGATCATAGCCTCAAATGAGGATATTTTTATACCAGAATTGAATTTTTTGCTTAATTAATAATTATTTACTTCACTTTTTTCATTTGATATCTAATGTATGTTATAATCCTATAAATAAATCTATAAACCAAAAACTGACAATAAGGACAGGGATATCAAATAAAGTCTGTAATAAGATTAGAAAACATTGAAAAAAGTCTGGGAAACCGGAAGGTTCTAAAAGGAATCAGCTTCTCTGTGGAAATGGGAGATATATTCGGTTACCTGGGCCCCAATGGTGCCGGTAAAACCACTACAATAAGGATAATACTCGGTTTGTACAAGGTTGATTCCGGAAGTCTGGATATACTGGGCCAGGATATTGAAAGTAGTGAAGCCAGGAGAAAAATAGGCTTTGTACTTGACCTGGATGGCCTATACGATGGCATGACAGCCAGGGAAAATCTTATATTCTATTCCAAAATATATGGCTTGGTTATGGCAGAGGAAAGGATCGGCCAGCTATTTGATATGGTAGAACTGAGTGGCAGGGGCGATGACAGAGTACATACATACTCCACTGGAATGAGACAGAGATTGGCCCTGGCCAGATCCATGGTACATGATCCAGAGGTTTTAGTTTTTGATGAACCCACTTCTGGAGTTGATCCATCAGGACAGATTCAAATAAGAAAGATTATGTTAAATCTGGCTCATAAAGAAAATAAAACAATTTTCTTAAGTTCCCATAATCTTGATGAGGTACAGCGTATTTGTAACCGGATTGCAATTATTGACAGAGGAGAAATAAAACTTTTTGGAGAACTGGAGAGTCTGCGCCAGGAAATGGGAAAAAGTGGAATAATAATCAAGTCATCCAAAAACATTTCTGAGCAGGCGATAAATGAAATTAAAGGATTGCCCCGTCTCGGATTAAAGGAAGTAAAAGATAAAAGTCTTATTTTTATGCCGGACGAGGGAACAGAGACATCTGATATTATAAGCTTTCTTTCCAGTCGAGGGATAAAGGTCGAGGAAGTAATAAAACAAGAAGCATCTCTGGAAGAGATGTATTCAAATATCTTGAAAGGGGCTGAAACATTATGAAAAATATAGGTCCACTAATTACTACCAATATTAAAAACAATTTTAGCGCAAAGTCAGTAACTATTATCTGGTATGGCATGACTCTACTGCTTGTTGTCGCTATGACTGCTTTATTCGGTATTCTTCTTATAAGTCCAGAATTAAACAAAATTTCTCCCGATAAGGCTATGCTGGAACTTTACCTGGGTGTTATCTTGTTTACGGCTTCCCTCCTCGGTCTGGGAATAAACTTAAATGCATTAGGATTTACGTCAATGATAAAGGAAAAATCAAGGGGAAACATACAGTCGCTTCTGGCGACCCCGCTTAAATTAAAAGATATCTGGATGGGAAAAAGCCTGGCCATTTTTATACCAGGTCTGATCTTGGGTGAGCTTCTAACGCTTATAACCCTAATCGCTGTAAACTATATTTATTTTGTCCCAACCATAGGATTTTTATTTAATCCCTGGATAGTTGTTACCAGCTTTATTGTCTTTCCGCTTATCTATTTGTGCTTTGGCCTTCTGGTTTACCTGATTGGACTTACCGGTAAACCAGTTAATGCAAATATCATTGCTCTGGTTTTTCTACCACTTTTTGTAAATATTGTGGTTCAGTTACCGCTTCGTTCTAATTTAATGGATTTCACCTCATGGCCCTTTACACTGGCTAATATTGGAGTTGCCCTGGTGATCGCAATTATTGTGATCATCCTCCAGTTCCGTCTTAACAAAGAGAAGGTAGTCTTATCATATTAGGAGTTTCATTTGAGGAAAACTGGTATTATTTTTCAAAGAGATTTCAGGGAACTTAAGAAAACAAATACTTTCCTTATCATTAGTATAGCATTTTCTGTAGTAACTATTGCTATTGCTGTAAGTGTCAGTATTGTCCTTAGCAGGCAGGAATGGATAGGCCAAAAAGCAGCCGAGCCAATACTGGAGTTAATAATCAGCCTGATCACCTACTTTTTACCACTTACAATCCTTATGGCCTTTATATGGGCATTTTCCAGTCTGCCTGTAGTCAAGGAGAAAGTTAAGGGCAATATTGCCTCACTTATAGCCACTACATTGAGTCCTAAAGAAATATGGTTGGGCAAAAGCCTGGCAATCTTTATTCCCGGTTATGTAATATCAATTATTTCAACCATGATTGTCTTACTTGCAGTAAATCTATCTGTGATTGTTCCAGCTACTGGAAATTTTTTCCTGCCATTACCGTTATTTTTAGTCAGTCTGATATTTAATCCCCTTCTTTTATTAGGCACACTTCTATTTATAATACTTTTCTCTCTTGCAAATAATCCCGATATTGCCATAACCCCCTCATTCCTGGTCGGGTTTGGCCTGATGATAGGGATCCCATTTGGAATGGCCTTAGGTGCTATCAACCTGGCCTCCTGGTCTTTTTCATTGTGGTATCTGGCAGGAGTTATAATTGTCTGGATCGTTATATTCTTTCTTACCCGTCTTCTCACAAAAGAAAATATTGTTCTATCCAGTAAGGGAAATTAAATAAAATAGGGCAGCTGGTTATTTATTATTCCCATCTAAAAATTCTGGTTGAAATCCCAACCCCTATTGTGTAGCTTACAGATTGGCTGGCCATAGCGGACGAAGTTAGAACCAGGATTATCAATATTGATAGAGATATTTTTATACCAGAATTGAGTTTTTAATATCTATTTACCTTAATACCGCCCATATCCCTTGAACTATCACTTAATATTTGTTATGGTAAAAAGAGCTTTTGTATAAATAAACAACTTTGAGAGTTGTTTATTTTTTTGGATTAAAGTAAATAAAACATAATTTTCATTGGAGCTGATTAAAAGTGAGTGGTATAGCAGGTATTTTTAATTTAAAAGAAAGTAAAAAAGATAGACAAAAAATTAATATTCTTCTGGATAAAATCTCACATAGGGGAGATAGAAGAGAAGTAATAGATATCCCTGGAGGCTATATGGGTATTAATTCCAATTATAATTTTAAGACTAAGATAGATAAAAACATAATCTTAGTGGATGGTAAAATAAATAATCTGGATTATTTACTGTCAAAATATGATATTCAAATTGATAATTCTTTAATTACTGATTCAGAAAAAATATGCCTTCTTTTCAATAAAGTAGGTAATGAAATATTTAGAGATTTCAAAGGATCTTTTGCTCTGGTTATTGTTGATAAAAAAGGAAATATTTATTTAGCCAGAGATTTTCTTGGTAGAAAACCACTTTATTATTATAAAAATGATGAAACTTTGATGTTTGCCTCTGAAGTTAAATCCCTTATCGAATTTACCAATGATATAAAAGAGTTTACTCCTGGTTCTTATATGATAAATCTTTTAAAACCAGAAGTTATTAAAATAGTTGATGCAGAGAACTATTCCATAATCAAAGACCAGGATTCTGGGATCCAGCAGGATAGGCTGGAGGATTATCTATTAAAATCAATAGATATGAGGATCAATGATAATAATTTAAACCTGGGAGTTTGGTTAAGTGGTGGTCTTGATTCCTCTCTTGTAGCAGCTCTCCTTAGAGAATTTACTGATAAGGTATATACTTATTCTGTCGGATATGATGGTTCACCAGACCTGGAAGCAGCAAAAGAAGTTTCAGATTACCTTGGTACCGAGCACACAGATTATAAGCTTAATGCCGAAGAACTATTTTTAAATATTCCCAAAGCTATATATCACCTGGAATCCTTTGACGCTCCTTTGGTAAGAAGTACGCTGGGCAATATGATCACTTCAAAAATTTCTGCATCTTCCGATATTGTATTTTCCGGAGAAGGTGGAGATGAACTTTTTGCGGGGTATGATTACTTTTTGGAGTATGACTCCTCTAAAGTAATACAAGAAGAACTTGTAAATGCCATAAATAGTTTGCACAATACAGCTCTACAAAGAGTAGATAGAACTGCAAATGCATATGGCGTTAATATTAAACTTCCAATGTTGGATGAGAACCTGCTGAATTATGTTCTAAAGATTCCTCCTAAAAACAAAGTTAGAATAAATACAGGTAAATACATACTTAGAAAGGTTGCTTCAAAATATCTACCAGATAATATAGCCTGGAGAGATAAAGAAAAATTCTGGGAGGGTTCTGGTATAGAAGATACCTTAGAAAAAAAGATTAATACAATAATAACAGATAAAGAGTTTGCGAATAATATTAAATCTCCAGGTAGCCCAAATTTAAGAAATAAAGAGGAAGCATACTATTATAAGGTGTTTAATTATTATTACTCAGATATAGATATTGATAATATTCTTTCTTTTACTCAGGATTTCAATTAAGAACTTCTATATAGATTAATAATAAAAAGTACAATTAGGAATCTATATCGGTGGCTGGGGGTATTGAACACGTTTAGAACTAAGCATTATTATAATATTATTGAATTAGCTTCTCAAATAAACTCATTAAAAGCATACTTGGACTTCTTGATATATAATTTGAAAGTTTACTATTTTCAAACTATAATTTATTGGAATTTAGATATGTCATATATACGTTTAGACTCTTTATAAAAAATATTAGGCGAAAGGGGTATCCAAGATTAATATTAATATTATCTATGAATCCCGGTTTGGTAATGGTAAAAAGGTAGTTGAAGAGCTTGCAGTAATCCTGGAGGATAAAGGTCAGAAAGTAGATTTATTTCCAGTTGCAGAAATAGAACCCGATAAGCTTCCAGTTGCAGAACTGTATATTTTCAGCTCACCAACACGTAAGTTCATGCTTCCCCGGAATATGGGAAATTTCATTAAAAGATTTACCCCACCTTCAAAAGATACAAAGTATGCTTTTATGACTACATATATGGATCCCAGAACTATAGCTCTTAAAAAAATGGAAGCCCTTATGAAAAAGAAGGGGATATTAAAGGCTGCTGATGATTTTAAGATAAGAGTATTGGGATTAAAGGGACCGCTGGAAGAAGGGTATAGAGAAAACCTTGAGAAGTTTGCAGATGAACTTGTGAAATAGTAGCAATCAATACCTGCAAGAAATAACATACATGCCTCTATTGTTAGTTCTTTTAATGCATAATTAAAAGCATCTGTACATAGTTCAAATTGGCTGGGGACAGTGGACAAAGTTAGAACTAAAT
>Ga0209121_10002955_pt1 | contig 16848 bp, 11 predicted proteins | sample Cruoilmetagenom3_FD_187292 | JGI IMG/M metagenome (GOLD analysis project Ga0209121, IMG submission 187292) | Oil polluted marine microbial communities from Coal Oil Point, Santa Barbara, California, USA - Sample 3 (SPAdes) (version 2) | ecosystem: Environmental > Aquatic > Marine > Oil seeps ... | reverse complement strand
CAGCCATATTGGTTGATATAGTTACCCTTCCCTTCTCGCCTGCATGTGCGACTATTTCCGCTTCTCTCTGGTGCTGTTTTGCATTAAGAACTTGATGTGCAATTCCTTTCATCCGAAGCATTCTTGAGAGCTTCTCCGACACATCAACCGATACAGTGCCAACAAGCACAGGTCTGCCCTCTTTATGAAGAGTTACTATTTCATCTATAACCGCATTATACTTCTCCCTCTTCGTCTTGTATATTATATCAGGATAATTTACCCTCCTTACAGGTTTATTTGTGGATATAGTTACAACATCAAGTTTATATATATCATAAAACTCATGTGCCTCTGTAGCAGCGGTACCTGTCATACCTGCAAGTTTATCATACATCCTGAAATAATTCTGAATTGTAACGGTAGCAAGAGTTTGGGTCTCTGCCTCAACTCTTGCTCCTTCCTTTGCTTCAATTGCCTGATGAAGGCCATCAGAATATCTCCTGCCCGGCATAAGTCTTCCAGTGAACTCGTCGACTATCATCACCTTTCCATCTTGAACTACATACTCTACATCCTTTTCAAAGAGCGAATACGCCCGTAGAAGTTGGTTTACTGCGTGAACTCTCTGAGACTTCTCTGCATACTCTCTGTGAATCCTTTCTTTCTCCACCATCTTTTCTCTCGCAGAAAGTTTCTCGTTTCTTTCGATACCAACAAGTTCCTGTGAGAGGTCGGGAAGGGTAAAGAAATCCTTATCATCAGGTGCAATTATATTTCTACCCTCTTCTGACACATTGACCGTGTGTGCCCTCTCGTCTATAGAATAATAAAGCATCTCGTCAATCTCGTGTAATTTCTTATCTCTCATATACTCTGCCTCTGTTTGCTCTAGAAGTCTCTTTATTCTGGGTTCATCCTCTATCAGTTTGCGGAGCTGACGGTGTTTTGGTGCTCCCCTCTCCGCAGCAAGCAACTTTATACCTGCTTCTCTTTCTTTCTCCTCTTCAAGGAGTTTTCTTGCATCCGCGACAAGCGTGTTAATGAGCGCTGTCTGTCTTTGGACTACTCTTCTTACTCTCGGATTGAGTAATTCATACTCTTTGTTTACGGAATGTTCAACAGGACCAGATATTATGAGTGGAGTTCTTGCCTCGTCGATCAATGCAGAATCAACTTCATCAACTATTGCATAATAGTGTTTACGCTGAACTATATCCTCACTCCTCCATGCCATATTATCACGGAGGTAATCAAAACCAAACTCATTGTTCGTTCCATATGTTATATCCTTACTGTACTCTTCCTTCCTCTCTTCCGGTGTCATTCCCGTTTGGATACAGCCACAGGTAACTCCAAGAAACTCATAAATACCTCCCATCCATTCTGTATCCCTTTTGGCAAGGTAGTCATTCACGGTGACAAGATGTGTCCCTTTGCCTGAAAGAGAATTAAGATAGAGAGGCATCGTAGCCACAAGTGTCTTTCCTTCTCCCGTTGCCATTTCTGCTATCTTACCCTCGTGTAAAACGACTGCACCCATAAGCTGCACATCAAATGGTATCATATCCCAGGTATATTCCTGCTCTGTAACTACCCATTTCTTTCCAATAAGTCTTCTACATGTCTCTTTGATAACGGCATAGACATCCGGTAACAATTCATCGAGAAGAACACGTTCTTCTTTCTTCAACCTCTCCTTGAGGTTATCTATTTCCACAGCGAGCTTCTCTCTTGTCTCTATGTCCTCCTTGTCCTTATTCCTCTCAAGTTCTTCTATTTTCTCTTCTATCGGTCGTAGCCTTTTTCTTACTTGAGACCTGAATTCCTCTGTCTTGTTTTTTAACTCTTCATCCGTGAGCAAATGTAATTTCTCATAGCATCGATTTATCTCTTCCACAATCGGCTTAAGTCTCGCAAGCTCTCTGTCATTGGCGGTTCCAAATATTTTTGTTAATAACTTTTGCATAATTAAAAATACCTCCCAGGTATTAGTCCCGATGGAATAGCTAACGCATTCCACGGGATAAATCATTGGTTTACCCCATGAAATGCGAACTTGTGAGCTATTTCATCGGGGTCATTCGTCAATAGTCATTTATATTATATCATAAATTTCTGCATTTGTCAAGTCAAAAGAGAAAGGTGTTGAAAAACACAAATGCCATAAAATCAACTTTTGCAGCAACTTCAGATGTCAGTTATAAGACAAAAAACTTGCATTCTATCATTTTTTATGTTATAATAAAAACAGGCAAACATTCCAATAAATTAACAGGGATTGCCTGCCTGACGGCAGGCAGGTAAGAGAATATAAGAGAAATAAAGTTTAGTGTCAAATGTTTTATAATCACCTGAAAATATGAATATATCTGCTATATCTAAGTCGCGTACAGAAAAAACAATAAAGACCGCCCTCATGATATGGAGACACAATACCCCGAGGGAACTAAAAAGAAGACTGCAAGATGTATGGAAAGACGAGTTTCTGCCACTTTATGAGTTTGATGATGAACCTTTAACCTGCGCTGTCTTTGGCTCTGGAAGCTTCTCTACAGGAAGATACGAAATATACATTGCAAAAGAGATTGAAAAGGAACTGGGATGGCCACCAGTGAGATATACACTCATCGTCACGAATAGTACAAAAAGCAGGGCAGGTGAGGTTGCAGATGAATTTGGACTTCCTCTCGCAGAATTGGATTTTTCTTCATGGTACAGAGAAAATTACGATCCTACATCAAAAAATCCTATAAGGGAGACAAGCCTTTTTATGGAGCACTATTCGAATAGTGCTCCATTTATATCAGGAAAATCAATAGGTCAAAAATTCAATATAAGAACAGAGTTTGACAAGGCATTACGAGATAGAATAGAAAAATCTACTGAACTGCCCGATCTGATATCCCTAAGGGGGTATAATTTCCCTGTGATGTATACCTTCCTTAAAGAAGAAAAAAGGCTTATAGACGATACACACCCTGCGGATCTAAGCTTAACCAATAAAGATGGAGTACCACTCTGCCCGGGATGGCAGGCAAAGGCGGTGAAAAAGATGAGGGATTGCGGATGTAGGTTGTTCAGAAGCAGTCTAATAGAAGTAAAACCCTTTTTCTCGGTCTCGGATGTTACCTCAATTGATGTAGGAAATATATATGCCCTCTCTCCTGGTATGAGGCCTCCGTCTTCTTGGAGTACAAAGAAAATACAAGAGAATATGAAACGCACTGAAGATTATTTTCTCTGTGCTCTCAAGGCAACAGGATTATTTCCCTATCTGTGGGGTATCTCGAAAAAACAACAGAAAGTAGAATACATTACAAAAGAAGGGAGAATTATAACGAAAAGTCAGCATGCTATTGTTGTCGGCAAGAAAATAAGATGTGGAAAGAACGCATTTGGAAGGAATATAGGGGATATTACCCTGTGTCTTTCAGACTTATAGCCCTTTTCGTTAACTAACGGACTTCCCTTTTGGACTCTGCATCCAATCTTCTGAAATCAAATTCTTTCTTAGAAGAATGGATATCACAAGTTGTTTTTGGTTCTGTTCCTCTAATAAAAACCTCTTCTATAAGTTCCTTACACCCTTCAATAGGAAGAAGACCAGATTCTTTACATACTGTGCGTTTTACTACCCCGGAGGGCATAATAAAATTACTCACAGGCTTGTCAGAAAGTGCTCTTTTCATAAACTCTGTCCATATTGGCAATGCAAGCACTGCTCCTGTTCCTCCTTTCATAATAGTGTCAGGCGTGTCGTATCCAAGCCATACACCGCAAATAAGTTCAGGTGTAAACCCAATAAACCAGGCATCCTTCCACTCGTTGGTTGTCCCTGTTTTACCAGCAGCTGGTCTTAGAAATCCCATCCTCCTCATCCCCGCCCCTGTGCCATAATCCGCAACACTCTCAAGAAGCGATGTCATAATATATGCTGTCTCCTCTTTTAAAACCCGCTCTTCATAAGGCCTTGCCTCATACAATACATCACCTTGCTGGTTGACAATCTTCTCTATGAGGTATGGGCTCACTCGATACCCACCGTTCGCAATTGTGGCGTATCCTGTAACCATTCCCTGCAAAGTCACCGAATTTGAGCCCAGGGCAAGCGAGATTACAGGTATAAGCTTTGTTTTTATCCCCATCATCCTTCCATACTTTACAACGGTTTCAGGACTTATATCCAGTATGAGTCTAACAGAGGCAAGATTTCTTGAAAACGCAATTGCATCCCTTAAAGAGATACTTCCACGGAATGTGTCATCATAATTCGAAGGGCTATATACGGTATCCTGAACTTCTATCACGATTGGCTGATCAAGAAGTTTATATGTGGGGGGATATCCCTTATCAACTGCTGCCGTATACAGAAATGGCTTGAATGCCGAACCCGGTTGTCTGTATGCCTGTGTAGCCCGATTGAACTGTGAAAGTCGAAAGTCCCTCCCGCCCACGATTGCTTTTATCTTTCCAGTGCGTGGGTCCATAGCAAACAATGCAACCTGAAGAGGGTTAGAAGAATCACTCTCTATCTTATATATCTCCTCCAGCTTTTTGATCTGAGTAATTACCACTTCATCAGCAATTTCCTGCATCTTTTTGTCAATACAGGTATATATGGAGGCTCCACCATAATAAAACATATCGCTACCAAATTTTTCCCCAACCTGTTTTCTTATCTCCTCTATCGTATAAGGTCCAACCTTTGAATATTTGTCATACCCTGTACCTACCCCAAGTGGCGAGTTCTTCAACCTCTCTATCTCTATTGCATCCACTATAGCTGTCTCCTTTATAATTTCTAATACAACTGCCCTCCTTCGTAGAGCATTTTCAGGATATTTAAATGGGTCATAATAGAAAGGAGACCGTGGTAATCCTACAAGAAGTGCACATTCAGACAGGGTAATATCCCTTATACTTTTTCCAAAGAATCTCTTTGAAGCCACCTCTATCCCGTAACACCCGTTTCCATAATAGATTTCGTTGAGATACATCTGGAGTATCTCGTCTTTTGAGTATGTGCGTTCTATGCTTATCGTTAGAATGAGTTCTTTTAACTTCCTGATATATGTGCGTTCGAGACTTAAGAACATACTCCTTGCAAGTTGCTGGGTTATCGTGGACCCCCCTTGAACCGTCTTCCTTGCAAGTATATTTGTGACGAATGCCCTTCCTATTGCAAACGGATTGATGCCCCAATGTGAATAAAACTTTCTATCCTCTACAGCAATGGTTGTCTTTTTGACTATTGAAGGAACATCCTCCAATTTAACAGGTATCCTCATCTCATTGTAAAACTCTGCTATCACTTCACCATTCCCATCATATACATAAGTAACAAGAGGGGGAGTATATCTCTCTATTGCTTCAAGTGCTGGAAGCGTCTTTTGTAAGGTGCGGAATACTCCTACAAACACACCCAACCCAAATACATTTATGGCAAGCACTGTGATAAAAATACTAATTATAGTTTTTCGACTAGTCATAATCTCAGGATATGCCTTAACCACAGATGAACACAGATGTTCACAGATTATATCAAAAACAGTAATTAGGTTATTGGGTAATTGAGTAATTAAAGAACACACTTAAAAATAACTTAATAACTTACTTACTTAATAACTTATTGGCTTGTATCTTGTGGTAATCTTGTGATAATCTCGTGGTTTCTTAACGCATATTTCAGGATGATTATTGCGTGCCCGATGACTGCAAATTGGCAACGATTCTCTTAACCTTCGTCAGTATATCCTCCACATCAGTGCTGGGTTTTCCGCCCGCTTCAGCAAGGTGTCGCCTTCCGCCTCCGCCTCCCCCTGCAAGTTCTCCCAGAGATGTGGCAATCTTACCTGCATTAAATCTATCTTTCACATCGTTACTTACAGATACAACAAATAATGGTCTATTCGCTTTTCTTGTTGCAACTACGCACACAGTTTGTGGTTTTCTCCTTATATTATCGCATAATTCTCTTAAATCCTCACCGTTAAGTCCAGGTAAATATGCTGTTATCAATTCAACTCCTGCGATCTTAGTTGTCTTCAATCTGTCCTCTATCTTCTCACCGCCTTTAATCATAGTTCTTTGCAGTTCTTTAACCCTTCTTTTGAGCGTCTCATTCTCCTTTATTAATCTATTTATACCCACTTTGATATCGCTTGTTTTTAGCGATTCCTTGACATCATCTACCAAGGCCTTGTAATCCAGTAAAAAGGTCATAACCCCCATTGATGTCATTGCTTCTATCCTTCTGATACCGGTATGCACTCCTGTTTCAGATATTATCTTGAATACTCCGATTTCTCCTGTGTTTTCCACATGTGTGCCACCACAGAGTTCAAGGGATACATTATCTATCTCTATCATCCTTACAGGTTCCTCGTATTTTTCACCGAATAATGCAATTGCGCCAAGTCTCATCGCCTCTTCCAAGGTAGTATATCTTATACTTACGGGAATGTCGTCAAGTATCCAGTCATTTACCATCTGTTCAACCCTCTTGATCTCTTCATTGGTTAGGCGGGAGAAGTGTATAAAATCAAATCTAAATCTCTCTTTGCCCACCCATGAACCTTCCTGACGGACATGTTCACCTAGTATACGCCGAAGGGCTGACTGAAGAAGATGTGTTGCAGTATGATTTGCCTGGACGAGTTTTCTTCCCTTCTTATTGACTTCACACACGACATGTCCCTTGATCTCCGCTTTTTTTTCTATTTTTTTTACCTTTCCTATGTGTATATGAAAACCTGCTTCAAGTTTTGTATCAAGGACTTCTATCTCAAAGTTATCAGAATATATTCTGCCTGTATCTCCCACCTGACCACCAGATTCTGCATAGAATGGAGTAGATACAAGAATAAGCTTCACATCATTGCCGTCACTCCTCACTCTTGCTATCTCTGATTCTGCTGTAAGTGTGCTATACCCAACAAATTCGTCCTTTTCAATTGCTATAAATTCCTGCCATTCTTCCTTTGTGTCTACCTTGAACATAGAGGATACCCTTGCTTTCTCTTTCTCTCTTCGGGCAATTTTCTCTACTTCCTCCATATTAATACTATATCCTCTTTCCTTTGCAATCTCACAGGCAAGTTCGGGTGGCAGACCGTAAGTATCATACAACCTGAAGACTTCGTAAGATGGCAGTTCAATTCCTCCAAACTCCTTCATAACCTTTTCCAGTATTGCAGTTCCCTCTTTCAGGGTAGAAAGGAATTTTTCCTCTTCGTTTTTGATTACAAGTGCCAGATTCTCTCTCTTCTTCAGGAGTTCCGGATATGGTTCCCTCATGACATCAATAACCGCAGGTACAAGGTTAAAAAGGAATGGTTTCTTCACGCCCAATTTGGTTCCTTCCAGTAATGCCCTCCGCAGTATTTTTCTTACAAAGTATCCTCTTGCCTCATTTGATGGATATACACCCTCAAAGAGTGCAAATACAAGTGCTCTTATATGGTCAGCAATGATATGAAAGGACTCCTTTTTGTCTTTGTATTGGTTGGAAAGAAGATCTTCTATCTCTTTAATAATTGGCCAGAATAGATCGGTCTCGTAAGTAGTTTCTTTTTTCTGACATACCATACTAAGTCTCTCAAGCCCCATACCTGTATCAACTCCCCTATTCTTTAATGGTATCCTGTTACCTGATTTATCCTGATTATATTGTGGGAACACGATATTCCACAATTCAAGAAGACCTCTGGAGGTTTTATACAATATCTCTGTACAGGAACCACAGGGGCCCATTCCGCCGGCAGGTTTCCAAAAGTTGTCATCATCACCCAATCTCAATATCCTCTCCTCTGGAAATCCTATAACATCCTTCCAGATATTATAGGATTCATCATCGGATGTATGCACGGATACGGATAGTTTGTCTTTTTCTATCTTTAGCACTTCAGTTATAAACTCCCATGCCCATTTTATTGCCTCTTCCTTGAAATAATCACTAAAAGAAAAATTTCCAAGCATTTCAAAGAATGTATGATGTTTGCCGGTGACTTTGACTTCATCTATATCACTTCCTCTGAGACATTTCTGTATACTGACAGCTCTTTTATAAGGAAGTGGGACATCACCCCTCCAGAGTGCCTTGAACTGAACCATCCCTGCGGATGTGAAGAGCAGTGTGGGATCATCCTTTGGGACAAGAGAAGAAGATGGAACAAATGTATGTTCCTTCTCTGTAAAGTATTCTATGAAAAGTTTGCGTAGCTGATTTGATGTAAACATAGGCTCTCCAATTTTCAATCGTCGATTTTTTTCCTTTATCCTTTCCTCTGCCTACTGCTTATTGCTTACTGCATACTCTCCACGCCCTACTATCTGTTGTCTGCGGTCTGCTGTCTGTGGTCTTGTTTTTTCCCTGCAGCTTATTATACCACCAAATACAGAATTTGTCAAGAAAAAATAAACACGAATCTGTCTGAACATCATACATGGTATCTCTGTATATGTAGGGCAAGGCTTTAGCCTTGCAAACATGGTATAGCAAACCTATGCACAGCATCCTGCGGAAAGGTTTGCCCTACGTTTTAGGATAAAGGCATATGTAGGGCAAGGCTTTAGCCTTGCATAATTTCTTATGCTATCAAAAAATTTAGTTGACAAGTTGTATTCGATATGGTATAATATATACAAAAATATTGTAGAGTTGCAGATTTTTACAAATAATAGAATGAGCAAAAAGATTGCCACTCTTCTTATAGTTGCTGGTCTGATTTACTTATTCCTTCTCTCAATAAATTTGATGGGAGAGGCATTCAAACTTATGGGAAAAGACTTTGCAACTGCGCTTATCAAAGGAACTACAAATCCATTTATCGGATTATTCATAGGCATACTCACAACCTCTATAATTCAGAGTTCTTCCTGCACTACATCAATACTCGTTGGGATGGTCGCCTCTGGTACTTTGACCATCCGCAATGCTATCCCCATTGTTATGGGGGCAAACATTGGAACAACCGTTACAAATACTATCGTATCAATTGCACATATAGCCAGAAGACAGGAGTATGCAAAGGCAATAGGCGGAGCAACAGTGCACGATTTCTTCAACCTTGCCAATGTTATCGTATTATTTCCATTGGAGATAAGATTTCACATAATAGAAAAGGCGGCAAAATTTCTCTCTCCCAGAATGGTACATGGTGGAGGGCTTTATTTTAAAAGTCCTCTAAAACTGGCTACACAACCTGTGGTAAAATTTATATCAGGTATTATACATCATCCAATAGTTCTACTGGTATTTTCACTGGCTCTCTTGTTTTTATCTCTCTGGCTCTTTTCAAACCTGTTGAGATATTATGTATCTGCCCGCACAGAAGTATATCTGGAGGATAAGGTATTTAATAACCCGCTGAAAAGCTTTGGTATAGGTCTCCTTTTAACTGCCATTGTTCAATCCAGTTCCTGCACAACATCCATAATGGTCCCACTCGTTGCTTCTGGCATACTCACAGTGGAGCATATCTTTCCCTATGTTCTTGGAGCAAATATTGGAACTACTGTAACTGCTCTGCTTGCATCGCTTGCTACTGGCGTGCCAGCATCATTAACAGTAGCCATTTCACATCTTCTCTTTAACCTGTTTGGTATCTGTATAATATATCCTGTAAGATGGATTCCTATAGGACTTGCAAAAGGACTGGGGAATATATCCTATAAGGGAAGATATATGGCAATTATTTATACACTATTCATATTTTTTGTATTACCCCTTCTGCTTATATTTCTCACTCGGTAGATACAAAAGAAAAGAGACCACCCCGTAAAGCTCCTTTGGAGCAACAGGGTTCGCCCCGTGGAGTAAGTTTTGCTACTCCACAGGGCAAGCCAGACTGAAGACCACAGACAATAGATGTTGATTAGTTAATTAGTTGATTAGTTGATTGGGTAGTAGCAACCTCCTGTGGTTGTGCAAAAAGTAGGGATCTGGTAGCCGCAGACTTCAATCTGCGAATAGAAGATGCTGTTCTGGATTCAATTTGCGCAACTTAAAAGTTGCGACTACCATGTTGAAATTTGACTTCCTGCACAGCCTATCCTGGTTGCGACCAAGTAGGTAGGAGCCCCGCCAAGGCGGGGCGATAAGCGGTAAACAGGAGAAAGGGAAGGAGGTTTTATGTTCAGGGATTTATTTATTTGGTGGAAAGAAGACGTTCTCTTGAAGGGAGCACTTGAGGGTGTGGACAAAATGATAGAGATTATCAAAGAGATGTTTAATTTTGCTACCGAGAGCTTTTTGGGTGAAGTGAAAGATGAGCATGAGATATACGAGAAGGATAAGTCTGTGAACATGCTGCAAGTTGAGACAAGAAAGAAGGTATACGAACATCTCTCTATAAATCCAAAACAGGATATAACATCCTCACTTGTGCTTACCACAATTGTGATAGACATAGAAAGAGTAGGAGATTATTCAAAGAATATATACGAACTAGCCCTGATACACACACCAGAATCAGACATTAGATACTATGACGAGGCAAAAAGACTCGCCCATCATGTAAGTTCCTTGCTTTCTCAGGTGGGTATGGCACTAAGGAACGGAGATGTGGAAAAGGCAAAAAAACTGATGGAGGAAAAAACCTGGATATGTAAAAAGTGCGATGGTATAATCAAAGGAATTATCATAGATGAGACAATGGGAGTGAAAGCGGCAGTAGTATACTCTCTTCTTTTCAGATATCTAAAAAGAGTATCCGCACACATAGGAAATATAGCCTCAAGCATAGTAAATCCATTCTACAGGATAGGATTCAAACCAGAATAAGAAGAAGGAAACTATCCTGTTTTCTTCAGTCTTACCTTCAAAAGCGAAATAAACGCCACAACCCCAAAGAAGAGCGAGAGATAGAATGGATAAGGCCAACCAAATCTCAATTTTACTTGCATCCCGAGAACGGGGCCTATTGAACTTACAAGTCCTGTTAATGCCCCGAATATCCCGATCATCCTTCCCCTTGCCTTTTCATTCACCATATCTGTTATAATTACCTGATAACCAATATAAAAGAACTGACTGAAGAGGAAAGATAATATAAAGTATGGCATTATACCCTTGCTAACCGCCCATAACATAAGCAGCAATGGGTGCAAGATAAGGGATAGCCCAAGTATGGATTTTCCGCCGTATTTGTCTATAAGCCGTCCTCCAAAGAGACTGGAAATTGCCGAAAATAGTCCACCAAAGGCAAAAAAGAAGTTTATCTTTGAGGATGGAAAAAGGAGAACTTCCTTCTGAAAGAGGGTAAGAAATGGACCATTTATCGTCAATGTCAATACCAAAAATATAAAACAGCCTGCAATAATAAACCATATATAATTTTTCGTAATATTTTCCTGTACATCCATTCTGCCTATCCCCACCCTACTCTTTTTTTCTGTGAGAAAGATGGAACGTATCACTGCTGATACAAATGTCACAAGACACATGAGAAGAATGAGGTTTTCCATGCCTATTCTCCCCACAAGAACACCGCCAAGGAGTGGGCCAAGAGCAATCCCAATGGCAATAGTGCATTCAAAAAAACCAAACGCCCTTCCCTTGCTTTCGGAAGATTCAGAAATCATAGATGTAAATGCAGGTATTTGGATTGCACTCAATATTGACGAAACAAGGTAGAATATAACACACACCCACCATACCTTTGCGAGGGCTAAAAATAAATACAGGAGGGGAAAGGCATAGGTAGGAATTACAATTATAAACTTTCTACCAAATCTATCAGTGAGATATCCACCTAAGACCTGGGCAAGTGTAAATCCGAGAGAGAAAAGTGTATACGATATACCTATCTCGCGCTGGCTTGCTCCAAGTTTCTCAAGATGTATCGGGAATAGATAATACCAAGCATAGAAGAAAAGAAGCGTTCCCCCCACGGTAAGGGATAAAACTAATACGTTCCTCTCTACTTTAAACATCATATAATTCTAGATCCGTCTCGGTCATTAAAAAGTAGTAGCGGAACTTCACAGGCTGTGCAAAAACAACCATGCAGCAAGCCTGTCTACCCTGCCTATCGCAGGCAGGCGCCTTAACTCCATCACAATCGACATTAAAAGCTCTCCTGCGGACAACCACCCCGCCTCTGGCGGGGTCCCTACCCTGTAGGGACAAGGTTTGACTTCGGCGAGCAGTTCGGCCCTGAGCTCACTGCCGAAGGGCTCAGTCGAGCCGCAACATGGGAAAATCACATTCTGCACAGCCTGTTCAGTTCTGCTCAATCTCAAGAGGATATCAAACTCCACATCTCTCAAGTATACGGAAGATATTCTCCAATATCTTACTATTATCAAAGCAGGCATCAATCTCCCTGGATGAAAGATATCCTCTTACCTTCTTCTCTCCCGTGAGTATATCTCTAAAGCTCCTATTCTCGCTCCTGCTCCTGAATGCCACGGACTGCACAATGGTATATGCATCGTCAGGCAACATACCCTTCTCTATCAACGCAAGCCTCACTCTCTGCGAAAATACTATACCTTTGGACATTTCAAGGTTTTCATACATTCTTTTCTTATTCACCTCAAGGTTCTCTACTATATATTTGAATTTACTAAGTATATAATTCAGGAGAATCGTGGAGTCGGGTATTATAATTCTCTCCACAGACGAGTGGGATATATCTCTCTCATCCCACAGGGCAACATCCTGCATTGCAGAAAGAGCGTTCGATCTTATAACCCTTGCAAGTCCGCATATCCTCTCAGAGATAACAGGGTTTTGTTTGTGCGGCATAGCAGAAGAACCCCTTTGCCCACTCATAAATGGTTCTCTTACCTCTCCTCTCTCAGTTTGTTGCATAAGTCTTATCTGGGTCGCAAAATCTTCCAGAGATGAGGCTATTATAGCAAGAACTGACAGATAATGCGCATGTCTATCCCTCTGGAGTACTTGCGTGGATATGGGCGCTGGTTTGAGTTTCAATCTCTCAAGAGCGATTCTCTCAACCTCTGGTGAGAGTACTGGGTATGTACCGCACGCCCCGGATATCTTACCCACCCGTAACTCCTCTTTCACTGCTTTCATCCTCTCAAGATTCCTTCTTATTTCGTCCATCCATACACAGAGTTTAAAACCAAATGTTATCGGTTCTGCGTGCACTCCATGAGTTCTTCCGACCATAATTGTATCCTTGAATTCTCTTGCCCTATCTTTCAAAATAGCCACAAGTGATTCTATATCTTTTATTATTATATCCGAGGCGTTCTGAATAAGCAATGAGAGAGAGGGATCCTCGACATCATACGATGTAAGCCCGTAGTGAAAGTAGCCCGCATAATCTCCAAGATACCCTTGCACATTCTCTACAAATGCAAGAAGGTCATGGTGAAGAGACGCCTCCAGCTTCACTATTTCCTTTACATCAAATAATGCCCTCTTTTTTATTTCACCATACACATTGGAAGGGATCTCTCCCAGTATACTCCTTGCCTCAACCACAGCAAGTTCTACTAGAAGCCACTTCTTGTATTTTTCCTCCTTGCTCCATATAGCTTTCATCTCTTTAAGTGTATATCTTTCAATCATAAAATCTCCTTTTTCTTGTTAAGGCTAACTATCTAACCACAAAGAACACAAAGATTGTTTGATTTTTGATATTTAATTTTACCTAATTAGTTCCGCTACAATCTCAGCCGCTCTTCTCGACGCACCTTTCTCACCAAGCATTTTCCTCACCTTGTTCAGTTCTTTTTCCATATCCTTACTCTCACCTTCAAGAAGCCTCTTTATTACAGGCACAATTTTCATCGGACTTGCCTTACTCTGCACGAACTCCGGTGCTATTTCTTTACCTGCTACAAGATTTACAAGACCTATATAAGGTATGTTAACTACTGCCCTCGCGAAGACCCATGAAAGAAACGAAATCTTATATACTATGATAAGTGGCACACCAATTATTGCACACTCCAGTGTTGCTGTGCCCGATGCAGTTATAGCAAGTTTAGAACGCGATAAAACTTCGTATGTTGACCCCACCTTTACAGCTACTTTTGGATTTATACCCTCGACCAGTGAAGTTACAAAGTCTTTATGCCTATGCGATGCAAGAGGAACTATAAATTCTTCATCAGGAAATATTCTGGAAATGGATAGAAGAAGAGGAAGTATGTTTCTGATCTCGCTCATCCTTGAACCTGGTAAAAGTGCTATAAACCTCCCTTTTTCTCTTTTTTCGTCAATTGCATCCAGAAGGGGATGCCCTACAAAACAGGTGTCTATGCCATATTTTTTGTAAAAGTCCTGTTCAAAAGGTAATATTGTGATAACCTTATCAACCCATTTTTTTATGTATCTCACCCGATACCTTCCCCATGCCCATATCTGTGGTGGTATATAATAAATCACCTTTAGACCCATCCTATGCGCAGTCTTTGCAAGTAAAAGATTAAATCCAGGATAATCAACAAAAAGCACAACATCTGGAGGTATATTTCTGAGTATCTTCCTTGTGCCTCTACCTGCCCTCCAAATGGCTGGTAGTTTACCAAATACTTCCCTTATACCCACTACTGAAAGCTCGTCAAGATGATAATAAATATGGGCGCCTTCTTCTCTCAGTCTATCTCCACCAATACCGTATACCTCCAGGTCAGGCACCAAACTGCGTAGTTCTCTTACAAGCCTTGCCGCATGATTATCTCCCGAAATATCACCAGCGGATACGAATAACCTCATACAAGCTTGATTATAGAAATAACCACAAAGACACCAAGATTTTTTAACAGGGATTTAAAGAGATTGGAAGAGATTCTTCTTTTTTCGTTTCTTATCTACCTGTGGGTAGACAGGTTTTTTATCTCTTAAGTTCTCTTTCAATCCCTGTTAAATTTCTCTTTTCTCTTGACAGGGACTCTTACGAGACTTGTATGAGAATTTAATCTAGACATACCTGCCTACCGTCAGGCAGGAGGTTTCGTTTAGTCTGTGGTCTGTAGTCTTGTGTCTGAATAAGTTGTCTCTTTAGAGTCTCTTACAAGTCACTGTTTTATTTTTTCTAACTCCTTAGTGTCAAACGTTTTATAATCGCCTTGATTTTGATATCTACATTCCATCAATCAAATGCTCATAATTCTTCGGTGTTCGTCCATGCTCTCAATTATTCTGTATGCAAGTTGAATCGCCCTCTTCCCATCTTTTCCACTTACAATGGGAGAATCTCCAGATCTCACACATCTCACAAAGGATTCTATCTCTGCCCTCAATGGCTCCTTGGGAATTATTTCCAATTCCTCCTTCCTCACATACGGCTTACCATCAACCTCCGTTTTTCTCCATACATCCGCCTGATGGGATAGATAGTCTATTGAAATGTACATATCCTTCTGAAAAAATCTAATTTTCCTCTCCTTTTTATACGACACCCTTGAGGTAGTGAGATTCGCTATTGCTCCATTTTCAAACTCCAGTCTTGCGTTCGCAATATCATACTCCTTTGATAGTATCGGAACTCCTACCGCCTCTATCTTTTTTACATCACTATGAAGAAACGCCAGTACAATATCAATATCATGCACCATGAGATCCAGTATTACCGCCACATCTGTGCCTCTCTCGTTATAGATGGCAATCCTCTGTGCCTCAATAAACATGGGTTCTTTAACGAGATTTGATACCGCAATTATCGCAGGGTTAAATCTCTCAATATGTCCGACCTGCAGAACAAGGCCCTTCTCTCTTGATAGATCTATAAGTTCATCCGCCTCATCTAACCTTTCGGTTATTGGTTTTTCTACAAGTATGTGTACCCCGGAAAGCAGCGCCTTTTTTGCCGTCTCGTAGTGGCTGGCTGTCGGAGTAGATATGCTTGCAACATCGACTTCTTTCAGGAGCTCTGTCGCAGATGTAAAAAAAGCCACCCCGATCTTCTCTGCAATCTTTATCCCAAGATTACAATTGATATCAGATACACCAACAAGTTGTACACCTGATATCTCATTGTATACCCGAGCGTGATGCTTCCCAAGATACCCAACACCTATCACCCCTGCCTTAATTAACCTATTATTTCTCATAACACATTCTCTTTCTATCTCGTTATTGTGAAAACCTGAACCACAGATTCACCCTGTTAAATAGTTACAAAATTAAGTACAATTAATCACTCCTGGCACTTTATTTAACAGGGGAACACGTAGATAAATCAAATATCAAAGTAATTATAAAAGCTTTGACACTGACTGATTAAAAATAGTAGCATACAAAACTAATCCCCATTATGTTTTTTAGGCAGATTACAAGTCGTTGGCGTTAAGATTTCCAGGTGTCTGAGCGAAGCGAGTTCTGGAAATTAGCCATAAGACGCAGTAATCTGCCGTTAAGAAAAACATACGGGGTGCCCTTTTCTTTGCTTCGTCCCGCATTTTGCGGGATGAAGACGATAAACACGAAACGGGAATACAGCTTCGTATAAGCACTTTTTGGTGTCAAATGTTTTATAATCACCTTATTAAGATATTATGAAAAACTTAACCGGCGGATCATTTTTATCGAATCTCTATCGTCTTCTCTCTCCCCTTTTCACCACTTATTATTCTCACTCTTGACAGTTTAACACCGAACTTTCTTGCAATTATTTCTCTTACTTCCCTGTTCGCTTTTCCATTTATAGGGGGTGATAGAACCTTTATCTTGTAACTGCCGTCGGGCTGTTTTCTCACATCTCTCTTTCTTGCCCTTGGTATGACTCTGACATTGATTTTCATTTGCTGCCCCGTTTAATAAATCTGCTATTTCGCGCTTTTCTGTTTCTTTCTGGTTTCAACCACTTCTCGTGTAAGTTCCTCAAGATAGGAGGAGAGGAGGCCCTTGAAATTTGCTTTAAAAGAATCTCTCTTTGCCTCAAGTCG
>Ga0209121_10002954_pt1 | contig 16861 bp, 15 predicted proteins | sample Cruoilmetagenom3_FD_187292 | JGI IMG/M metagenome (GOLD analysis project Ga0209121, IMG submission 187292) | Oil polluted marine microbial communities from Coal Oil Point, Santa Barbara, California, USA - Sample 3 (SPAdes) (version 2) | ecosystem: Environmental > Aquatic > Marine > Oil seeps ... | reverse complement strand
TGGCCGTGCAAGTGATAGACGCCGCCGGTCGGTGAGTCCAGGCAGCCCAGCACGTTCATCAATGTCGACTTGCCCGAACCCGACGGGCCCATGATGCTCACGAATTCGCCTTTTTCGAGCTGCAGCGATACCCCGCGCAAGGCATGCACCTCGACTTTACCCATCTGATATACTTTGGTGACGTTGTCGATCTCAATCATCGCTATCTTGCTCCGTCTAGCTGTTTCATTGCCTCACGTCCCTGCCCACCAAAGGGCCCGAATCCCGGCGAGCTAGAGGTCGTCTGGGTCCGTGCTGGCACTTCCGGCAGAACCAGCCGCTCGCGCTCCTCCAGACCTTCAAGGATCTGCGTCTGGCTGCCGTCCCGCAGGCCGATGCGCACTTCCACTCGCTTGGTCGAACCATCGGGTCGTTGGCGGGTGACGTAGTAGCGGCCTGCCTCGCGGTCGGCCGCGATGGCCCGGTTGGGAACCAGCAACGTGTCGTCGGCGCTGGCCACTACGATGTCCACGTCAGCCGTCATGCCTAATCGGACAGGCAGTGCACTGGCATCGAAGCTGATCTCCACGCCGTAGGCTACCGCGCCGCCCACGTTGTTGGATGCGGGCGCGATATGCGTCACCGCGCCAGCGACCCCCTCCCCCTTCAACGCATCAAAGGAGAGATAGGCTACCTGCCCCTCCGCTAGTTGGGCCACGTCCACTTCGTCGCCGTTCACGTCCAGGATCAGGGACTCGGTGGTAGCCAGGACGATGGCCGGTGCGCCCGGCGAGGTCCACTCGCCTTCGCGGACTCGAACTTCGATGATGGTTCCGTCGAAAGGAGCAGTGAGCAGGGCATCGTCGAGTTGGGCCTGGGCCTGGGCCAACGCCACGGCGGCCTCCTCCACCTGGGCCCGGTACACCGCCACGTTCTCACCGTTGGGGCGCTCTTGCAGTTGGGCCAACTGCGCTTCGGCCTGTGACACCTGAGCTGCGGCGGCAGCCAGATCGCTGGCCGTTAGCTTGTCCTGTAGCTGCGCCAGTTGAGCCTTCGCTTGGGCCACCTGGGCAGCCGCGGCGGCCAGTTCGCTTTCGGTGGGATGGTTCGCCAGACCATCGTGGTTGGCCTGGGCCCGCTCCATCTCAATGTTGGCATTCTGCAGGTTGAGGGATTGCGGCAGCCTGGCGATATCGGGCCGATGTGCTACCTCATCATAGCTGGCTTGAGCCTGCTCCAGCGCGGCCCTGGCGCTATCGAGCGCGGCCTTCACCGAAGCGAGATCCTCAGCAGTGGGGCCGGTCAGCACCTTCTCGTAGTTGGCCTGGGCACTGTCCAACGATGCCTGCGCCGAGGCCAGTTCCTCAGCGGTAGGGCCGAAAGCTATCTTGTCGTAGTTGGTCCGAGCACTGTCCAGCGACGCCTGTGCTGAGGCCAGGTCTTCTTCGCTCGACGGCTCTTGGACCTGCTCCAACCGGGCCTGAGCGGTATCCAGGCTGGCTTGGGTGCGGGTGACTTGCCATTCCAGCGAGGTGGAATCCAATCGTGCCAATACCTGTCCAGCCTCGACCTGTTGCCCTTCCTCCACCAGCACCTCGGCGATGAGCCCACTCGTCTCGAAGGCCAACGTGGCCTGGCTCTCGGCGACCACGTTGCCTGTGGCGCTGGAGGTCTCCTCGATGTTGCCTCTGGTGACGACTGCCGTGGGCGCCGTCGCTTGAGCCGCGGCGGAAGGAGATTGCTGTCGTCGCAGGAAGAAGGCTCCGACGACGATCAACAGCGCGGCAGCGATCACGATGCCCCCGATCTTCAGTACAGGTTTGACGGTTTTCATTTCGTGGTTTCCTCCCTTTGCTTGGCATCAGTTGCTCTGCGCTCATCCTGGCAGAAATCGGCAGCCCGCGGTAGTGCCATTGGTCAGTTGTGGAGCCATGACGAAAGTCATACATTCAGGTGTCACGTGCCACGTGTCACGTGCCAAGTGGCATGTTTCACGTTTTACGTTTCACGCAGTTCTATGCCCTGCCAATCCATTTCACCGCAGGCCATTTCTTGCCAGTGCTCCTGGTTCGAAGCAGTGGCGACTCATCTGCGATTCCGGATTTGCCAAGATTTCGGATGTGGTATAGAATAGCGCCGTGTTAGCACTCTCGCCTTGCGAGTGCTAACACGCTTATCGCGTCAAACGAAAGCAACACTATCACAAGGAGGTTGTGGAGCAATGAATCTGAAGCCACTTGGTGACCGCCTGGTCGTCGAGCCTATCGAGCGCGAGGAGCGCACCGCCAGCGGCATCATCTTGCCGGAGACGGCGAAGGAGAAGCCGCAGGAGGGCAACGTGTTGGCCGTTGGCCCGGGGCGCCGCGATGAGGAAGGCAAGCGGATCCCCATGGACGTCAAAAAGGGAGACAGGGTGCTGTACGCCAAGTATGCCGGCACTGAGGTCAAACTGGACGACAAGAAGTTGCTCATCCTGAAGGAGAGCGACATCCTGGCCCTGGTCAAGTAGCCGTCCCCTGGAAGGGACGAATAAGAGCCACTATCATCCGTTAGGAGGAATCACAGAAATGGCAAAGCAACTGATATTCGCAGAGGAAGCCCGGCGCAATCTGAAAGTCGGCGTTGACATACTGGCCGAGGCCGTGAAGACCACCTTGGGGCCCAAGGGCCGCAATGTGGCGCTGGACAAGAAGTGGGGCGCCCCCACGGTCACTCACGACGGCGTGACCGTAGCCAAGGAGATCGAGCTCGAAGACCCGTATCAGAACATGGGCGCGCAGCTTCTCAAGGAAGCGGCGACCAAGACCAACGACGTCGCTGGCGACGGCACCACCACCTCCACAGTGTTGGCCCAGACCATCGTCAACGAGGGTCTGAAGAACGTGGCCGCCGGGGCCAATCCCATGCTGCTCAAGCGGGGCATCGAGAGCGGTACCGAGGCCATCGTCGAGGCCATCAAGGCACAAGCCACCGACTTGAAGGACAAGGAAGATGTTGCCCATGTGGCAGCCATCTCCGCCAACGACCGGCAGATCGGCGGCTTGATCGCTGAGGTGATGGACAAGGTAGGTAAGGATGGCGTCATCACCGTCGAGGAGAGCAAGGGTTTGGCTTTCGAGACGGAGTACGTTGAGGGTATGCAATTCGATCGCGGCTACATCTCCCCCTACTTCATCACCAACCCGGAGACCATGGAGTCTGCGCTGGAGGACCCCTTCATCTTGATCTACGACAAGAAGATCTCCTCCGCCAGTGACATCGTGCCTGTCTTGGAGAAGCTGGTGCAGGTCGGCAAGCGGGATCTGGTGGTCATTGCCGAAGACATAGACGGAGAAGCTCTGGCCACCCTGGTGCTGAACAAGCTGCGGGGCATGCTCAACTGCGTGGCAATGAAGGCCCCCGGCTTCGGCGACCGCCGCAAGGCGATGCTACAGGACATGGCTATCCTCACGGGCGGCACCGTCATCACTGAGGAACTGGGTCGCAAGCTGGAGACGGCGCAGATCAGCGACCTGGGCCGCGCCGACAAGGTGATCGTCAACAAAGATGACACCACCGTCGTCGGCGGCCAGGGCGATGCCAAGCAGATCAAGGGTCGCATCGAGCAGATCCGCGTGGAGATCGAGAACTCCACCAGCGACTACGACCGGGAGAAGCTGCAGGAGCGGCTGGCCAAGCTGGCCGGCGGCGTGGCCATCATCCGCGTGGGCGCGGGCACCGAGGTGGAGTTGAAGGAGAAGAAGCACCGTGTCGAGGACGCGCTGAGCTGCACCCGGGCAGCCGTGGAAGAGGGAATCGTTGCCGGCGGCGGTGTGGCACTGTTGAACGCCATCGCCTCTCTGGACGACGTGAAGATGGAGTACCCTGATGAGCAGACCGGCGTCAAGATCCTGCGCCGGGCCCTGGAAGAGCCCATGCGCCAGTTGGCCACCAATGCGGGCCAGGACGGCGCCGTGATCGTGCGGGAGGTTATCCGGCATCAGGAGGCGGCGGACAACAAGAAGGTCGGCTTCGACGTGCTCGATGAGGAGTACGGCGACATGACCAAGAAGGGGATCATTGACGCTGCCAAGGTGACCCGCAGCGCCATGGAGAACGCGGCCAGCATCGCGGCTATGATCCTCACCACCGAGGCGCTGATCACCGACATTCCTGAGGAAACACCGCCCCCGGCGGCTCCGCCTATGCCGCAGTACTAGCAATGTGAAACGTGAAGCGTGAAACGTGACGCGGTGAACGTGAAACGTGAAACGTGACGCGTGTGATGAACAGACGCAAGAGCCCACCGGCCCTTTGGGATCGGTGGGCTTTTCGCGTCAAACGGAGTGCATTGTCCCAGACGATGCACCGCAAAGTCGGAGACTTTGCACTCTCTACAGTTGCACTTCAACGATGGTGCCGAGCGCTGTGGTGATTGTTGACACCAGATCCTCCAGCAGTTGGGGCCTCAGGCTCAGCAGGAGGCTGACCAACAGCAAGACAGCCACCAGTCCGCTGGCTAAACGCGGCTCCCGTTCGACCTCTGGGTCATGCAAGGGGCCGAGGAGCGCCCGCAGCCCCCGCAGATAGCCAACGATCACACCTGCCGCCCCTAGTAGCAGGATGATCGCCGCTCGCGGCATCTGCTGACCCAGGAATTGCAGCAGCGCCCAGTGACCAGGGAAGCCTGCAGTCAGCGGGAGGCCGGCCAGTCCCACTCCGCCAGCCAGCAGTCCGGCCACGCTCCACGGCAGCCGTCTCGCCGCGCCGCTGGCGCGTTGGAAGCTGTCGCCCCTGGCGCGGTGGCGCAGTGCAGCCAGTCCCATGGCTCCCAGCAGCAGTGCCACGGAACGAGCGATGAAGAGCGACGCCGCCAAGGGCAAGCCCCACGGCCCTCCCAACCCCAGCGCGGCCAGAAGGCAGCCGAAATCGAACAGCGACGCGTAACCCCAGAGCCGTCCGAAGCTCCGCTGCCCCGCGGCCAGCAGCCCACTCCAGCCGGCGGTGATCAGCCCCATCCAGAGCAGCCAGCGGGAGACGTCGTGGTAGTCCGCCAGCCAGGGGTAGGCACGCAGGAAGCCGTTGAGCAGGAAGATTACCACCGCATTGTGGCTGAGCAACAGGAAAGCACTGACCAGCGGCGGCGCTTCCGCAGTCAGAGCGGGCACCGCGCCGTGGAGCGGCACGGCCATCAGCAAAAACAGGAAACCATATGCCAAGAACCGCGCCGTCGCAGCGAAGGGAGCAAGGTCGTCGGGATTGAGCGGCACCTGGCTGAGACACCAGGCAGCGACGAGGAAGAAGGGAAAGGCCATCACGGGGAAGATCAACCAGCGCAGCGCGCCCCGCGTCGAACCGGGGCGTCCGGCCTGGATGATGTAAACGGCCAGCGCAGCGGCGAAAGCCAGCACCAGCGGCGCTCGCGTCAGCGGCTGCGTGACCGCAGCAGTGTTCAACAGGCTCAGCAGCACCAACCCCAAGGGGAAGAAGGATCGCCCCTGGGAGATGCGCCAGGCGTAGAGGAAACAGGCGGCGGCCAGGCTACAGGTAAAGGTCAGCAATGGCCTGGCGGCAGGCGTGAGGGTCAGATGCTGTCCGAGGAGCGTTATCGGTTGCCCCATCTCCACCGTGTGGCCCAAGAAGTAGACTGTCGCCTGCGGCGGCCAGTGCCAGGTGATCAAGGCCAGCCCGCCAGCGACAGCCGCTGCCAGTCCTGCCGCCGCCAGCGCCCAGCGGCGCAGCAGGTAGACCAACACCGCCGCCAACAGCGGCAGGCCCAGCACAAGCGTCGGCCCGGCGATCACTTCTCCACCTCCTCGGCAGCGCTTTCTTCCAGCGGCGGCATCCCTAGCTGCTGGGCCATCCCAGGCCGACCGGCCACGCCGCGGGCTACTATCAGATAGGCCACCGCTAACCCCAGCAGCAGGTCCAGGCTGCCCAGCAAGCCGATAGCCAAGGCGGTGGGCTCCAGCGCTGCGTAGAGGAGCTGGAAGCCCGCCGTGATCGTGAGCAGGCCCAGTCCAGCCCGCAGCGGCTCGTCGCTGAGCCCCATGGCCAGGAAACCCATCAGCCACAGCCAGACACAGGCCAGACCCAGGTCCGAAGGCAATACGGGCAAGATCAAGCGCTCTTGCAGGCGGAAGAAGACTAAGCCAGCCAGGACGACGGCCAGCAACCGCAGCAAGGTCACGGTGGAGAGGAGAGGCCAGCGCTCGCCCCGCCCGCGGCGCAGCAGCCACCAGCGACCCGGTTCCTGCCGCTGTCCCCATCTTACCCGCCGCGCCGAGATGAACCAGAGCACTCCGATCAGCCCGCCCAGCAACATGCGTAGCACCGCCCATTCAAAAGGCAAGAGCCGCGTGCTCAGCATGGTCAGCAGCACCGACTGGGCGGCGAAAGCGAGCAGTGCCAGACGCCAATCGGCCAGAACGACGATCAGTGCCGCGCAAAGGCCTGCCCCGACGACGATCCACGGGCTGGTCAGGAGCGGAAACTGTGTCAGAGCCTGAGATGTCGTCAGCATGGTACAACCCTACAGATTCCACAACAGCCAGCCGAGCAGCGCCGCCAGTCCCAACCATCCCAGATACCCCTCTCCCTCCACCACGGCGCCCAGACCTCGTAGCAGGTCTGCTGTTCGCTCCACCGCCCAGCGCAAGGCTCCGTAGCCCCATTCCAGGCTGACCACGCGGCTCACTACCTCTTGTCCACCCCGCAGCCCCGCCAGGAGACGCGCTCTGCCCCAGGCCAGCAACGCGCCGGCGGCCCACGGCAGCAGCAGGCTCACCCAGACGACGGCCGAGGCCTGCTGCAATTGCACCAGCAGCGGCTGGTAGATCGGGCCTTCCACGGACCATCCTGCGAAGCTGGCCAGGAAGGGGGGCTGAAGGCCCCAGATGAGCAGGGGCACCGCCAGTAGCACGGCGGCGATGAGGAGGCGGGCCGCCGCACCCAGGGCCACAGGCTGAGGCGACGGCTGTGTGCGCTGGAAAAGCGCAGGCAGCAGCGCAGCGACGAGCAGGGTTTCCGCCAGCAAAGCCAGCACCCAGAGGGGCAGGAAGGCGAAGGTCAAGGTCGTCAAGTGTGCCAGCGCGAAGCGGGCTGGGAAGCCAGGTGTTCCCGGCAAGCCGATGAGGGCTAGCACAGCCAGCACCATCGGCTGGCGCCACCCCCATCGCCGGCTGATGGCCTGGCCTACCACCAGGCTGCCCACACCCAAGGTCAACAGCGTCAGCGGCCAGGCGATGGCCGAGGGACCCTCCGGCGCGGCCAGTGCGGCGGCCAGCACGGTCAGGCTGACGCGGTTGATTGCCACCCATGCTCCGCGAGGGCCTTCCTCTTCGGTCAACCATGCCGCCAACCCGCTGCCTAACATGCCCAGCACGCCAACCGCTGCCCACGCTGGCTGGGAGCGGTAGGTCGCTCCGGCGAGGGAGTGCACCTGTCCCAGGAGCCAGAGGCCCGTCAGCGGAGCGATGAGGTGCAAAGCCATCAGTCCGCTGCGGCTGCGTCGCTGTTGCGGCAACAGCCAGATGTGGAGCGGGTATGCGCCGCAGCGCAGCAGGGCGGCCAGCAGCAAGGCGAGCACACTGAGGGGAGCTGTCTCAGCCGACAGTGGCTGCTCCGCTCCCGCCGGCCCGGCGAAGAGAAGCGCTGCCAGCAGGAGCCAGGTGCCCAGACTGTTCAGCCCCCAGGCTCGAGCGCCCACCTTACCCCCTTCTTCCGCCGTGATCCTGAGCCCCAAGGCCACATCCAGCACGATCCAGCTTGTCGCCAGAGTCAGCAGGTTGGCCGAGAAGAAAAAGAACGAAGCAGCGGCCATGAGCAACAGCGTCGTCGCCAGCGTCGGTGAGCGGCTTGCCCTGGGTTCCTCCCAGGCCACGAGGATGGCCACCACGCCGAGCAGGAGCAGCAGACTTGCCGCCAGCCAATTCCAACTGTCTATCTGCCACAGCCAGGCGCCGCTGGGCAGCGTCACCGGGTCCCAGGCCCAGGCGAACTGGCTCGGCTGTCCCGAGAGGACCATCCACAGAAGCAGTCCCCCAGCGCCGATGACCGTCAGAAGGGCCATGACGAGGGGCACCGAACGAGGCAGCCTGCGCCGAATGAGAGTCAGGACCAGGGCTCCCAGCATCAGGACGAGCCCCGGCCCCAGCGGCGTGGTGAAGAGATTGCTCATAGAACCTGTCCAAAAGGTCTTGCGAGTTACGAAGCGACTTCCGCTTGAACCTGCATGGCAGACCGTGAAAAGTGATGCGTGAGCGGGGGGTCACGCTTATTGGATGCTATTCTAACACGAAAGGGAAAAGCGCGCCAACTCTGCACAGCACGTGAACAGGTGCATAGTCTGAGTCGTGAGCTAACGGCTAACTCCGGTTTTGTCGCCGGACTTGACAAGAGCACCCTTTCGTGGCATAATGTGGACAGCCTCTCCAGGCACGCGGGCATCGCCTACAGGGTCCAGATCGCGCTTCTGCTGACTCTTCACGCGCCTACCCACTGCTGAGGGTACGAAATCGTCAAGGATGATCTGTCGTAGGTTTTGATGTCATAGAACTCCAGAAGTCACCCTGCGACCGGCGCAGGATGACTTCTGCTCACATGCCCCCAGACCTCGGATCACCACTTCAGGAGGGAATCGCATGGCCAAGCTACCCGACGGACGGGCCCTACCGGGCAAGCTGTTCATCGTTGAAGGCATCGACGGCTCTGGCAAGAGCACCCAGTTGGATATGCTGCGCAAGTGGCTCATCGGCCAGGGGTACTGTGTGGCCTTCAGCGAATGGAACTCCTCGCCGGTCGTGCGGGAGACCACCCGGAGGGGCAAGAAGAAGCAGTTATTGACTTCCTCCTCCTTCAGCCTCATCCACGCCGCCGATTTCGCCGATCGCATGGAACGGCAGATGCTGCCAGCCCTCAAGGCAGGCGCCATCGTTCTCGCTGATCGCTACGTCTATACTGCTTTCGGTCGGGACGTGGCTCGCGGCGTCCATCCCCAATGGGTGCGCGAGGTCTACTCCTTCGCCCTCCAGCCCACGGTCGCCTTTTACTTCCATGTGTCCTTGGATGAATCCCTGGAGCGAATCCTGAGCGGAAGGCCCACGCTGAAATACTACGAGGCCGGGATGGATGTGGGCCTCAGCAATGATCCCTACGAGAGTTACAGGCTATTCCAAGGCCGCATTTTGGAAGAATACGAGAAGATGATAGACGAGTTCGGGCTGACGGTCATAGATGCCACGTTGCCGTTGCTGGAGCAGCAGAGGCAGGTACGGGAGATTGTCGAGCCCTATCTAGGTAAGGCCCTGCGCGCTGAACGGCGTGGCTGGCGCGAAGTGTTGGCCGCCGAGGGGCTACAAGGCCGCTACCTGGACGAGATGCTCATTGCAGGAGGTCAGCCGTGACAGGTGTTCGCTTCTACAGCTACGATCTGCCCGGCTTCAAGAAAAAGCGACTGCCCGGTAAACTGGTCGTCCTGGAAGGCACGGACGGCGTGGGGCGCTCGACCCAAATCGCCCTTCTGAGGGAGTGGCTGGAATCGGAGGGATATGCCACGGCAGCTACCGGACTCAAGCGGGGCAAACTGGCCGGGAGGGGAATCAAGTCGGCCATGCAGGGGCACACCTTGGGCGACACTACGATGAACCTGCTATACGCCACCGATTTCACAGACCGGCTGGAGCGAGACATCATCCCTGCTCTGCGGGCAGGCTTCGTGGTGCTGACTGACCGCTATATCTATTCCATCATTGCCCGCGCTCAGGCACGGGGAATCGACCCCACCTGGCTCCGCAATGTCTTCGGCTTCGCCTTGGTGCCGGACGTCGTTTTCTACTTGCAGGCCGATTTGACTCACCTGATCCCCCGCGTGCTGAACATCCGTGGCTTCGACTACTGGGAATCGGGGGCGGATTTTCTGGCCGGACGGGACTACTACGACAGCTATGCCGAATACCAGACCCGGCTGCTGGCTCAGTTCGACGCCATGGCCGACGAGTTCAAGTTCGTGCGCATTGATGCCAACCGCTCCATCCACGAGGTCTTCCAATCGCTGCAGGCAGAGATCAAGGATCTGATCAAAGGTATGAAGCCACCCAAGAAGCTGATGAAAGAACTGGAAGAGAAGAAGGCTGAGGAGGAGGCGAAGGAGAAGGAGAAAGGAGAGGCGAAAAAGGCCGAAGAGAAACCAAAGGAGAAGGGAAAGGAAAAGGAGAAGCTGGCTGAGGAGAAGCCGAAGGAGAAGGGAAAGAAGAAGAAAACTGAGGAGAGAAGAGTCGAAGAGGCCCGGAATGAGGAAGAAAAGGGGGCGACGGGGGGAGAAGAGACGGCCAAAGGCGGGAGCAAATGGAAAGGGTGGTTTGAGCGTTTGCTACAGTCCAGTTGACGAGCGCGAGTTGGAGCAACTGGCGGCAGCCTACGGCCAGCCTCAGATGCGGACGATCGCGATGGAAGGCGACGAGTATCTGTTCGCCACCCGGCTGTATCGTTCGCAAGACCGGCGCGGCGAAGTCGTACTGGCTATCGAGCGTCCGGCCCGCTGCGTGCTGCTGCACCGCAAAGGCTGGTACGAGCCGGAGGTGTATCGGTTGCTGAGCGGAGGCATTGGCCTGGATGAGGCTGTAGAAGCCACCCTGGCCCGCGAACTGGAGGAGGAGACGGGGCTGACGTTGCACACGACCCATTTCCTCGGCGTGCTCGATTGCCGCATCCACTACGCTTCCGAGGAGATATCTTTCGTTTCCTATGTCTTTCACCTGCCGCGCACGGAGGGTGTGCTGCGGCTTCCACGGACCGAAGACATCATTGACTTCCGAGAGGTTCCCATCGCTGACTTGCCTGCTGTGGCCGAGGACCTGCGCCGCGTGCCGCCGCCGCGCACAGGCTGGGGCCACTGGCGAGCCATCGCCCACGATTTCGTCTACGAGACATTGATGTCCCGCTAGACGCGTGCTCTCAGAACACGGAGGAGAGATCCATATGTCAAGAGGAAAACAATCGCGAGGAAAATGCGGCTTCTGTGGACGAGAAATGACCAAGGGTGGTCTATCCAGGCACTTGTCGTCCTGTTCCCAACGCCAAGAAGCCATTCGCACGGCCAACCAAGAGCCCGGCAGAGAGCAAGTGATATACCATTTGCTAGTGCGGGACGCCTGGCTGTCTGACTTCTGGCTACATCTGGAAATGAACGGTTCAGCGACGCTGGCCGATCTGGATCACTACTTGCGTGCCATCTGGCTGGAATGCTGTGGGCACCTGAGTCAGTTCTCCATCGGAGGCTGGGGCGGAAGGGAGATACCGAAGAGGTCACGGGCAGAGCAGGTGTTCAGGCTGGGGGTCGAGCTAACCCATATCTATGACTTCGGGACCTCATCGGAGACGTTGATCAAGGTGGTGGGGGTGCGTGAAGGCAAGCCGTTGACCTCTCATCCGATTGCCCTGATGGCACGCAATGACCAACCGGAGGCGCGTTGCATGGAATGCGAGCAACCGGCCTCGTGGTTGTGTCTCGAGTGCATGTATGAGTTGAATGAGACAGGGATGCTATGTGACGAGCATGTTCAGGACCATCCACATGAGGCCTACGGCGCACCGATGCCCTTGGTGAATTCGCCCAGAGTGGGAATGTGTAGCTATTGCGGGCCCGCAGAGCCGCCCTACTGAGCTGTCCTGTGGAAGTACGCATCGTTCGCAGCAAGAAACGACGCAAGACCATCCAGGCTCGCGAGGTTGATGGCACACTCGAAATCCTCGCGCCGGCAACTATGTCCGATGCTGAACTCCAGCCATTCATTGACAAGTTCAAGCGACGCGTAGACCGCCGCACGGCGAAAGCTGAGCTGGATGATGAAGCGCTGGCAAGACACGCGGCAGAGCTGAATCGTCGCTATTTCGATGGCAAGCTGCGCTGGAAGTCCATTCGCTGGGTCACCAACCAGAACAGGCGACACGGGAGCTGCACACCGCAGAATGGCACTGTTCGCATCTCGCACCGCATTGCACCCATGCCCAGATTCGTTCAGGATTATGTCATCGTTCATGAACTGGCTCACCTCGTAGAGCCGAATCACAGCAAGCGGTTCTGGAAACTGGTCTATCGCTACCCCAGGACGGAGCGAGCGAGGGGCTACTTGATGGCTGCACAGATCGAGGAGTTGGAGGAGTAGACACCATGCGCCGTTTTGTGATGCTTACAGGGCCTTCTTGTGTGGGCAAAGGACCCCTGCACAATGCTCTCAAGAGGTTCTATCCGCATCTGGAGCAAAAACTGGACAAGCTGATCCTGTTCAACAGCCGGGCGCCGCGACCAGGCGAGCAGGACGGCGTGCACTACCATTTCTGCCCCCGCCAGGAGATTGAGGCCCTTGGTGATCAAGAAGACTACATCGTACTGGACGTTCGGGGCGACCTCCAGGGCTTGGACGTGGCGAACCTGCGGGACATCCTGAGCGGGGAGAAGGACGCTTTCTTCGAGGGCAACCCCTTCGTGCCCATGGAGGTCCTGAAATCCCCCCTGCTGGCCGATGTGCCCAAGCTGAGTCTCTTCCTCTCTCCCTTGTCCAAAGATGAGATCCTCTACCTGAGAGAGCCATCCCTCAGGGTCTCGCTGCCGGACTTCGTCACCGACGTGATGCGGCGCAAGCTCCTGCGGCGGACGCAGAAGCAGAAGCGCATCCTCTCGCTGAAGGACCTGGAGAACATCGAGAGGCGGGCTGGTAGCGCCTGTCGGGAGATGCAGTTGGCCCATCATTTCGACCACGTGATTCCCAATCACGACGGGGAGGACAGCGAGAATTGGGACGCCTTCTATTATCCCATCGGGGACGCAAGGCGGGCGCTGCTTGCCTTCGCCGCCACAATCAGCGGCCAGAAGAGTGAGTACGTGGAGAAGTGGGAGCCGGATCTGCTGCCGAGGACGTGATGCGTGTTGCGTGGTGCGTGAGCAAAGAGTCACGGATCACGTTTCACGCCGAGTCAGGCAATCAGCCGGGGGAGACGACATGGAAGAACGTCTGACAGCCGAGGAACAAGCCATATTGAATTGGATCGCCAGCGATGGCCGAGCGACGTACGTTCGCCGGGCGCGTCTCTTACTGCTCTGGGGTCAAGGGATCGCCGCCACGGCCATAGCCCGCCAGGTGAATCTGTCCAGGGCGCAGGTGTACAACTGGCTCAAGGCGTTCAAAGAAGAGCGGCTGGACATCTTCCCCGCCGAGCTCCTGGCAGCAGCCGCAGAGGCCGGGCCGCCTCCGGTGGCGCAGATCCCTGCCGAACCACCCCCGACTGAGGAGGCGCCCTCCGAGCCGACCGTCGAGGTGACACCTCCCGAGCCAGAGCAGGCAGAACCGGAGGTCAAACCGCTGCCGCAGCAGCGGAAGAGCCCTGGTGTGCTGCCTGACGATCCTATGAGCGAGGCCGGGCGCAAGGTGCTGCTCTTTCACTTCCAGCGGATGCTGTATCACGAGCCGGGCACGCGGCGGGGTGAGGACATCGAGGAACTGCACGACATGCGGGTCGCCAGCCGCCGCATGCGCTCCGCTTTCCGCGTCTTCAGCCCGTACTTCGACGCCGCCGTCCTGCGCCCCTTCCTCAAGGGACTGCGGCGCACCGGCCGCGCGCTGGGCCGCGTGCGCGATATCGACGTCTTCTTGGAAAAGGCCCAGTGCTATCGGGCGACGCAGGTAGGGGAGGGATCCCCCCATCTTTATGAGGACCTCGATCCACTGTTCGCGGAATGGCAGAGGCAGCGAGAGGCAGCGCGGGAACAGATGCTGGCCTGCCTCGATGGCAAGCGCTACCAGCGTTTCGTGCAGGAGTTCGGCCAGTTCCTGAACACAGAAGGAGCCGGAGCCCTGCCGCCGCCCGCCGACCGCCCATCGCCCCAGCAGGTGTACCAGGCAGCGCCGATCCTGATCTACGAACGCTTCAACGTGGTGCGCGGCTACGATTCGGTGATCGGCGATGCACCGCTGGAGACGTTTCACGCCCTGCGCACTGACTGCAAGCGATTGCGCTACACCATGGAGTTCTTCCGTGAGGTGTTGGGGCCCGAGGCGAAGGAGGTGATCAGAGAGGTGGTGACCCTCCAGGATCACCTGGGAAATCTGAACGATGCTGACGTGGCTTCTCGCTTGCTGATCGGTTTCCTGGACCAGTGGAGCAAACGGAAGAGACGGGAACGGATCAACATCAGCGGGGTGGCCCGCTATCTGGTGGCCAAGCAGAACGAACTGCATGTTTTGCTGGATTCGTTCCCCGAGGTTTGGCGTCACTTCAACCGTCCCCAGATGCGCCGGCTGCTGGCCCTGGCCGTCTCGGCGCTGTGAACCATTCTGCGATCATGTAGGCTTCCAGTCTTGAAGCTGGTCCGACGCACGATAGAGGGGAATACGCAATGCTGGAGAAAATCGACCTCACCAGGAAGTTGAGCAAGAAGGAGTACAAGGCGCAACGGCCCAAGCTCCAACGCCGACTGTACGATCTGGAGACCGCTGCCTGGAAGGCAGGCGTGCCCAGCATCATCATTTTCGAGGGCTGGGACGCCGCGGGCAAGGGCACGACCATTTCAACCCTGACCCAGCGCCTGGATCCACGCGGCTTCAAACTCCATCCTGTCCGTGCCGCGCGCACCTACGAGAAGATGCATCCCTGGCTGTGGCGTTTCTGGTTGAAGCTGCCCAACCACGGCGAGATGGCCATCTTCGACCGCAGTTGGTACGGCCGCGTCCTGGTCGAGCGGGTCGAGGGCTTGACACCGCAGCGTGAGTGGCAGAAAGCGTACCGGGACATCGCGGACTTCGAGCGCACCATCGCCGACGACGGCTACGTCCTGGTCAAGTTCTGGTTGCATATCAGCGAGGAGGAACAGCGGCGGCGCTTCAAGATGTTGGAGAAGGACCCGCTGAAGAACTGGCAGGTGACAGAGGAGGACTGGGAGCACCACCGCAAGTACGGCGAGTATCTGATCGCCGTGGAGGAGATGCTGGAGCGGACGGAGACTGAGTGGGGGCCGTGGACCATCGTCGAGGCCACCAACCGCTGGTGGGCGCGGGCCAAGGTTTTCAATACCATCATCAATGCCCTGGACACACGGCTGAAGGAGATCGGAGCACCGGTCGAGCCCCCTGCTGGAGAGGACGAGGATTTCGTGGAAGAGCTGGAGCTGGAGGCGGAGCAGGCCAGGTTGGCAGAGTCGGAAGACGCGGCCGGCGAGGAATAGAGGGAGGAGATGTCACCATGCTGGAAACCCTTGATCTGAGCAAATCCTTGACCAAGGAGGAGTACGTCAGGGATCTGATCCACTATCAGGTCGCCCTGCACGCCCTGGGATACCAGGTCTACGTGCAGCAGCGGCCCGTGATCATGGTCTACGAGGGCGCCGATGCTGGCGGCAAGGGGGGAAACATCAAGCGAGTGACGGAGAAGCTCGACCCGCGCGGCTACGTGGTCCATCCCATTGCTGCTCCCAAGGGGGAAGACAAGACGCACCACTACCTGTGGCGCTTCTGGCGGCGGCTGCCGGAGAGGGGGCAGATTGCCATCTTCGACCGCAGTTGGTATGGGCGAGTGATGGTGGAGCGAATCGAGGGCTTCTGCAGTGAAGAGGAGTGGAAGCGAGCCTACCGCGAGATCAACCACTTCGAGCGCCAGTTGGCGGACTTCGGCACCATCCTCTTCAAGTTCTACATCCACATCGGCAAGGATGAGCAGTTGCGCCGTTTTCAGGCCCGGGAGCATACGGCCTACAAGGCCTGGAAGCTGACCGATGAGGACTGGCGCAATCGCCAGAGATGGGATCAGTACACGGAAGCGGTGAATGAGATGCTGCTCAGAACAAGCACCCTGACCGCTCCCTGGACCGTCGTGGAGGGGAACTGCAAATGGCACGCTCGCATCAAGGTGCTCAAGACGCTGGTGGATGGGCTCAGCCACGCGCTCAACTATGACCCCTTCGCTGAGGTGCCAGCCATCGAGAAAGAGGTTGAGCGAAAGGGAAAGAAGAAGCAGAAGCAGAAGCGAGGACAGAAAAAAAGGCTGAAGGCAACGGAATCGCCGTTGCCCATGATCGATCAGTTCGAGTATGGCGTCATCGTGCTTGATGGGCAGCGTTATGATCACGATGTCATCATTTTCCCTGATGGCACAGTGGAACCCTGGGAGCACAAGGACGAACACATCCTGCAGGCCAAAGATCTGGACAAGGTCATCAAGGCCAAGCCGGATATGGTGATCATCGGCTCGGGCACCGTGGCCAGTCTGAGGGTGCGGCCCGAGGCGGAGAAGCGGTTGCAGGACGCGGGGATTGAGGTCCTGATCTGCAAGACGGACAAGGCCTGTGAGACCTTCAAGGAACTGCGGAACCAGCGCAAGGTGGCGACTGTCTTGCACATTTCTTGCTGAGAGGGAAAGCCCATGACTGAACAGAAAACAGAGGACATCGTGGAAGCCGTAGCCGAGGCAGAGCTTGAATCGGCGGCAGCGGTTGCCGAAGGGCCTGAGGAACCGCAGGCAGAGGTTGAGCCGGCGGCCGTGGCAAGGGAAGAGCCCGATGAGCCAGAGGCGGAGGTTGAGCCAGTGGCAAAGGCGGCCGGAGAGATCGAGGAACGAGAGGCCCTGCTAGAGTCTCCTCCGGAGGCTAAGGCGAAAGAGCAAAAACGAAAGGCAAAGGTGGCCAAGCCGAAGAAGAAGGGTAAGGCTGGAAAGAAGGCCAAGGGCAAGCCAAAGCCTGGAAAGAAAGGCAAAGCTGGGAAGAAAGGCGTTGGCAAGAAGGCAACCGAGGAGAAAGGCAAGCCCAAGAAGAAAGTCGGGGTGAAGGGCAAGCCGAAGAAACAGGCCAAGAATATGGCCAAGAAGAAAGACAAGAAAAGGGAGAACAAGAACATGGCCAAGAAAGGCAAGAAGAAGG
>Ga0209121_10002952_pt1 | contig 16864 bp, 16 predicted proteins | sample Cruoilmetagenom3_FD_187292 | JGI IMG/M metagenome (GOLD analysis project Ga0209121, IMG submission 187292) | Oil polluted marine microbial communities from Coal Oil Point, Santa Barbara, California, USA - Sample 3 (SPAdes) (version 2) | ecosystem: Environmental > Aquatic > Marine > Oil seeps ... | reverse complement strand
CAAGTTTGCCCATGTGACCAACACCGACAAACACCCCAAGGGGATCGCCGCGTCGCTGCTGGAGAGCCGCGTCAATGACGAGATGAACGGCACCATGTGCATGGAAGTTTATCCCAACTCGACACTTTATAACGACAATAAAGTGCTTGAGGCGATGTTGCAGGGTGACGTGCAACTGGCGGCCCCTTCCTTGTCGAAGTTCGAAAAGTTCACCAAACAGTTCCGCCTGTTCGATCTGCCCTTCATGTTCAAGAATATCGAAGCGGTTGATGCGTTCCAGGGGTCAGCCGATGGTCAGGCGATGCTGGACAGCATGCAGCGCCGTGGCTTGCAGGGGCTGGCGTTCTGGCACAATGGCATGAAGCAGATGTCGGCCAACAAGCCGCTGATCGCACCGACGGATGCCAATGGGTTGAAGTTCCGGGTGCAATCCAGCGACGTGCTGGTGGCCCAGATGGAAGCCATCGGTGGCAGCCCGCAAAAAATGGCGTTCTCCGAAGTTTACGGCGCGCTGCAGCAGGGGGTTGTGGACGGTCAGGAAAACACCTGGTCCAACATCTATGGCAAGAAGTTCTTTGAGGTTCAGGACGGTGTGACCGAAACCAACCACGGCATTATCGACTATCTGGTTGTGACCAATGTTGATTGGCTGAACAGCCTTGATCCGGCGGTACGCGATCAGTTCCTGACCATTCTGGGTGAAGTGACCAAGACCCGTAACGCCGAGGCATTTGCGGTGAATGAGGCGGCCAAAAAGTCGATCCTGGACGCCGGTGGCACTATCCGCCAGCTGGACGCAACCCAGCGTCAGTTATGGGTTGATGCCATGATGCCGGTTTGGGCCAAGTTTGCCGGTGACGTGGGTCAGGACAAGATTGACGCGGCACAGGCGATTAATGCTGGCAAGTAAGGCCGATCTTTGGGGGAAGGTGCGTAAATAAACGCACCCTACGGCGGCGGTCCAGATGATGGTCCGCCGCTGAATACACACTATCAGGGGGGGATGGTGACATGGCGACGCATCAGTCGGGTTTGGCCGGGGCGATTGACCAAATCGAAGAGACCGCGATTGCGGTTTTGCTGGGGTTGATGACATTGGTGACATTTGCCAATGTGGTTGCACGGTTCGTTTTTAATTCCAACATCTTGTGGGCGCTGGAACTGACAGTGTTCATGTTCGCCTGGCTGGTATTGCTGGGGGCCTCTTATGCGGTCAAGAAACACATCCATCTGGGCGTGGATGCGGTTTTGAACGTGCTGGCCCCGGCACCGCGCCGGATCATGGCGCTGGTGTCCGTGGCGGCCTGTTTGGTGTTTGCGCTGCTGATGCTGAAAGGCGCCTATGATTACTGGGCGGTGTTTGCCGATCTGCCGCCCACATCCGGGCAATGGTTCCCCACAGGTTTCGATATGAAAGCCCGCAGTCAGAGCTTTTATGAGGTGCAGGATGTGCCGATGGTTACCGGCCTGCGCTGGCTGGAGGGGCTGATCAACTACGGTGAGGCGTATGAAAAGCTGCCCAAGGTGGTGCCTTATGTGGTGTTGCCGGTGTCGATGGCTTTGCTGACATTTCGGTTTGCCCAGGTCGCGATGCAAATCTGGCGCGGCCAGACCGACCGATTGGTGGCCAGTCACGAGGTTGAGGACGAAATAGAAGAGGCGCGGGCGCGGGCCACTGGAGGGGAAAGCTGATGGATGTCATTTTCCTCTTTGCGATGGTGATTGGCCTGATGCTGATCGGCGTTCCAATCGCCGTATCGCTGGGGCTGAGTTCCACACTGTTCCTGTTGATCTATTCCGACAGCTCGCTGGCCAGCGTCGCGGGCACGTTGTTTGAGGCGTTTGAGGGCCATTTCACCCTGCTGGCGATTCCGTTTTTCATTCTGGCCTCGACGTTCATGTCGACGGGTGGCGTGGCGCAGCGGATTATTCGGTTTTCTATCGCGTGTGTTGGGCATTTTCAGGGCGGGTTGGCGATTGCCGGCGTATTTGCCTGTATGATGTTCGCGGCCCTGTCCGGGTCGTCCCCGGCGACGGTGGTGGCCATCGGGTCGATCGTGATCGCGGCGATGACGCAGGCGGGCTATACCAAGGAATTCGCTGCAGGGGTTATCTGTAACGCCGGGACGTTGGGCATTCTGATCCCGCCGTCGATCGTGATGGTGGTCTATGCCGCCTCGGTTGATGTGTCCGTGGGGCGGATGTTTCTGGCCGGGATCATTCCGGGGCTGCTGGCGGGGTTCATGCTGATGGTGGCAATCTATGTGTTTGCGCGGATCAAGAACATGCCCAGCGGCGAATGGGCCGGTTGGGGTGAGGTCGGTGCGTCCTTCCGCGAGGCGTTCTGGGGGTTGTTCCTGATCGTGATCATCATGGTCGGCATCTATGGCTATCCGTGGTTTTCGGCAGAGTTGGGGCTTTACAAGGAAGACGCGATTTTCACCCCGACCGAGGCGGCTGCGGTGGCATCTGTCTATGCCTTTCTGGTGGCTACGTTTGTCTATCGCGATATGGGGCCGCTGGCGGCTACGGGCGACCGGCCCCGGCGCAGTGTGTTTCAGGCGCCACTGGCCTTGCTGACAGTGTGGGGCCACAAGGACACCAAGCGCGCGTTGTTTGATGCGGGCAAACTGACCGTGACGCTGATGTTTGTGATCGCCAATGCGTTGATCCTGAAACATGTGCTGACCGACGAGCAGGTGCCGCAACATATCGCTGGTGTGATGCTGTCTGCCGGGTTTGGGCCGGTGATGTTCCTGATTATGGTCAACGTGATCCTGCTGATCGGCGGGCAATTCATGGAGCCGTCGGGTTTGCTGGTGATTGTTGCGCCTTTGGTGTTCCCGATTGCCATCGAACTGGGGATAGATCCGATTCATCTGGGCATCATCATGGTGGTCAATATGGAGATCGGGATGATTACGCCACCGGTTGGGTTGAATCTGTTTGTCACGTCAGGCGTGGCGGGGATGCCGATGATGGCGGTGGTGCGGGCGGCTCTGCCGTTTCTGGCGGTGCTGTTCGTGTTCCTGATTATGGTGACCTATATCCCATGGCTAAGCACGATGATTCCGAACGCATTGATGGGGCCGGAGATAATCACCAACTAGGTTTGGGTTGCGCGACTGCTCCTCAAGCCCTTGCGGGCTTTCCTCGCAAGGGCTTGGGGGGGAAGGGTGTCAGGCGGATTCCAGAGCGGTGATGATTGGCGAAAAGTCAGCGGCTTTCAGGCTGGCACCGCCAACCAGCGCACCATCGACATTGGGCACCGCAAAGATATCGGCGGCGTTGTCGGGTTTGACCGAGCCTCCATAAAGCAGGCGGACAGAGCGGCCAACACCGGCGCCAAACCGGCGTTCGATGTGGGTGCGGATGAAATCATGCACTTCGCCGATTTGCGCCAGGGTGGGGATCTTACCGGTGCCGATGGCCCAGATTGGTTCGTAGGCAATCACCAGGCTGGCACCAGTCACCAGATCGGGGATCGACCCCGAAAGCTGGCCTGCGATGATATCCAGCGTGTTTGCGGCCTCGCGCTGGGCCAGGCTTTCGCCCAGGCAGATGATGGCGATCAGCCCCGCCTCGGTCACGGCGCGGGCCTTGGCGCGGACGTCTTTGTTGCGCTCGTCATGATCCGTGCGGCGTTCGGAATGGCCGACAATGACATAGTGCGCCCCGGCATCGGCCAGCATCGCCGCACTGGTGTCGCCGGTATGGGCCCCGTTGGCGGCGGCATGGCAATCCTGTCCGCCGATGGCGATGGCGCTGCCTTGGATGGTCTGGGCGGCGCGGTGGATCAGCGGGGACGGGGGGCAGATCAGGATGTCTGTGGCGGGGTTGGGATGCGCTTGGGCCATGGCCGTAAGCTCTGCCAGATCGGCGCTTGTGCCGTTCATCTTCCAGTTTCCGGCGGCGAGTTTTCTGCGCATTGCAAGGCTCCGAGTGGTGAGTGTTTCCAGGGTGATGCAATGAAAAGGGGGGTGGTGGCAAGTAGGCGGGGGGCCCGCAGCCTTGCACGGTGATGTCGTCTAGCCCAGTGCGGCGAGGGCGCGGCGGGCCCAGTTACAGGCGGTTTCGGGGTCGTCCATCGCTATGTCGGGCAGGGTCCAGTAGCCCATTTTCTGGCCGCTATCGGCGCCGAATTGGCGCGAGCCTGCGGCGGCCATCGCTTCGGCCATCACGCCTTTTGCTTTAAGGTATAGCGTTAACTCACTGTCGAGAATGGCAAAAATTTGACCGTCGCAGTAGATCGACAACCCGCCCATCATCTTGCGCGAGGTGATATCGCCCAAGGGCGCGAACAGATCCTGGGCAAAGGCGATATCGCCGTCTGATACGCTCATGCTTGCGGGGTCAGGCTGTCGTCGAACTTGATGGACTCGCCGCAGCCGCAGGCCTCGGAGACATTGGGGTTGTTGAATTTGAACCCGGACTCTAACAGGCTGATTTCATAGTCTATTTCGGTGCCAAACAGGAACATCTGCGCCATGGGGGCGATCATTACCCGGGCGCCATCCTGTTCGACAACTTCGTCGTTGGGATCACGGTCAGCGACGTAATCCATGGTGTACTCCATGCCCGCACAGCCGCCTTTTTTGACGCCGATGCGCAGGCCGGAATGGCCGTCGCGGGCCATCAGTTTCACGATTTGCGTGGCGGCTTTGGGGGTCAGTGTGACCGCTTGTTTGCCAGGGATGCCGAACATGTCGTGATCTCCTTTTCCCGTAAAAGTCAGGGGCTTCTGAGGCGTTTCTTACATAAAGCCCAGTTCAAGGCGGGCCTCGTCCGACATCATGTCCATGCCCCAGGGCGGTTCCCACACCAGTTGCACATCAACATGGCGCACACCGGGCAGTGGTTCAATGGCATCCGCCACCCAGCCGGGCATCTCACCGGCCACCGGACAGCCGGGTGCGGTCAGGGACATCAGGACTTTGACGTCATTATCTGCGCTGATATCAATGGTATAGATCAGGCCCAGTTCGTAGATATTGACCGGGATTTCCGGGTCAAACACGCTGCGGCATGCCCCGACCACTTGGTCATAAAGCGGATGCTCGGTAGAGGAGGGCGCAATCAGCGGCGCGCCTTCAAGGGGTTCGGGGGCATGTGTCATTCAGGGCCTCTTGTCTTACCTGAGTGATTATATAGGGAATGAGGGGGGCGACGTCCAGTGCGGGCAGGTCGATTGCAGGTTGGCCGTTTTATACACCGCCCGGGACGGGGGTGGCCCCTAGTCGTTGATGTCGTCCTTGAAGATTTTAACCTGTCCCTTAGGCAGGGCAAAGAATTTGCGCATGGCAAGCCAAGCGACCAGCGACAGGCCAGCGAAGATCAGCAGCAGCACGGGCAGGGACAGCGCCAGACCGGGCGAGAGCAGGATCAGCGATACGGCAAAGGCGCCGATGGCAAAGCCAAGAAAGACAAAGCCGGGGGCCAGAACCTCAAGTATACCAAGCACCAGCGCGGCGGCCATCCAGACCCACCACAAGGCCCAAAACTGCGACCAGAATGCGGGGGCCATCACTTGCCGCCTTTCAGCATTTTGAAGGCGTCAGAAAACGCATCCAGCGCGTTGGCGGGCAGGATAATGGTTTGGCTGCCATTCCCGGCCCCCAGCGCATTCAGCGCGTCGACCTGTTTCAGCGCGACTTGATATTGCGCCGCCTCGATACCGTTTTCCTTGATCGCCTGGGCGACAACCGCGGTGGCATAGGCCTCGGCGTCGGCCTGAATGCGGCGGGCTTTGGCGATCTGTTCGGCGGCGTAAAGCTCGGCGTCGGCGTTCAGTTCGACCGAGCGTTTAGTGCCTTCGGCCTCGGTCACCTGGGCGCGGCGGGCCCGTTCGGCGTTCAGCTGTTGCAGCATGGCGTCGCGGGTGGCCTGATCAAGGTTCACGTCCAGAATCTCGGCCCGGGTGACTTCGATGCCCCAATCATCCACCTGTTCCTCGACCGAGGTTTTGATGGTGGAAATCAGGTTGTCGCGGTTTGATTGCACCTCGTCCAGGTCCATCTTGCCGATCTCGGCGCGCACGATACCGGCGACGGTGGTGGCGATGGCAGCATCGACGTCGCGGATGCGATAGACGGTCTTTTCCGGCTCGATGATGCGGTAGAATACGGATGTTTCGACCTGCACCAGCACGTTGTCTTTGGTGATTGCGTCCTGCTGGGCAGATGGCAATTGGCGTTCGAGGATCGATATCTTATGCGCCACCACATCCAGGAAGGGGATGACAAAATTGATGCCAGGCCCAAGCACCGAATGCAGGCGACCAAAGCGTTCGACCACAAATTTTTCCGATTGCGGCACGATGCGCACGCCTTTGAGAATGATGACGATCAGAAAGACTGCGCCCAGCAGGTAGATGATGTTGCTGGAAACGAGTCCGATAATTTGGTCTTCGATCATGAAATGGCCTTTTGGTGTGTGCAATTGTATGCACTTGTGGGTTGCTTAGCCTGTTTTCAATACTCTAGCGGATTTGGCCGGGTTTGGAATGCGCAAACCGGGCGGGACAGAAAGGGGCGTTTCCGGGGCTTTGCGTTTTGGTTGAAATAGTCTTATCCGGACGTCATGACAAAAGCATTTTCTTACGAGCTGCACAATTGTGACGGCAAGGCCCGCACCGGGGTGATCCACACGGCGCGCGGCGATATTCGCACCCCGGCCTTTATGCCGGTGGGCACGGCGGCGACGGTCAAGGCGATGATGCCGGAAAGCGTGGCCGCGACCGGCGCCGATATTTTGCTGGGCAATACGTATCATCTGATGCTGCGTCCCACGGCGGAACGCATTGACCGGCTGGGGGGCTTGCATAAGTTCATGAACTGGGCCGGGCCGATCCTGACGGATTCGGGCGGGTTTCAGGTGATGAGTCTGGCGGGTTTGCGCAAACTGACCGAACAGGGGGTGACGTTCAAATCGCATATTGATGGCTCCAAGCACGAGATCACGCCAGAGCGGTCGATGGAGATTCAACGCTTGTTGGGCAGTGATATCGTGATGTGTTTTGATGAATGCACGCCGTATCCGTGTTCCGAAGGCGACAGTCTGGACAGCATGCGTTTGTCGATGCGATGGGCGGCACGATCGCGCGAGGCGTTTGGCGACCGGCCGGGGCATGCGTTGTTTGGCATTCAACAGGGCAGTGTCTTTCCTGAACAACGCGCCGAAAGTGCCGGGAAACTCAGGGAAATCGGCTTTGATGGGTATGCGCTCGGCGGCTTGGCCGTGGGCGAGGGGCAAGAGGCGATGTTGTCGGTGCTGGATTACGCGCCGGACATGCTGCCCAGTGATAAGCCGCGCTATTTGATGGGCGTGGGCAAGCCGGATGATATTGTGGGGGCCGTGGCGCGTGGGGTGGACATGATGGATTGCGTGTTGCCGTCGCGGTCGGGGCGTACCGGGCAGGTGTTTACCCGTCTGGGGGTTCTCAACATCAAAAACGCACGGCATCAGGATGACCCACGCCCACTGGACCAAGAGTGCGGCTGTCCCGCCTGCCGTAATTACAGCCGCGCCTATCTGCACCATGTGTTCCGGTCGCAAGAGATTATCAGCTCGATGCTGCTGACGTGGCACAACTTGCAGTATTATCAGGATCTTATGGCGGGTATGCGCAGGGCGATTTCTGCTGGATCATTTGATCAGTTTCAGGTTGATTTTCACAGCAAGCGTCAGCAGGGGGATATCGAGCCACTATGAAGGTTTTGATTGTCGCATTGCTGGTTTTGTTGTCGGGGTGTTATTCAACCGAGGATCAGGCGTATCTGGACAATACCCGTCAGCAGGCATCCCGGTTTATAGAGACGACTTGGCCTGATCTTGTGACACAGGATGCGATTATACATGTACAGGTTGGTGTTGCGTATCGCGGGGATGGCACATTTAATCCATTTGCTGTGCTGGAGAATATCACCTCTGCAAGTGACGGATTTGACGAAGTTAGCGTAGGGTATGCGGCCGAGAAGGCCACCGCGCAGACCTTTTTGCCAGGGTTGAAGCAGTTTTGTAGCATGAAGGGGCGCCCGATGAAGGTGCTTTGGGACAAGCCGCCAAAGAACAGGAAACCGGGTACAATAGGGTCGGTTCATGTCCTGTGCCGGGTGACATCCCCAACACGGAACCTGGCCTCGGGTGTTGTGCGGGTTTGGTAGGGAACGGCATCCAGGGCGTGTCGGGCGAAGCGTGAACGAGAGTGTCGCAACCAGTTGCTTTACTTGAGCGCGAAATCCGACAGGGGATGTTTCAGGGTAAGCCCCCTAAACGCATTTGGGCATTGAAAAGGGGCTTGCTGGGGCGGGTCTGGCAGGCGCGGACTGGGCGTTGTGTTGGATTTAACGGCGCGTTTTGCGCAGCAGGTTGGCCAGCCAGGGGCGCAGGCGGATGGTAAGGGCCATGCCTGCGGGGTTGATTGCCGGGCGCGCGGGCGCACGGTGCGGGGCCGTGGTGGAAAACAGCGGCCCGGCGGCCTGTGCGGCAAGCCCCAGAAGGTCGGCCATCTTGTCGGCGGGCAGGGTGGTGGCAGGTGTCCAGTTTTCGCGCGCCAGGGCCGTTCGGGCGATGGAAAGGTCAGGCGCATAGCCACGGGCCGCGGCGAAATCAGCCGATTTTTCCTGCCAGCGATCCAGCAGTTGCAGGCGGGTTTCTGGTGACAGCAGGCTGGTATCATTGGGCGCAGGGTTGGGATAAAGGCTGAACCAGGCGTGCAGGATGGCGTTGCGCAGATCGATGTCGGGCACCAATGTGCTGAGCGCCTGCAACAGCAGGATGGTGTCGCGGTCAGGGGTTGGATAGCGCGGGACATCCAGAACCGGCAGGTCGGCGGGCAGGCCTGCAAGGGTCAGGAACCCGGGCCACAGGCCAATGCCGCGCTGCTGGTCAAAATCGGCCAGGCGAATGCGTGTCGAAAACCGGGTTTCAAACGGGGCAAACAGATCAGGCAGATCGGTCAGCGCGTTGCTGTGATCATTCAGGAATGCATCGATCCCGCCGGTGCCCAGGCGGGCGCCATTGGCGACGTGTTCGCGATAAAAAGCTTCGGTATAGGTATCGGGGCGGCGGACCAGCGCGACCAGATCGACATGGTCGAACATCCCAAGTCTGTCCGCCAGCGCGTCGACCCGGCGGTCGCGGTCGGACAGGGTAGGAAAGGCCATATTTTCGCACGATAACAGCACCGTATGGGCCGGGGTGGCGCGCATTTCCTTTTCCAGGGCGGCCCAGGGGGCAGGATCATCCTGTCGCAGGGCGGTGACGAACCCCTGATGGCCGGGGCTGGCGCCGTCGCGCACCGGATCGTCCGGGCTGTAAAAACCAGAGGTCGGCACCAGGATGCCCGCCTTGCGCAGCCGGGCGCGATGGGCCTTCAGGTGGGCCTGAATGTAGGTGGACCCGGTTTTGTGCATCCCCAGATGCAGGATCAGCCGCGGCCGACTGGTGGTGGATTTTGCGTTTGCCGACATCAGGGACCTGGGGGGCGCAACAGCCGTGGGCGCGGGGTGGCGGGGGGCGTCCCCGCTGGCGGACAGCAGGTGATTGTGCGCCTGAACGATGTCGCCGTTTCGCAGCGCGCTGTGGATGGCAAAAAAGGTGGTTCGGGTGATGCGCCCCTTGCGGGTTTTCATGCCGACGCGGCTGATTGGTTCCAGTATTTTGTCGTCAAAGATGCTGTGGCTAAAGCTGTCATTGCCCAACAGCAGGGGAATTCGGCGGGCGATATCGGCATAGATCGGGGTGTCTTTGGTGTCCTGGTGGCGGACGATCGTCTCGATCATGTCCAGATCCCAGATCAGCCGCGACACGGTGTTGAACAATTCGCGCTTTTCGAACCGTGGCGGCAGGGCACCGCTGGCGATCTCGGCGCGGATATGGGACAGGCATTTTTCCAGCAGCTGGATTTGCAGCAGGTGAATGTCGGGGCTGGTGGCCGTCACCGAGATAGAGCCTTCGCGCCCGCGCCAGACCCGCGAGGGTATGCCGGTAAAGGTAAGGGTTTTGGCGCGCGTCACTGTGTGCAGCACAAACAGGCGGTCTTCGAACCGGGTTTGTTCGGCGTCAAATCTCAGTTGGTTGCTGGTCAGGAATGCGCGGGAATACAGGCTGGACCAGGACGAGGTGATAAACTGCGCCTCTTGCGCGCCCATCAACCCCTTTCTGGCGGTTTTGATCTGCGAGAAAAACGCCTGATCCCGAGGCAGAATGCGGGTTTCGGCGCTGCCTTTATGGGTGAAATAAGTGGGGGCATGGGTGATGTCGGCCTGGGTGCTGATCGCCTGTTGCAGCTGGTTGGCAAGACCGCCCAGGGTGTAATAATCATCTGAATCCAGAAACCCGATGAACTGGCCGCGGGCCTGTTGCAGGCCACTGTTGCGGGCGGCCGACAAGCCAAGGTTGCGCGGGTGATGGACAAGCTCGACCGGGCGGCGCACCCCCAGGGCGGCCAGGTCATCCGCGTCGAAAAATTCAGGGTTGTCGTTGATCACAATGATTTGCACATCATCAATGCGCTGGCTGCGGATCGAGTTTAGCGCGGTGCGCAGATAGGCGGTTTCATTGTAAAACGGAACGATGATGCTAAGCGCGGTCATAGGCCCGTCCCCGTGATGCGGCAAATGGCGATGTGCCGGGGCGGATCTGCGGTGTCGCAGGTATCAAAGGCGATGCCGACACCGGCCAGATCAGGGAAAGCAACGGCTGGCAATCGCATGGGAAACTATCCAACAAAAACGCTTGGGGAAATCTAAGAGTGCCACCGAAGGAGGGCAATGGAAAACCGGCGCGGTCACAGTATTCTGTTTCCCGAAATCGCAGGTCTGGCGCCAATCTGCGCGCAGATCTGGGCGTGTTCATTGCAGCGTGCCACCATCGGCGGAATCCGGCAGGCGATGCCTGCGGTCTGTGTGTTGCAAGCCGCCTGAATTTTGCGGAATACGTTTAAAGATCAGCAGGTAGGGGGGCATTATTAATGCTAAAGGCTGTCAGGCGGGTCGGTTTCGTCTTCGGAATCGATGTCGAATGTCAGGCCCAATAAAGCCGCGAACATCAATAGAATTGCAGCAACGCTCACCTTGAAGTCCCCCCGGAAGTCCCCCCGGATAACAGACTTGGTCCATTTTACAGCCCCCTAGGAGATCGGCGCAAGCGCTTTGGGGAAAACTTTGGTATTTGCGGGCAGGGGGGCTGGGTTTTGGTTGCGCGGATGGAAACAGTGTTGGCAGAAAGCCGGGATTGTCCATCCAGAATCGTGGCATTTCTAAGAGATTGGGGGGGGCGGCGGCCTGACGGCGGGTCATCGGGTGAATTTGGCCGACGGGTTTGGTTGGACGGGTTTGGTTGGTTGTCATCGCGCGGGACGGCGAAGCAGGATAATCTATGGCAATCTTGCGCAATTGTTGGCTTGCAGTTCGCAGGTCGGCAGGCCATGCTGCCGCGCATAATAAATGTGGATTGGTTGAAATGGCTGCTGAGGCACCCCATTTCAAACCAACGATCGGAGACGGCCAAGCGTTGCCTGCAACAGGGACCAGCGCCGTCTTGCCAACAACAAGGACAGAGCATGCAAGAACCCCTGAACTCATCTTACCCGGTCCTGCCGCTGCGCGATATTGTGGTGTTTCCACATATGATCGTGCCGCTGTTTGTCGGTCGGGAAAAATCCGTTCGCGCCCTCGAAGAGGTGATGGCGGATGACAAGCAAATCCTGCTGTCCAGCCAGGTCGATCCATCGGTGGACGACCCCGAGACAGATGGCATCTTTAAGGCCGGTGTGCTGGCCAATGTGCTGCAATTGCTGAAATTGCCCGATGGCACCGTCAAGGTGCTGGTCGAGGGGCAGGCGCGCGTGCGCATCACCGAATTCCTGGAAAACGACAATTTCTTTGAGGCCCGCGCCGAGTATCTGACCGAGATGCCGGGTGACGTGACCACCACCGAGGCGCTGTTGCGCACGGTGGGCGATGAATTTGCACGCTACGCCAAGGTGCGCAAAAATATCCCCGAAGAGGCGCTGGCCGCTGTTGACGACAGCACAGAACCCGCCAAGCTGGCGGATCTGGTGGCCGGGCATCTGGGCATTGAAGTCGAGCAAAAGCAGGACCTGCTGGAAACGCTGTCAGTCAGCGAACGGCTGGAAAAGGTCTATGGGCTGATGCAGGGCGAAATGTCGGTTCTGCAGGTCGAGAAAAAGATCAAGACCCGGGTCAAGACCCAGATGGAAAAGACCCAGCGCGAGTATTATCTGAACGAGCAGATGAAGGCCATTCAGAAGGAACTGGGTGATGGCGAAGAGGGCGAAGGCGAGATTGCTGAGCTTGAGGCCAAGATTGCCGAGACCAAGCTGAGCAAGGAAGCGCGCGAAAAAGTCGAGGGCGAGCTGAAAAAGCTGAAGAACATGTCGCCGATGTCAGCCGAGGCCACGGTGGTGCGCAACTATCTGGACTGGATCCTGTCGATCCCGTGGGGCACCAAGTCGCGCGTGAAAAAGGATCTGGCCAAGGCGCAGGCCATTCTGGATGACGATCATTACGGTCTGGAAAAGGTCAAGGAACGCATCATTGAATATCTCGCGGTACAGCAACGCAGCAAAAAGATGAAAGGCCCGATCATGTGTCTGGTCGGCCCTCCGGGTGTGGGTAAAACCAGCCTTGGTAAATCGGTGGCGCGGGCCACGGGGCGCGAATTTATTCGCATCTCACTGGGTGGCGTGCGTGACGAATCCGAAATTCGTGGCCACCGGCGGACCTACATTGGTTCGATGCCCGGTAAGATCATTCAGGCGCTGAAAAAGGCTAAAACAACCAACCCGCTGATCCTGCTGGATGAAATCGACAAGATGGGGCAGGATTTCCGGGGCGACCCGGCGTCGGCGATGCTGGAGGTTCTGGACCCGGAACAAAACAGCACGTTTTCCGATCACTACTTGGAGGTCGAATATGACCTGTCCAACGTGATGTTCCTGACCACGTCCAACAGCTATAACATGCCGGGGCCGTTGCTGGACCGGATGGAGATCATTCCGCTGGCGGGCTATACCGAGGATGAAAAGCGCGAGATTGCCAAGCAGCATCTGATCGACAAGCAGATCAAGAACCACGGGCTGAAAGCCAATGAGTTTGAGCTGACCGACGAGGCGCTGACCGAGATCATCCGCACCTATACCCGCGAGGCGGGGGTGCGGAATCTGGAACGTGAGATCGCCAAGATTGCGCGCAAATCGCTGACTAAGATCATCAAGAAAGAGGCCGAGTCCATCGTGGTGACGCCGGACAATCTGGATGATTTCCTGGGGGTGCCCAAGTTCCGTTATGGTCTGGCCGAAAAGGAAGATCTGGTTGGCGTGGTCACGGGGCTTGCCTATACCTCGGTTGGGGGCGAATTGTTGAGCATCGAGGCGCTGCGCCTGCCGGGTAAGGGCCGGATGAAGACCACGGGCAAGCTGGGCGATGTGATGAAGGAATCCATCGACGCAGCCGCGTCTTATGTGCGCTCGATCAGCCCATCCCTGGGGATCAAGCCGCCGCAGTTTGATCACTGGGATATCCACGTGCACGTGCCCGAAGGGGCTACGCCCAAGGATGGTCCATCGGCCGGTCTGGCCATGGTGACGTCGATTGTGTCGGTGCTGACCAAGATACCGGTGCGCAAGGATATCGCGATGACCGGCGAGGTGACATTGCGCGGCAATGCGCTGGCGATTGGCGGCTTGAAGGAGAAGCTGTTGGCGGCGCTGCGCGGTGGCATCACCACGGTGTTGATCCCACAGGAAAATGAAAAAGACCTGCGCGATATCCCTGATAACGTGAAGCAGGGGATGAAGATTATCCCGGTCAGTCATGTGTCCGAGGTTCTGGAACACGCGCTGGTGCGCAAACCCGAACCTGTGGAATGGGACGAGGCCGCCGAAGAAGAGGCCGCAGCGGCCAGGGCGGCCCTGTCAGGGTCACAAGATGGGGCTGTTGCCACGGCGCATTAAGTCGGTTCAGGCCCGCGTTATGCTGAACAGGTGTGATTTGCATCTGTGATGGCCTGATTTGCAAAAAAGAACGGCGCCGCGCATTAAAGCGCGGCGCCGTTTTAATGACTGCCAGCCCCGATGCGTAATGAGGGCGGTCAATTCTGGACGCATGGTTTGCGAGGCTGGTTGTTGTAGGGGCAGGGTGCTGGTTTGCGGCAATTACGGCGACTTACCGGATGTTTTACTGCGATTGCGCGATGAAAACTGGCTTTTTCGCGCAGGAAGCGATAGGTTGTTTCCAGGCAAGAAATACCGAAAACAAGCATCGGGGCAGATCATGGCTACTAGTACCACCAAGCGCACCACAACGCCGCGCAAAAGCACGGCTAGCAATATTGATGTCGGCAAAGCGGCGTCAAGCCCGTCTGTGCCTGACAAACCAGCAACCGACACCCCGGTGACAAGCCCCGAAATGGCTGATGCCGTGGTGGCACCAGCGGCTTTGGGCAGTGATGCGGGGGGCGATGCACCCGAAGCCAAACTGGTCTCATTTTCACAAGTGAATGTAGCAGAATCGGACCTGAAGAAGCGGGAACTGATTGACTTGGTTGTTGCGCGTTCAGGTATCAAGAAAAAGGACGCCAAACCGGTCGTCGAGGCGATGCTTGCCGTCTTGGGGGAAACCATTGCCGAAGGACGCGAGTTGAACTTGCAACCTTTGGGTAAACTTAGGATCAACCGGGCAGTCGAAAGAGGCAATGGACGGGTGATTATTTGCAAGCTGCGGCAATCGTTGTCTACGCCGATGACACCCGGAAACGACCCTCTTGCAGAGGCCGTAGAGTAACTGTATGACCCCGCCTCACGGGTGATTAGCTCAGTGGTAGAGCGCTTCGTTCACATCGAAGATGTCAGGGGTTCAAATCCCTTATCACCCACCATAACTCACAGGAGCGGCCCGGTGGTGTCCTAGGTGGCTGTGCCTTTTGTGGTTTAAGGCAGGGGCTGGTTTCGGGCGAACAACATGTATTACCCTGACTTTTTGATCCTGCGGCATGGGCAAACCGAATGGAATAGGATTGAGCGGATGCAGGGGCAGTTGGATTCGCCGCTGACAGATTTGGGGCGTGATCAGGCGGCGCGACAGGCCGAAATCTTGCGCGACTTTGGTGTGATCGGATGGGACTGGTATGCCAGCCCGCAGGGGCGGGCGATCGCCACTGCTCGGATTGCCTTGGGCGATCATGACGCGGAAATTACCGTTGATCCGCGCCTGTGCGAAATTGATCTGGGCGATTGGTCGGGGGAAATGCGCAGCGACATTCGCGCTGAAGCACCACAGCTATTCGAAACGGGTGACATGGGGTGGTATGACCATGCGCCGGGCGGTGAAGGGCTGGCCGGTTTGGCTGCCCGCGCCGGGGCGTTTCTGGCAGATCTGGAACGACCGGCGGTGATTGTTACCCACGGGATAACGTCGCGGGTGATCCGCTGTCTGGCGCTTGGCCTGCCGGTCCGCGATTTTGACAGCTTGGCTGGAGGCCAGGGGGTGGCGCATCACGTGTCTGGTAGCACGGCGCGGGTGGTCATATAGGCCGGTTTTGTTGGCGGAACCGCTCTTCAAGCCCTTGCGGGCTTTCCTCGCATGTGGGCAATAGAGATTATCAGCAAAAGCAGGTATTGAAGGGCTTGCATTTGTCCATCAAATTCCGCTAAACGCTGCAGAGCGGGTGATTAGCTCAGTTGGTAGAGCGCTTCGTTTACACCGAAGATGTCGGGAGTTCGAGCCTCTCATCACCCACCACCTTATCCCTTTGAAATCAAAGAAACACCTTGCCATTAAGGGTTTATGTCCGTTTCATGGTTACAACTTCGGTTACAAAAGTTGATATCATGACAGGCAATATCAAGAACATGGTCAACCGCAATGGGCGGTATCACGCTCGGTTGGTTGTTCCGAAAAATTTACAGAGAATCGTCGGCAAGACCGAATTGCGCACGCCATTGGGTGGTGACTACCGGGAAGCTGTGAAGCACTTGCCCGGCGCGGTGGCCCAGCTACAGCACCAGATAGCCCTAGCAGAGCGTCAGGCAGGGCAAGGACGGCCTCAGGCCACCCCGGCACGCTATCCGCTGGCACCTGACCAGATCGCGCACAGCCACTACATGCAGCGCCTCGCCTTTGACGACGAGTTGAGGAACGATCACCGATATCCTAGTATCGGTATTGATGATCAGCTTGTCAGCCACTTGCGCGATGCTGTGGCGGGACGTCTGAAAGACGAAACTCTAGCTACGTTGGTGGGTGCGCAGATCGAACGGTTCCGGGCATCGGGCAACGTGGATGCAGAACCGGGTAGTGATGAATGGCGAGTGATCGCCCGTGCCCTGTGCAGTGCTGAGCTTGAAGCGCTGGCCCGTGTGGCAGAGCGCGACGAAGGCGATTACTCCGGCACGCCGACAACGCCGCTTATCGTGAACGCTCAACCCCCGGAGCAAGCACAGCAACCTGTGAACCTCACTAAGCTATGGGCTGATTATGTGGCTGGCCGAATTCAAGCCGGGTTCATGCGAGATGGTGGGCGGCGGCAAAAGCCGGTGATCGAAAACCTACGGACTTTCCTTAGGCACAATGATGCTAGGCGTGTGACGAGGAAAAACCTTCTTGCATGGCGAGATCACCTAATGCTCACACTGGCAGCGAAGACGGTGAATGACGTTTACTTGTCTACAGTTCGATCACTGTTCACATGGGCGGTAGAAGATGAGCATCTACCCGAGAATGTCGCGGCCATGGTCAAACAACCTAGGCTCCAGACTCATTGATTTAGAGCCAGAACAAGACAGTGGCTGCAAGCGCGATTGCGGACAGGAATACCTTTGGGCATCGGTCATAGCGGGTAG
>Ga0209121_10002951_pt1 | contig 16868 bp, 17 predicted proteins | sample Cruoilmetagenom3_FD_187292 | JGI IMG/M metagenome (GOLD analysis project Ga0209121, IMG submission 187292) | Oil polluted marine microbial communities from Coal Oil Point, Santa Barbara, California, USA - Sample 3 (SPAdes) (version 2) | ecosystem: Environmental > Aquatic > Marine > Oil seeps ... | reverse complement strand
AAGTCCAGATATGTAGTTGTTAAGATTCAAGACGGAATCCCTGATCATGCCAACAGCCTTCGGTGGTTTCAGTATCCTCTCTCGGATCGAATTCGCTGCAACGGTGACCATCAGTACCCCATCGTGTAAACTGCGGAAAGTTTCAGTATCCTCTCTCGGATCGAATTCGCTGCAACCGCACACACCCCCGGCCACACGAGAGACCGAGGACGTTTCAGTATCCTCTCTCGGATCGAATTCGCTGCAACCGTAGTTACAATCTGGCATTAGAGCGGATGCCATGGTGTTTCAGTATCCTCTCTCGGATCGAATTCGCTGCAACCATCTGCAAAATGCACCTTTATCGTTCGCTTCGCTCCTGTTTCAGTATCCTCTCTCGGATCGAATTCGCTGCAACATATCCACCTGGACCTTGACCTAGACGCTGCTCTTAACGTTTCAGTATCCTCTCTCGGATCGAATTCGCTGCAACGGCTTCCGGTTCGTTTGCTCTTTTCCTTGCTTTCTTGTTTCAGTATCCTCTCTCGGATCGAATTCGCTGCAACCCAAGTATCGCGCCGACCTCCGCCAGCGTGTAGCGCGTTTCAGTATCCTCTCTCGGATCGAATTCGCTGCAACCCACCAGCAGACCCGCCAGCACGCCCACCCCGGCGCAGTTTCAGTATCCTCTCTCGGATCGAATTCGCTGCAACCTACTACCACAGCGACCGTCTGGCTCAGCGGCGGCACGGGTTTCAGTATCCTCTCTCGGATCGAATTCGCTGCAACACAGGGATAGGGCACCAGGTTCCCTGCTGCTAGTGGGTTTCAGTATCCTCTCTCGGATCGAATTCGCTGCAACCTTGATAGAGGTGGCGTTTGCCGTCGTAAACAAGATGTTTCAGTATCCTCTCTCGGATCGAATTCGCTGCAACCGGCTACTAGACGTACACGGCGGCGAAGTGGAACCGTGTTTCAGTATCCTCTCTCGGATCGAATTCGCTGCAACTTACGGCGGCAGATTGAATATAAGGCGCAATGGCAGTTTCAGTATCCTCTCTCGGATCGAATTCGCTGCAACCTGCCAGCGGCGATGCCAATAGCAATCTTTATCTGTGTTTCAGTATCCTCTCTCGGATCGAATTCGCTGCAACATCGGCGCGGCGCTGGAGCGCATTGTCTTCAATAAGGGTTTCAGTATCCTCTCTCGGATCGAATTCGCTGCAACTCCGTGCGCCCGCATCACCCGCGCAAAGTAGATATGAGGTTTCAGTATCCTCTCTCGGATCGAATTCGCTGCAACCCTATGGCTTTGTAGGTGAAGCAAGTAACGATACCTGTTTCAGTATCCTCTCTCGGATCGAATTCGCTGCAACATTGTTTGCATACCTCGGCCCAGGCGTCCCAGGCAGTGTTTCAGTATCCTCTCTCGGATCGAATTCGCTGCAACTCGGGAGGCTCGCTGGCTGCGATCTGCCAGTCAGCGGGTTTCAGTATCCTCTCTCGGATCGAATTCGCTGCAACCGAAAGAAAGACCCACCCCACCCGACACGAACCAGAGTTTCAGTATCCTCTCTCGGATCGAATTCGCTGCAACGCGGCTCACATGATAGCCGTTGCCCACGCCCAGACAAAGTTTCAGTATCCTCTCTCGGATCGAATTCGCTGCAACTTTGAAAGCAGCACTTGAATCAGCTCGCAAAATGATGTTTCAGTATCCTCTCTATCCTCTCTCGGATCGAATTCGCTGCAACGCGTCGCGGCGCGCGTCGCCTTCGTCGGCGGCCTGCGCGTTTCAGTATCCTCTCTCGGATCGAATTCGCTGCAACAGTTGGTACAGCCGGTGTTCGACGAGGCCGCACGAGGTTTCAGTATCCTCTCTCGGATCGAATTCGCTGCAACGGCGCGGCGGTGGAGGCAGCGGCGGGCGAGGGAACTGGTTTCAGTATCCTCTCTCGGATCGAATTCGCTGCAACCGCCTCCAGCGCGTCGGCGCACCGTGCGATCCCATGTTTCAGTATCCTCTCTCGGATCGAATTCGCTGCAACAGCAGGGCTGCTGGGGCTATGGTTCCGGCGGCTGCTAGTTTCAGTATCCTCTCTCGGATCGAATTCGCTGCAACAGTGCGCGGGCGGAACGATATGGTATCGCTGCCAAGGAGTTTCAGTATCCTCTCTCGGATCGAATTCGCTGCAACAGACGCAAAACAAGAGGTATGGAATATCGTTCAGGTGTTTCAGTATCCTCTCTCGGATCGAATTCGCTGCAACTGAGGTAGTCTCGGCCCCCCACAAGCCGCGCATCGAGTTTCAGTATCCTCTCTCGGATCGAATTCGCTGCAACTGTCCGGTGACTACGAGATGTCCGGCGTCTTCCAGGGTTTCAGTATCCTCTCTCGGATCGAATTCGCTGCAACATTACCTCCTGCGGGTAGTGTGGCTCCCGGCCACAGGGTTTCAGTATCCTCTCTCGGATCGAATTCGCTGCAACCCGCGAACCCGACCACGCCGCCGCAAACCGGGCAGCGTTTCAGTATCCTCTCTCGGATCGAATTCGCTGCAACATTACGCCTGTGCACCTTGCTATCCGTGGACTGCGAAGTTTCAGTATCCTCTCTCGGATCGAATTCGCTGCAACTTGCTAATCATCGTAGCAATCGTCGGCTTCATCCTGGTGGGTTTCAGTATCCTCTCTCGGATCGAATTCGCTGCAACCCAACGGACTTGGGCCTGCGGGCAGACGGGAGCAAAAGAGGGTTTCAGTATCCTCTCTCGGATCGAATTCGCTGCAACCCTCATTCAGCGCATCTATGCTCACGCTATCGAGGGTTTCAGTATCCTCTCTCGGATCGAATTCGCTGCAACTTTTGATGCCATCCTCGATGTTGTAGATGACATTGTCGGTTTCAGTATCCTCTCTCGGATCGAATTCGCTGCAACCTTCTGTTAGTATTGCATGATGTTCATGTATAGTGGTTTCAGTATCCTCTCTCGGATCGAATTCGCTGCAACGATAGGATACCGCGAGCTTATCCACGCATGCGCTATGAGTTTCAGTATCCTCTCTCGGATCGAATTCGCTGCAACCGTTGCAGGACTATCTGGCATGACCGCGCAATATAATGTTTCAGTATCCTCTCTCGGATCGAATTCGCTGCAACAGTGGACGCTGGTGTCGATGTAGGACTGTCATTCTGTGTTTCAGTATCCTCTCTCGGATCGAATTCGCTGCAACGTGTCATCCTCGTAGATGCTGCGACCTGTAGTGCAAAGTTTCAGTATCCTCTCTCGGATCGAATTCGCTGCAACGGTACGGTAGAGGCCAATAATACCAGTCAAAGTACGGAGTTTCAGTATCCTCTCTCGGATCGAATTCGCTGCAACTGTAGAGCAAAAGCGCCCACGCCCTCTTTCATAATTTGAGTTTCAGTATCCTCTCTCGGATCGAATTCGCTGCAACCCTGCGCAACGTTGAAAATATGAACGCTGCTTATTTGTGTTTCAGTATCCTCTCTCGGATCGAATTCGCTGCAACCTGCTTGATTTTGGCTATCAGCGCGGGGATGTCAGCGTGTTTCAGTATCCTCTCTCGGATCGAATTCGCTGCAACTCCTTGGAACATTTTATATCACATCCATCCTCAGAAGTTTCAGTATCCTCTCTCGGATCGAATTCGCTGCAACCTGCCAGCGGTGATGCCAATAGCAACCTTTATCCGTGTTTCAGTATCCTCTCTCGGATCGAATTCGCTGCAACCCCACCTAGATCGTAAAAGTACCGGTCTCGGAAGCCGCTTTGAGGTTGTTTTGAGGCTTAAAACGGCCCCTGGAGGGCGTTTTCATTGCTCTATCTCCCTACAGCCCCTCGTCCCTTCCCATTGAAGCGCAAATCACTTTCTGCATCCCAAACCCACTGATTTGCGACTCTTCAGCGTCCTCACCCGCATTGAACCCCCTGTCCCCTCCCTCTCATGTCACGTCATTGCAGAACCGGCGGAACTCGCAACTGACACACTGCCGGTGTGACCGCGGCGGGCCCGGCATGGCCTCCCGCTCCACCATCTCCCGCATCGCCGCCGTTACCTCTCGCACCCCCCTCCGCAGTCGCTCTGTCAGCGCCACCTCTTCCGCCTTCCGCGTCACCAGAGAGTACACGAAGCCCCGCCGGACAGTCCCCCCCCACGTCTCCTCCAGCATCATCCCGTATGCTGCTAACTGGCGCCGGATGTGCGGCCCTGTCCGCCGCCTCGTCTGCTTGTACTCCACCGGGATCCACTCCCGCTCCTCCGCCTCCCCCACCTCGATCACCAGGTCAACCCGCCCGCGCAACCCCAGTATAGACGATTCTACCCATACGTCAAAATGCCGCTTCCCCTCCTCCAGCCCGTAAGCCGCCAGCGTGCGCCGCTGCTCCCGCCTCCCTGCCTTCTCGTGTGCTGCGATCCCTGCCTCCATCTTGTAGGTCGTCGGGCGCAGCAATGGCAGACAGTAGCTGTAGAAGACCACCCGCGGGCAGTAGGTATATTGCTTCAGGTCGGTCACGGTGAAAATCAGCCTCTCCTCCGCTTCACTTCTCATCTTCGTCCCGCTCCTGAATGATCTCCAGCCGCTGACGCCAGTCCTTCTCACAGATCACGAACAACTGAATCTTTCCCTCTCGATCTCCCAGCCGCTCCCCGATCTTCAGCATCAACTCCTCCTGATGCGTGCGCTCCAGGTCTCCCAGGAAGCCCGAGTACTGGATGCGGTCCAGCCCGTAGTCCAGGCAGAAATCGGCGATTTTCGTCCGCGTCCCGTCGTGCGGGATATCGTACACCAGCAAACATTTCATAGTCACTAACGGCTGACTGCCAACTGCTGACTGCTGGCGTGGCGGCTAATCCATTACCATTTCGCAATGAAGGGTTCGTAAGCGGCCCGATCACCCCGCACGAAGGTGGCGATGTGCCGCGCCTGGCTCTGGATGATGACCCGCAGCGGCTGCCGCTTCCGCTCGTACCGCTCCGCTGCCTCTAGCCGCGCCAGCACCTTCTCCGCGATTGCCCTCCGGCTCTTCTCCACCAACAGCCCTTTCTCGTCCAGTTCCAACTTCATCCCCTTGTTCGCCATCCCCACGATGGTGCGGTCTACGATGACCTGCCTGAACTCCTCGATCAGGTCAAAGACCAGGCTGGGCTTGCCCGGCCGGTCGGTGTGAATGAAGCCACCGTATGGGTCCAACCCTGCCAGCACCAGCGCCCGCTCGACCTGGCCGTAGAGGATGCCGTAGCCATAGTTGAGCGCTCCGTTGATGGGGTCACGTGCACCGCGCCCCTTCCGCCCCGGCCAGCCATACTCCTCCGGGATGACCTGCTTTAGCGCGTCCCAGTACTTCTTCGCCGCTCGTCCCTCTATGGACAGAATCTGCCCGCGGACATCGTCCACCCTGTCCCCTCTCAGGCGGCGCAACTCCTCCAGGTGGTCCCTCACCTCGTCGGTGCACCAGCGCAACTCCTGGTACAGATTGGGATCGGTCTCCTGGCGATACTTGGCGACGTAGCGCAGGAACCCGGCCTGATTGGTGATCTTGCCCCGGGCAAAAGTCACCGCCAACTCCAACCCCCGCCGGTCGGCGTAGGCCAGCAGTTGCTCCCGCCGCGTCAGCACAGTTCCGGTCAGCCCCGCCGCATACAGCGCCGCATAGGGCCGGCCTCTGCTATCCAGGAAGTAGATCGGGATGCCTGCCGTGCAGCAGGCGCGGATGGCGTCGGCCGAGAGGGCGATCCCCCGCCCGGTCACCAGCACCTGCTCCAGATGCAGGAGCGGCGCTTCGGCCAGTTTCTCCTTGTCCTTCGTGACCCGCAGGCGCCCGCTGTGCTTGCCGATGAAAGCGCCGTATTGGTCTACGACGAGGTGTTGGACTATGGGCATGAGTTTCTCCTGGGTGAAGAATTGAGAATAGAGAATTGAGAATAGAGAATTGAGTTAGTGGCGGCGGGATTGGTGACGGCGTTTTTCGGTTACTATGAGCGCAAGGACCTCGTCCAGGAGAGCCTGGCGTGCCTCGACGACGGCCGGTCCCAACAGTTGACGGGCACGAAAGTACCATCCCTTTGACTCGCGGGCAGAGCCCTCAGCGATGCGTAAGAAGTAAAGATACGATTTGCCCCCAACGCCCCGGCCATGTCCCTCCTCAATGTTCGCACTGATAGACCCGACGCTGCGGATCAATTGTCGTGCCACGGCTCGCCCACGCTCGTCCCGCATAAGGACGGCGCAATCATCCCAGGCCAACTCATACATATAGAGTGCCTTCGGATATGCCTCAAACCGCCAGCATGCCTCCGCCTTTACCCGCCCAGGCACCGTCGCCCCCCACTCCTCAAAAGTCATTTCCCCATCCTCCATTCTCCATTCTCCATCCTCCATTCTCCATCCTCCATCCTCCATTCTCCATTCTCCATTCTCCATTCTGATCCCGTACCACCCATTCCCCTTCACCGCGTCCTTCCCCACGTGCACAAACTGCCCCCACACCAGCCACGGCCAGAAAGGGGACCAGTCGTCGGCCTCCAGCGTGACGCTCCCCATCAGCCCCGATGTGGGGGACTCGGCGCGGCGACGGGTGGAGTAACTGCGCAGTTCCTCCCAGACCAGGCGGTTGTCGGTCACGCACACGCGGCCGGCAGCCTCGATCAACCCTCTGGGGTCTTCGAAGCGCAGCGGCGTGTCGGAGAAATGCCGGCTCAGCGCCTCCAGCCGTTCCATCAGACGCTGGAAGAAAGGCTGGAAGCGGAAACGGTCTGGTTTGAGTAGGTGGCCGTGCTCAATAATGCGCGTAGGCGTCAGGAAATGGATTGTGATGCGCGATGCGCGATGCGTGATGCACTCACAAGCGCGTTCGCACACCTGGGCGTGAGTAATGGGGATGTCTGGTACCTGCACCAGGTTGTCGCCAGCCATCATCACCGGCTGGCGCTCGCCGGTGAGCGGGTTTTCGGCCCACACCTCTTGCACGACGAAGGTGCCCCTTCGCCAGCGGTCGTCCGCCTGCTTCGTCTTGCGCCCGATCCCTCCCTGCTCCAACCCGCGCACGGCCAGCACGATGTAGGGGAAGAGTTGTAGCGCCTGGGCATAGAGAGTCAGCCCAAACTCAAATCGCTCCTCGGGTTCGTAACGGAAGACGATGTGCCCGTTGGACAGTTCGATCGGGTGACCGCAGTCGTGTCCGTAGTCGCTAACGGCTGACTGCTGACTGCTAACGGCTATAGGTGGCTGAATAGTGTAGGGACGTGGCACGTCGCGGCCCCGGCCACTCCCTGGCCTGAGCGTGCTGACCAACGTGGCGACGGGGCAGGTGGCGACGAGCGGGCAGTCAGAGCACTCGCGGGCCTTGCGATAGGTGCAGAACTGGTTCCGCAGCGCGTGGAAGAGCGACCCGCGGATAGCCGAGCCCTGATGCTCGTTCAGTTCGACCGTGCTCTGCACCTCAGTGACGAAGCGCAGGCGGTGGGCGGTGAAGTTGTCCAATTTGCATCTCTCCCAACTATGCGGTAGAGTAACCTGGCTTGGCCTCCCCCTTTGATCTCACCGGAACACCCCGTTAGTTGTCATCGGCTCGCCTGACGGTGTAAGAAGGCCCCGGCGGACCGATGACGGAGAGCGCCTCCACGTCGCCGGCTTTCAGCGCGTCCTTCACCACGTCGGCCCATTCCATCGCATTCTGAATCGAGACCTCCGGCATCACTGAACGCCGAGCCTCTCTCAGTGACATCAGTTCATTCAGTGCTTCAGTGGTTCAGACTGGTTCAGACTCGACCGCGCCGATGGCCTGGTAGGCGGCCAGGGCCTAATGCCAGTCGTAGTCCCCCCGTTCGGGGGAACTCACCCGCATGGCGATGTGGATGGACAAAGCACCTCCTACTCCCTCTGCAATGGGAGCGGAGATAACCTCGGATTGAGAAATGTACGATCGGGTATTTCTTTATCCGTGGTTATCTTGGGTTATCTTGTGTCAATCTATGCGCTCGTAGTAACTGAACCCTTTGCTGGAACGAACCAAACGGTAGGGCAGGACAACGTGACGCAACACCCGCTCCTTGCCCAGCCTGATGGTCTTGCCGCTGTAGATGTCGGCCTTCTCGAACGTCAGGCTGGCGTCACAATCATCCAGTTGTTGGATGATCCCATCGGCGAAGAAAGGCTGGGTTGGATCGCCATCTACCACGATGAATCCTGGCGGAAGCATCTCGGCCAGCGTGGGTGCGCCTTGTAGTTGCACGAACCCGCCTCTTTTCCCCAGATAGTTGACCTGAAGCAGCCAATCCTCCAGACACGACTGATCGCCCACTTCCCCGCCTAGCGCAATCCCCAGTGAGCCGTCAAAGTAGACATACTCACGGAAAGCAATCGTCTTACCCAACGGTCCGGCGTGCGGCGTACCCGGCTTGGCTGGCGTGCGGCGAGGCTTGAGAATCTTTGCAAATAGATTAGTCACGACCACCCGCTCCGGCGGCCAAAGCGCCACAGTCAAGTCACGCAGCCAGGGCCATGCTTCCCGCGCAACCGCCACGTTCGCTGTGCGGCAAGCGGCATCCAGCAACGCCATTTTGACTGCATAAGGGGTCGGCACGAGCAGGCTCTTGCCTCCCGACGACGTAGCCGATGCTGGCTTCAGACTAAAGAGCGCCGTAGGTTGGTATTCTGCAATCAGCCACATCATGCCTCCCGGTAACTCAGCGTATAGGGCGCTGTTGTTTCTATCAGTTCAGTCATCACCTCGCTGAACTGCGCCAGCGAGTCGAACTCGCTCAGCGTGATCACACCCGGGCGTATTCTCTCCAATGCCTTTTGAACGCCCTGCAACTGCTCCCGGTAGCCGCTGTTGATAGGGCTCATCGTGGGCGCTGGGATGACGTCTCTGCTGACCGCCACCACACCCTTGAAATCCACGATGTGGGGGTTCTGCGTGCCGCGCATCGCGCCGTTGGGCTCGATGAAAGTGTAGAGAACGCTCTCCAGCAACGCCCGGTAGCGCGCCACTCGCTGTGCCTCGTCCACCGCGTAGATTTGGGTGATGTCGTTAAAGCCAATGCGGGCCACCTCAAAGTTAGTCACGATGGCGTAGACACCGCTCGAGGCCGGGCGGTGAAAGATAGCCTGTCCCAGGTTGGCCTTGCGCCGCTCCTCCTCCGACTCGGCTGCCCGTGCCCCTGCACTGCGCTCACTGGCGTACTTGACATGGAAGTAACTGTCGGTCGTGGTCCGTTCGGGCAAGCCCACCACCCAACTGAACTCAGCCACGCTCTTGCGCGGGATGGAGCGGTTGCCGGCCGTGATGAGATTGCCGGCCAAGTCATCCAGCGCACAACTCTCCAGCAGCAGCGTGATCGCCTCGGCGTCGGATTTGCCCTCGATGGCCTTGCCATACCCGGCGTCGGCGCTGATGCGGTTGGCATTGAACTCACGACAACCGGCGCACAGCGGCACATCTTCCCGGCCCAATAGCAGCCGGAACAGGTGCTCGGCCTGAATGTGCTTGAGCATATCACCGCTGATAGCGTTGACGTTGTGCAGCCGCCCGTCTTCGCCGACGATGTTCACCATACGGGTGGTGATCTGGTTGCCCTCGCCTCCCTCGTTGTTCAAACTGTGCATATTGAGCGTAGCCTGGGCCGAAATGGAAAGTGAATATACGTTCCTGGTCATGTTAGCACCTCCTTGATTGGGTTACTCGTTGCTTTCGTCGCTAGACTCTTCTCGCGGCACACGGGCGTAGCCGTAGGCCACCAGCAGGTTGCAGATCAGCCGCGAGTCGTCGAACTCATCAATCAGCGCCACGATGTCGTCAATGTCGCTGGTGCGGATACTGCGCCGGTAAGGGCCAGCCCGCTTCTCCATCACTTGCGCGTTCTCGGCATTGTACTTTGTCAGAAAGCCAGCCAGTTCGGCGATGAACTCGTTGGGATAGGCCGCCTTGCGCGCCAACTGCTGTCCCAATCCATAGCGCACGTCGTACCGCCGGTCATTCAGTTGATTCTTGCGGTACTGGGCTGTGACTGTTGCCTGCCGGATGGCATAGGCGATGTTCTGGAAACCCGGCGTTTCCAGAATCTTGCTCAAACGGGGTCCTTCTTGACTGTGCATAATCAACCTCCCTAGATTTGTGGTTGTGAATTGAGGGACGTAGCCGCCTCGTCGCTCTTTTCGACTGATGAGATAACCGCTGTAAGCAGTAGTAAACTCGAAAAAGGGGCGTAGGTCGTTGCCGGAGAGGAAGTCACGGTAGAGCAGAAGCAGGTTGTAATCGTCGCCGTGGCTCTCGTCGAACTGGCGCACAATTGCCTCGTGCTCGGCCAGCACATCCAGCGCGTCCCCTACGTCGCTCTCTCCCTCTACCCGAATCCAGCCCGGCAAGCCGATGAACGAGAGGTTCATCGTCGCCACCGACTGGCCCAGGTTCTTGTAAAAGGCGCTGTAAAAGCCGGATACCACGCGGGATGGCCGCCGGTGCTTGAACAGCCGCGCCTTCAGGCTGGCCCCCTCCCGCTGACGAGTGAAATCAAGCATAGTCTGGGTGTAGCGGATAGAAACCAACACATCGGAGCGGATGGCGGTCTCGGCGCGGGCCATACGTCCCCGGAAAGCGCCCATGATCCTGTCGCTCTCTCCCAGGTCGATCTCGCCCGCGGCCAGCACGTAGGTCTTGCGGTCTCTGACGCCGCGCAGTTGTTTCGTCAGCGCGGCGTGGTAAAAGCCCACTACCTTAAGCCACTCCCCCAGCCAGAAGGCATCCTTGATGTTATCCATCCGTAGATTGTCTGCCTTGGCCCGATTCTGTCCTTTACCCTGGCTGGGGTTGTAGATTTGCGCCGCTGTCGTTCCGGCTTTGATCCCCCAGCCGTGGGTCTTGTCCAGTTCCTTCCAGGCAGCGATGGCTGCCGCTAGGTCGTTGGGCGTCTGGACGAAAAAGTCGCGCAACAACGCCAGCACCTCGGGCAACGCTTCCTGAACTGCCCACCACTGGGCCATCAGTTTGTTGTAGCCGATGAGCGCCGGAGGGTTGATAGCCCGAAAGACATCCCAATCAGGGTGAGGATACTTGCCGCGCAAGATTTCCAGTTCCGTGTGCTTCACTTTCCGGCCCAAGGCTATCTGCGCTTCTTTGGACAAGCCCTTGCGAAGCTCAAAGAACTCGGCCCGTTTATCCCGCTCGACCTCGTAATCCACCACAGTCTGCGGTGGCAAGTCGGCGGGCAGTTTGGCAGCGTTTTTGCGCGTGCGGATGACCACAGCCGGCACGTAAGGAACCTGTATCGTTGCCAGCCGGGCGTCGTCCAGCGCCGACGTGCACTCCAGGCGATAGTATGCGCCGTGGTCACTCAGATGCACGGAGGACTGGCCGCGTCCCTCGGTGCGCTTCAGCACATCGCCCACCACCACCGCCAGCCCGTAGGCCAGCAGCGGATCGGCGAATGTGCCGGTGGATTTGTCAACGAACAGGGTTTGGGTCAATTTCCACCTCCTTGTGCTTACGAACCTGATGTATTATATGATGTAAGGCGAGCATAGGCAAAAGTCTTGTGTACTCACACAACTGGTGTATAATATGAATGCCCTGGTGTGAGAGATGAACCTCCCGGATAGAGAAGAAGTATATGAGCACAATCACAATCACAATCACGGAAATCCTGGATGATCTCCGAGCGGCTGATGAGATCACCCGTCGCTTTGAGCGCCGCTACTGGCTTAGTTCGGCTGATTTCTACGACCTTTACTCCCAGGGCTCGCTGGATAATGGCGAACACACAGAGGATTTCGCTCTGTGGGCTGCTTTCTACGAGATCAAGCAGGATCGGGAGAAAGACCTGCAGAGGCTCTCTCAAGAGCGACTGCGTCAACTCCGCGGGCAATCTGACCAGGTCTTGATCCGCATTGCCCCCCAAGAACCAGCACTGGAAGTTGTACCCGCTTGATCCATCGCACCGATGACGTTTCCCTCGCGTCCTGAGTACGAGAGACTGGTCTACGGCCTGCTCAATGCCTACCCTGAGGTCGTGGGCTCCACCCTGTACCTGTATAGCACGAGTGCGCTGACGGCAATCGTCGAAGGCCGTGTGACGTTGCGCAATGGGCTTGTGCTGCACGAGCCCCCTGACATCAAGCGCAACCGCAAACCGGCCCCCGGTATCAGTTTTACTGCGCCCAATCTCCCCACGCTGATCGCTGATTGCATTGCCCTCGGAGCCAGCCCTGTCGCTGGGCTGTCTGCCGAGAACGACCGGGATATCTGACCATTATGCATCAATTGGGTCATTTTCACAAATTCCCTGCCTCCGTTCCCGCCTGATCTGCCCGGCGTAATGCCCGCGCCAGCAGCACGTAGGCCAGGAACTCCTCGTCTCGCTGCGGATCAACGAGTAACTCGTCAACCGGCGTCCGTGCCGGATCTTCGCTGACCAGTAAATCTCCGGCGTCAAGCCCATCTGCCAGGGGAGACGGCAGCCAGGCCAGCGTCTCGGCCACCGCCTGATTGGCCCCTGGTGCTAGTGCATAGCGCCGGTACTCCCGGGTGAACGCGCCGTGGTGCCGGGCAATGGCCGTAAAGGCCGCATTGAACACTGGCATACACTCCCTAAAGGCCGCCGCCAGCAGCGGGGCCACAGCCACCGCCCCTTCGACGGCGTGCGGTGGCTTGCGGTGCAGCGATTTCTGCTTCTCCCAGTGCAGCGGATTGGTGGGATCAGAGTCGGTGTGGGCGTAGAACCCGGCCGGCGCGGGTCGCCCGATGGCCTTCTGGTAGCGCATCACCCAATTCTGCCAGCCCCGGTTGAGCTTGCCCACGTCGTGCAGAAGCACAACCAGGTGAGCCGCCCGCTCCATCACCCCGTCCGGCCAGCCGCAGACGCGCTCCAGGCGGGCCGCAGCCGGAGCCAACTCTGGCCAGGCGTCGCGCAGGAACGCCTGGTAGACCAGTCGCGCGTGTTCAGCATAGTCCTCCAAGCGATAGGCGTAGATGTCTCGCTGTGCAATCTCTCGCACCGGAGCCAGATTGGCCCGGTAGCCGGTGCCCCGGTCGGGCACGAAGCCCAAGTCAGGATCGTAGCCAGCCAGCTTCGGATGCACCAGCACCAGTACCGATCCAGCCACATCGCCTTTATTGTCCTTGCTGATCGGTATCCAGTCGTAGGCCGACCGTCCGCTCTCGTCTATATCCCCTTGATCGTGTAATGCTTGAACTCCGTACCCTCCATCCAAATCGAGGTCCCACTCCCGCTCTAGCCATTTGTTTACCAGGCCATACACAGTTCCCGGATGCAGGCTAAAGGCCTCGGCGGCAAAGGGACGTTCTCGCACCGCCTGCGGGTCATCGTGCACCACCACCAGCCGCGATGACACCGCCCGGATCAGGTTGCCCGCTTCGCCGGACCGCTGGCCATCCATCACGCTGTTCATCTTGCGCCGGTGCATCTCCTGGGTGGCGACCAGCCCTTCGACGATGGCCCGGTCACGAGGGCCGTGCGCCGCGCTGATGATCGCCTGCTCATCGCCAAAGGTCAATGTGTCGCCATTACGATCCTGTAACTCGGCCAGTGTGCGAGCGACCTCCGCCTTCTGGCCTTTGTAGGGCATCACGTTCTCCGTCAGATCAACCGTTTCGCTCTCGGCATCGAACGTCTCGGCATAGACGAACACGTCTCCATCCTCATCTTCGTAGCGGGCACAGCGACCAGCCCGCTGTAAGACTGCGTTTGCCGGGGCCAGTTCGGTGTGCAGCGCCTGGCAGGTGATGTCCAGCCCAACCTCGACCACCTGGGTGGCGACCACGATCCAACTCCCACTCCTGTCACTATCCTTGCCCTGGCTGAACAACCTGCGGATTTTGTCCTCAATGCGCTGACGGTCCTTCGGCAAAAAGCGGCTGTGGAGCAGGAGTACCCGGGCGTCGCCCCGGTCGGGATGGTCGCGCAGTGCCTCAAACAGAGCGCGGGCGCGGTCCACCACGTTGCAGACGACCAGGGTGCGGCTGCAGCGGTGTGCCAGCACCGCCTCGGCCGATAGCGCCCCTTCCGCGACGTGATAGCGGCGGGTCTTCTGCTGCGACGGGAGTGCCTGCATCGCCTGGCGGGCGGCGTCATTCTCCGGCACCACTACGGCGTCCAACGCACTGGCTAATCCATCCAGCATATTGCCGGAGAAAGTGGCCGTCATCAACAAAAAGGGCGCCACCCCGCGTAGGATCCGCAGCATCTCCAGCGTGGTGGGCAACGTCGAGATAGGGTCGAACAGGTGGAACTCGTCAAAGACGAGGTAGGATGCCACCACTGCGCCAGCATTCAGGTTGCTCAACCGGCGGGACAGGCTGTAGGGTGAGAGCAAGAAACTACTCAATACCTGGTCTATCGTGGCAAAGGTGAGAGTGGCGGCTAACTGCGGGTCGTCGGCGTGCTCCCCGGTCTGGATGGCCACGCGAATGCGGTCATCGCGGCCCGCTCGTCTCACCTGGCTTGTGAACTCTTTCACGAACTGGTTGGCTAACACGCGCATCGGCACAGCGTATAGGCACTTGTGAGGAAAATCGCGCCTGTGCTCAATGGCATCGAGGAATGGCAACATTGCCGCCATCGTTTTGCCCGCGCCGGTGGGGGCCTGCAGGATCACGTTGCGACCACTTAAAAGCAGTTCGGCCACGCGCCGCTGAAAGGGGTAAGGAACCATGCTCATTGATCATCCTCCGAAGTAACTGGCAAAGGTCTGGTCTAACGTATCGCCACCCGTCGTGCTGCCCCGACTGACCTGCCAACCATAGATTTCCGCCAGCCTCCGCGCCTCCCCCACCATCCGCTCCCGCAGCCCCTCCGGCCCCACCACCTCCACATCCGCCCCCCACCCTCGTATCCACGGCAGCATCTCCTGCGGCTCGGCCACCCGCGCCCGCCAGAGCAGGCTGCCGTCGGGTTGCTCCTCGGTCTGCTCGCTCCGGTGCCAGCGCGTCTCCCGCACCCGGTGGGCCACGCGCGGATGGAAGCGCAACACCACCTCCACCGGCTCCGCCTCAGTATACCAGATACCCCAGGCATCGGCTAGTTTCTCGCTTGGATCGAAGTCCGCGGGAATAGTATAGGGCCGGGCAGGCAGGATCAGTTCAATCCGCTGGATGCGCTCGATCTTGAATGTCCGCAGCGCACCCGGCGGCTCCCGCCAGCCGATGACGTGGGTGGTCTGGCCGACGGCGTAGGGCTCAATGAAGTAGGGGGCGAAATCGTAATCGTACACCCGCCCGCTCTCATGCCGGTGCCATAGGTGCACCATCCGCCCCTGCGACCAGGCCCGCGTCAGCGTCTCCAGCACCTGCAGATAAACCGGGTCGTGACGCCGGGCGGCATCGTCCATCACGTTGGCGGAAATGGCCAAGTGGCGAGAAATCAGCGGGGCCAGGTGCTCCAGGGCAAGGCCCAGTTTGCGCAGCGCTGACGCCGCATGGGGGTTGTGCTTGTCTGTGCGCGTCGCCATCAGGCGGGACGCTATGTGGAGTGTCATTGCCTCGTGCAACGTGAGCCGCACGTGGGTGAGGTAGTGATCGCGGTCAATCGCCAGCTTCCCGTCACCGGTATCGTAGACGCAAAACCGGTCCAGGTCTGGCAGATAGCGATGGATCGTGGAACGGTTCACCCCCAGCCGCCGGGCGATCTCAGCCTGGGTCAACCCCTCGGAGTGAGCCAGAAGCAGTGCCTCAATCTGCAACAGTCGTTCGGCCTTACCGGTTGCACGTTCCATATTCAAGAGATCCTTTCATCTGCGTTGCGTCCTTTGACTATTATACCACACCTGCCCCTCGAATTCCGCAACAGAATGTAGCAATTTCGACCACGCCGCCCTGAAAAGGCGGCGTTGGCAGACCCAGCACCGGCTCTTCAGGCCGGTGTACGCCGCCGTGAACAGGCGGCGCTGGCAAACCCAGCACCGGCTCTTCAGGCCGGTGTACGCCGCCGTGAACAGGCGGCGCTGGCAGACCCAGCACCGGCTCTTCAGGCCGGTGTACGCCGCCGTGAACAGGCGGCGTTGGCAGACCCAGCACCGGCTCTTCAGGCCGGTGTACGCCGCCCTGAACAGGCAGCGTTGGCAGACCCAGCACCGGCTCTTCAGGCCGGTGTACGCCGCCGTGAACAGGCGGCGCTGGCAGACCCAGCACCGGCTCTTCAGGCTGGTGTAATTTCGACCAGGCTTCAGGCCGATGTCTCTACCGTCGCCTTCGGAACAGACTCAGAAGCCCCCGCTCGTCCTCCAGCAGCAGCGTGCCCTGCTCCTCCAACACTGGCAGATCGCGCTGCACCGTCGAGCGATGAACTCCCAACAGCCGCGCCAGTTGGCTGGGCCGAACGCCATCGGGATATTCGGGGATCAGCTCATCGTACTGCTTTAATCGTCCTTGATCGGGCCTGCGTCCCATGCCGCACCTCCCTTTCGGATGGATTTGCCCCCATCCTAACAGGAAGGTGTTGCAGGTATGGCAACGACGGAGAATCACTGGCGGTAATCCGCAACATAGCAAACGACCGGCGGGAAAAGGCCACAGGCCCAGTCCGCCGGTCGTTTGGAATACGCCGTCTGCTGCTTTTATCTACGAGAATCTGTGGTAACCGTTCACCTGGGGGCAAAGAAACCGGGTTTTCCCTGCCAGAGGAACCGCTTTGGCTCTTGAAAAGCACTTGCAGCCAGTACTATTCTGCTTGCGAAGCGCCAAAAACCCGGTTTCTGACCTCCCCCCTGAACTCCTTGAAGCCCGAAATTCTTTACAAACGAGACAAGATTCGCCCGTCATTCTGAGCGTAGCGAAGAATCTCGTTCGGATGTTTGCTATCCGCCTTGGCTTGTGAACCGAGATTCTTCGTCGCTGCGCTCCTCAGAATGA
>Ga0209121_10002950_pt1 | contig 16872 bp, 16 predicted proteins | sample Cruoilmetagenom3_FD_187292 | JGI IMG/M metagenome (GOLD analysis project Ga0209121, IMG submission 187292) | Oil polluted marine microbial communities from Coal Oil Point, Santa Barbara, California, USA - Sample 3 (SPAdes) (version 2) | ecosystem: Environmental > Aquatic > Marine > Oil seeps ... | reverse complement strand
CTCTTGCTTTATAAATTTTTCTGAATCTTTTTAGAGTCTTTATTCACAACAACTGCGTTTTTTGCGCAGATGCTGGCAGAAAATAAATCCGAAATCCGAAGTACGAAATTCGAAACAATATCAAAACCCTAAATTCGAATGTCCAAAACTGTTTCGAAAATTTGTTATTTGACTTCGACGTGAGCTCAGTCGAACGATATTCGGATTTGTTTCGTATTTCGACTTCGACGTGAGCTCAGTCGAACGATATTCGGATTTCGGATTTGCGGCTTTGCCGCATTAGGGGTGTTGGAATGGATATGCCTACGTCAAAAATTTTAAATCTGAGCTTTCATCATCTTTGGGCGTTTCTTTTGTCAGAGATCGATCTATCAAAGCCTTATTATATGCAGAAAAAACATCCCTTCTTGAAAGAATTCCTACTATTTTACTGGGATTATTTTCCTCAACGACCGGCAGTTGTTCTATATTTCTAAACCCTATTTTCTTTAGAGCACTACCCAGATCTTCATTTTCGGTAACAGTGATAACATCCGTCGTTGCAATCTCTTTTACCACCACAAGATGTCCCAATTCCTCTTTAAAGAGAATATCCCTGAAATCTTCAATAGTTACTATCCCGACGAGTAACCCCTTGCTGTTAATCACAGGAAAACTTAAATGTTTGCTTGAAAATGCAAATTCCAACAACTTTTTCAGAGACATGTTTTCAAATACAGTGTCCACTTCTCTTTTCATTACATTTTTTACAGAAATAGTGCTTAGTATATCAGCCTCTTGTTGATGGTGGATGTCAATGCCACGCCTCACTAAGCGGAGTGTGTAAATAGACTCCCGGCTGAAACCGCTGGCAAGAAAGGTACTGACAGCAACAGCAGTCATTAATGGTAAAATAAGACTATAGTTTCTCGTCATTTCAAACAAGAGGGCGACCGCGGTAATCGGCGCCCGCACCGTCGCGGCGAAGAAAGCTGCCATTCCTACCAAAGCGTAGGCTCCCGAAGCTTCAGCCACCGAGAAAGCCGTGATTGCCGGAAACAGGCTATGGATCATTATCCCAAAAGCTCCACCCAGAACCGAACCGATAAAAAGCGCGGGAGCAAATACACCCCCACTGCCTCCACTGCCAAGAGTGACCGCGGTTGCAAGCATCTTCAGAACCGTCAGCATAAGAAGTGTGGCAAGACCCATTTTACCGGCCAGGGCTATATCAACCCCTCCCCTTTCCATCCAAATGCCGCCTATTCCGTAACTTCCCCCATAGCCCACTCCCAAAACATCGAAATAATACAGACCAATGAAGCCGACGATAAGACCGCCAAGGGCAGGTTTGATATATTCGGGTACCTTAAAGGTATTAAAGAAATCTTCACATTTATAAAAAAAGTAATTGAAACCAAGGGCAACAAAACCGGCAACAATGCCAAGCAGGATATAAGTCAGTATTTCCCAATAGCTCGCCATATTATAGGTTGGGATAATAAAAGACGGATTTTTTCCCAGGAAGATATGGGCGATAAAGTCTGCCGTAATCGAACTGATTACTATAAAACCGAGGTTGGGAGACATGAATCGCCTCTGAATAACCTCAAGGACAAAGAAGACACCCCCGATAGGGGCATTGAAGGTAGCTGAGATACCTCCCGCTGCCCCACAGAGCAAAAGCGTCTTCACCCATTCCTCGGGCAACTTGAACCATTGTCCCACAGATGACCCAAAAGAGGCACCAATCTGGACAATTGGACCCTCACGCCCTACTGAACCGCCACTTCCAATGCATATTGATGAAGCCAACAATTTGACTACTGACACACGCGGTCTGATACGCCCCTTTCTAACGGCAAAGGCCTCCATAACCTCGGATGGACCCTCTCCCTTAGCTTCACGCGCGAGGAAATAAACTAACAATCCTACCAACAGCCCCCCGATTGCCGGCAGCACAATGACATAGTACTTACCCAGGAAGCCTAACGCAACTGTGCCCTTGGCAAAAAAGGAGTAGTTGAAAACCTTTATCAGCCACCTGAAGAAAACAGCTCCCAACCCCGCAATAATACCCACCACTATCGAGAGGACAAAACATAGTGCTATGTCGGAAGAACACAGTCGAATAAAGGGGAGGTAAAATCTCTCCTTTATATAAGTAAATACTGACATGGGTTTCTCCATTCTCGTCTCTTCCTATGTTCTCATCGGGTCTCTTGTTGTATCTTCCACATCTCGCGGGGAAGGGTTCCCGCACCGCAATCCAGCAATTTTGTTTGCTTTATTATATCTCAGGTCACTCTTTTGCAATGAAAATCTTATCTATTCTTTCTTCCATAACCCTATCGGCTCTTTCCAGATCTTCAAGGGTGTTTATCCCCATAACCTCAAGGGAATCATCAACAACAAAAGAAATGGTCTTACATTTCTTTCTTACAGCAATTTCCAAAATATCAGTAAGATAATATTCCCCCTGTGCATTTTCATTGCCAATCCGGGCCACAGCATCAAAAAGGAACCCGCTTTTCACACAGTAAATACCCGAATTTATCTCTTTGATACGCTTTTCCTCATCAGTGGCATCCCGCTCTTCAACAATCTTCAGGATATTATCTCCCCTGCCTTTTACAATTCTTCCATAGCCTGTCGGATCATCCAGCCGTGTAGTCATAACAGTCACCATCGCATTGTTCGTCAAATGACATCCAATTAAAGCCTCTATAGTGGAAGGTAACAGAAGTGGTACATCACCGCACAGGATCAAGATGTCTCCCTCAAAACCTTTCAGCGCATCTCTGGTTTGAAGTACCGCATGACCGGTTCCCAGTTGCTCTTTTTGTTCGACAAAAACAATATCCTTATCTTTTACCCTCTTTCTGATTACATCCGATTGATGTCCTACAACAGCAACAATTATTTCCGAACCGGCATTTCTCGCCAGCTCTAACGGATAAAACAACATCGGTTTTCCGCAGATATAATGAAGTACCTTTGCGAGATCGGAACGCATCCTCGTTCCCTTGCCGGCTGCTAATATAATGGTGGCTAATTTCCTTTTTTTAAGGTCCTCTAACATTTCAACATCTCCTCAGTCCTCAGTCCTCAGCACTCAGTCCTTATCTTTTATCTTTGCCGGCACAATAACAAGAACTTCTTTTATCGATTTCATATCGGCATCTTCAATAATAAAAAGGATTTTACCATTTCTAAAGCTCTCACTCCTCTTGGGAATCTTTCCCATCATATATAAAAGAAAACCTCCCAGTGTTTCATAATCCCCCTCAGGAATCTCAAATGGAATAACCTCTCTTACATAATTCATCTTAACCTGGGCACTAAACAGATACTTTCCAGGCCCCACTTTTCTGTATATCATATTACCTTCATCACTATATTCATCATCAATCTCACCGACGATCTCTTCCAGAATATCCTCAATAGTGGCTATACCGACAGCGCCGCCATATTCATCCACGATTATTGCCATGTGTTCACCCCTTTTCTGCAACTCAAAAAGGAGTTCATCCGTTGGTTTTGTTTCAGGCACATACAATACTTCATCCCTGATACAGGTCTCTATGAGATCATCTTCGGATAATGAGGCCGGCCCCGCAGTCTCTCCGTAAATCACCTCCAGGAGATCAAAAGAATGGAGCATGCCTATGATATTATAGATCCGGTCCCGATAAACAGGTATACGGGAATATCCTTTTTCAGTAATAATCAGGGCAGCTTCACGCAGCGTCGTATCGGCCGAAAGAGCAGTCACATTGGACAGGGGGACCATGATATGTTCGGCTGTTGATTCAGGAAAATCGAAGATTCTTTGTATCATTTCCTTTTCTGACGTCATGATATCACTTTGGTCTCCATCTTTCTGGAGGAGGAATTCCAAACCTGCCCTGGTTATATACGGCGTATAAAACGTTCTTTTTTCTCGTGAGAAAACATAAAGGGCGACCCGCGATATCTTTGATAACACAAAGACAATAGGGTAAAGAACCAGCGAAGAAACCCAGATAAACCATGAGAGTTTAAGAGCAACAGCTTCCGCATGCTGCTGGAAAATACTCTTGGGCACCATTTCACCCATTATTAACAGAAGCGGAATCATGACAAAAACTGAAACAAGTTCACCCTGGCCGGCCCCAAATATCGATATGAACATGGACGTCGCAATGGCGGTATTCGTAACGACACAAAGGTTGGTTCCTGTCAGAGTTGTGGACAAAAACCATTCCGGTTTGTCCAGAAGTTTCAAGGTCAATACTGCTGAACGAGAGCCCTTATTCGCTTTGTTTCGAATTTTATTTATGTCGGCCGCAACAAGAGCTATTTCTCCTCCCGAGAATAAACCCTCCAGGCATAAAAACAAAAACATAAACCAGAAGGACAGGAGATTATCCATCATTTTTCTCCTCTTTCTTCGTAACCCTGACCGTCATAATTCTTGCCTTACGAATTTTTTCCACTTTGAATATATATTGTTCGAAGTCCACCTCATCTCCCGTTGAAGGCAATTTCCCAAAGAGGTGAAAAATAAATCCCCCTACCGTGTCAAACTCTTCTGTGGAAATGGATGTTTCGGCAAGCTCATTAAAATCCTCAATGTCCATCGCTCCTGACACGACAAACGTCTTATTATCAATTCGGCGGAACAAACTCTCCCTCACATCGTCTTCATCATAAATGTCACCAATAAGATTCCCCAGGATATCGTTCAGAGTTACAAGACCTTCGATACCGCCATACTCATCCACTACCATAGCCATCTGTATTTTTCTCATCTGAAAATCTCTGAGCATACTTTCCGCACTTCTTTCGAGAGGAACAAAATACGGGTTTTTCAGCAATTTTCTGATACTTTTTGTTTTGCTCCCTTTTGAAATTTCTTCCAATAGATGCTTCGCATGAAGAATGCCGAGGATATCATCTTTATCAATTCCATATATTGGTATCCTTGAATACCTCGCCTTTATAATCTGGCTCCCCATTTCTTCCACACTCATGGAAATGGGAAGACAAAACATATCTACTCTCGGTGTCATGATATCTGATACCATAGTATCAGCAAGTTCAAATACCCGGTGGATCAGATCCCTCTGGGTTTCTTCCAGAGCCCCCTCCTGATGACCGACGTCAACAAGGGTTATAAACTCATCCTCCGTCAATACAGAACTCTGTATGGGAACGGTCTTCCCAAATAAATAAACAAACAAATCGGATATCTTTTCCAGCACCCAGACGATGGGGCGTCCTGTCTTGTAAAAAAACATCAGGGGAAGTGATATGGATGTGGAAAATCTTATTGGATAATTGACGGCAAAGGTTTTGGGAATGGCATCTCCAAAAATGAGCAATGTCAAGGTAGTCACAGCTATGGCCATCCATTTTCCATCAATTCCAAAGATGTACAGAAAAATGGAAGTTGTTAAAACGGCAATCGTGATATTTACCGACTCATTACCAACCAGTATAGTGATCAGTAATCTTCTGGGATAAGCTAAAAGTTTCTGGACATAAGAAAAGAAGGGATTTTTATCCTCTTTCATTTTGTGAATATGAAGGGTGGTGAGAGAAAAAAGCGAGGCTTCAGAACCGGAAAAAAACCCCGAAAGAAGCAAAAGAATAAATAAAAAAAAGAGTTTTATGGTAATATCGTGATCCAATACTAATCTATCTCAAAGTCCTTGAATTTTGAAAGTCTATTTTCCCAAAACTACCTTCATTTCATCGAAAAGTCAACACGTTAAAATCCAGCATAAAGTCATTTGACGAATATACCTTTTTTAGGATATATAGGCAAATTATTGTAATGAAAGTTAATTCAAAGACAGATTGAGATCTTTGCGGTTAATTCAGGAGGTACTATCATGGTTAATGTTCTTTTAATTGGAAACGGTGCGCGGGAACATGCAATAGCAGAGGCATTGACCCGATCAATGCATAACCCGAAACTGTTTTCGTATATGAAATCGAATAATCCTGCCATTTCATCCCTTTCTACCGATATCCGGATCGGAAATTACACCGACTTAGACGATATCAATCAATTCGCAAAAGAAAACAGGATCGATTTCGCGATAATAGGACCGGAAGATCCTCTCAATAACGGTGTCGTCGATTCCCTGCAAAAAGAAGGTATTCCGTCAGTAGGCCCAACCAGGCAACTGTCCCGGCTGGAAACTTCTAAATCCTTCACAAGAGATTTACTGAAAAAATATGACATCCCGGGAAATCCGAAATACAGGATTTTTTCCTCAATGGACGGCATCGAAGATTTTTTGAGCGAACTGGATGAAGTTGTTGTTAAACCTGATGGCCTCACAGGTGGAAAAGGCGTTATGGTACAGGGAGACCATTTTCAAACGAAGGTCGAGGCCCTTGAATATTGCAGAAATATCCTGGAAGAACATTCATGTGTTATCGTAGATGAAAAACTGGAAGGTGAAGAATTTTCGCTACAGTGCCTTTCCGATGGAACGACAGTCGTCGCGACCCCCCCTGTTCAGGATCACAAGAGAAGATTCGTCGATGACAAGGGACCCAATACGGGTGGTATGGGCTCCTATTCGACAGAAGATCACTCCCTGCCCTTTATGACCGCAAAGGATGTGGAAGAAGGCCTTGCCATAACACAAAAAGTGGCGGAGGCGATTTACAAAGAGACAGGTGAGTATTATAAAGGAGTTATGTACGGCGGTTTTATCATAACAAAAGACGGCGTCAAGCTTCTCGAGTACAACGCCAGGTTTGGAGATCCTGAAGCCATGAATACTCTCCCTCTTCTGAAAACAGATTTTGTCGATGTCTGCAAGGCAATTATCGAGGGGACACTTAACACACTGACGGTCGAATTTGAAAAAAAAGCAACCGTCTGTAAATACATTGTACCAAAAGGCTACGGACTACCAAAGGATCACCCCGACGCGAAATCAACCTCTGAAAAAATTGAAGTGGATGACGTAAAAGATGCAAGACTCTACTATTCCTCCGTTGACAAGAGGGAGGATGGTCTATATATGACCACTTCACGGGCCATCGGAATAGTCGGAATAGCGGAAAACCTCGAAAAAGCGGAACAGATAGCAGAACGGGCGGTATCATCCGTCAAAGGGCCCGTAGACCACAGGCCCGACATCGGCACAAAACCGCTGATAGAAAAAAGAATAGACCACATGAAGAAAATAAGGGGATAAAAAAGCTCTCAGCGATCAGCTGTCGGCCGTCAGCATTAACTGATTCTTTTGAAATATAATGAGGAGAGTAGCGTGCCCCCTCTGTGGGGCACAGAGACCCCACGCTGGCTTAGCGAATATGTCATTTCGACCATAGGGAGAAATCTTGTCTTTTCAGTGGGTTAGATACTTAAGATTTCTCGCTCCGTTCGAAATGACAGACCAAAGGGACTTTTTACGAGTCCATCATCTTTGTTACTTAATATAAAGGAGAATTTGAATGGAGAATGAGATTAGACGTGTTCTTATCAGTGTAACCGATAAGAGAGGAATTGTTGATTTTGCAAGGGAATTACAGACATACGGTGTGGAAATCCTTTCTACGGGGGGAACCGCTGCACAGTTAAGAAAAAATGACATAGCCGTAACAGATGTTTCCGATTACACCGGGTTCCCCGAAATGATGGACGGAAGGTTGAAGACTCTTCATCCAAAGATTCACGGAGGTCTCCTCGCACTGCGGGACAACAAAGAACATGTAAAATCGGCAGAGGAACACGGCATCGACATGATAGACATGGTTGTAATCAACCTTTACAGATTTGAGGATACAGTGGCAAAAGAAGGGTGCACCCTGGAAGACGCCATAGAAAATATCGATATTGGCGGCCCCACCATGCTCAGGGCGGCGGCTAAAAACCACCGTTTTGTTACAGTCGTAACAGACCCTGACGATTATCCGGAGATTCTCGAGGAACTGAGCGAACACAAGGGAAAAATTTCCGAAGCGACTAATTTCGCCCTCGCGACCAGGACATTTCAGCTTACGGCCCGATATGATGCCGCTATATCAAATTATCTCGGGACGTTGACACCGGAAGGAAAGAAGGAATTTCCCGAAACCTATACCATGCAATTCACCAAGGCACAGGATCTTCGTTATGGAGAGAACCCTCATCAAAAAGCGGCCTTTTACGGTGAAAAAGATATATCCTTCCCGGCGGTATCAAATGCCCGGCAGTTACAGGGAAAGGAACTTTCTTATAACAATATTATGGATAGTGACGCAGCCTGGCAAATGGCATCCGATTTTGAACTTCCCACTGCTGTCATAATGAAACATTCAAACCCCTGCGGTGCGGCAACATCGGGCGATGACATTTTGGAGGCTTATAAAAAGGCTATGGAAACCGATCCCGTATCGGCCTTCGGGGGGATTGTTGCCTTTAACAGACGAGTAGATAAAAAAACAGCCGAAGAAATTGCAAAAATATTCCTGGAAGTCGTCATTGCTCCCGCCTTCGACAAGGATGCTATCGACATACTGAGCACAAAAAAGAATATGCGGTTACTGGAAATCCCATCATCTACAGGAGACCGACCTGCCGATTATGACTATAGAAGAGTTGTCGGAGGGCTTCTCATACAGGAAAGGGACAGTATCGGCGAAGACATCAAAAATGCCCAGGTAGTGACCAAAAGAACTCCTACAGAAGATGAATACCAGGCCCTTGATTTTGCATGGCATGTTGTAAAACACGTAAAGTCTAACGCTATTGTTTTCGCGACCAAGGATCAACTGATAGGAGTGGGAGCCGGGCAAATGAGCAGAGTTGATTCGGTAAAAATAGCCAGAATGAAGGCAAATATGCCCACCGAGGGCACCGTTCTTGCCTCCGACGCATTCTTCCCCTTCAGAGATGGCGTGGACATGGCCGCTGAAGCAGGTGTAACGGCTATTATTCAGCCCGGCGGATCGATAAGAGATGAGGAAGCCATAAAAGCAGCAGATGAACACGGCATCGCAATGATCTTTACAGGGAAGAGACACTTCAAGCACTAAAGGCTCAAGGTTCAAGGCTAAGGGTTGAAGGTTGACAAATTCGTAAAAAAAAAGTCGAAAATCTCCCTCTCCCTTGAAGGGAGAGGGTTGGGGTGAGGGTGAATACAGCGTTATTTCATGCACTTACGCCCCCCTCCTCTTAATCCCCTCCCGCCAGGGGAGGGGAAAATCGGACTTTTTACGAAACCATCAATGTTTTGAACATGTGATATTCGGATTTGTTTCGAATTTCGGATTTCGATATTCTAATTTTCAGTAAATGTCTTGCGAGTTCACTTTTAAGTAAAAAACGGAGAAAAATTGATATGGGAAAAAATACCGGGGCATCAGTTAGTATTGTCATGGGAAGTGATTCTGACCTTCCTGTCATGAAAGAAGCCATTGCAATTCTGAATGACTTTAATGTTCCTTATGAGGTCTTTCTGACCTCAGCCCATCGCTCGCCGGAAAGAACGACAAAGTTCGCGAGAGAAGCGGCAAACAGGGGAATTAAAGTAATCATTGCGGGCGCTGGTGCAGCCGCTCATCTGGCAGGAGTCATCGCTTCACAAACCACTCTTCCCGTTATAGGAATCCCCATTGATGCAACATCACTAAACGGTCTTGATGCTCTTTTATCAACTGCACAAATGCCGGGAGGCGTTCCGGTTGCTACCATGGCAATCGGGAAGGCCGGAGCAAAAAACGGAGCCCTTATAACTATCAGGATACTTGCATTAAATAACGAAGCCCTCAATAAGAAACTGCAGGCTTATGTTATTCGCATGGCTAAAGATATTGAAGAAAAACAGGATACGCTCGAATGGTAAACATCCTGAGGTTAGACCCGAATAACCCCGAGCAATCGTTAATCGACAGGGCTGTAAAAATCCTGAGGGAAGGCGGTGTTATTGCCTATCCAACGGAGACCTTTTATGGCATAGGCGCGGACGCGGAGAACGAGGAAGCAATAGAAAAAATTTACATGATTAAAGGAAGAAGTTTTAACAAGCCTGTTCCTGTCATTATTGGTAAACAAAATAATGTAATCAAATATGCAAAAGATATCCCTGAAACGGGCAGGAAACTCATGGACAGGTTCTGGCCAGGGGCCCTTACCCTCCTGTTTGAGGCTTCACATAATGTTCCTCAGAAACTGACAGCGGGAACAGGAAAAATAGGGATTCGTCTTTCCAGCAATATTATTGTGACCAGTCTCGCAAAAACCCTATCGAGGGCTATTACTGCCACCAGCGCAAACCTGTCCGGTCAGAAGGAATGTTCATCAGTTGATGATGTTATAGACAGCCTGGGCGACAGGGTTGATGCCATCATCGACGGCGGCCAGACACCGGGTGCGCTGGGATCAACAATCGTGGACGTAACGATTGATCCGCCGGTCATTATACGGGAAGGGGTTATCCCTTCATCTCTCATACTTGACATACTTCGGAAAACTTGACCAGATTTCTTTCTTCACCAAGAGCGATCAGATTATCTCCCCCCTTGATGACGTAATTGGCAGAGGGGTTAAGTACCATTTGACCCGATCCTTTATGCACTGCCACGACTATGAGACCATATTCTCGCCTCAATCCTGAATCCGCCAGGGACTTGCCAACAACATGTGATTTATCACAAACATTTAATTCTTCCATACGAAGTGAAAGGCTCTTTTTCCCTACCGTAATGTCCATAAAGTCCAGCATGGAAGGCCTCAGAAGAGCCAGAGTCATTCTCATCCCCCCCACTTTGTGGGGAGATATGACTCGATCCGCCCCTGCCTTTATCAACCTGCGTTCCGATGCTTCATCCTCAAATCTCGAAAGCACATAAACATCCGGGTTTAACTCTTTCGCTGTCAGGACAACATACAGATTATCCGCATCAGTAGGAAGAACACAAACAACACCTTTGGCTCTTTTTATTCCGGCATCTATAAGTATCTTGTCATCTGTTGCATTACCATTAACATAGATAAATCCTTCATCCTCGATCTTCTGGATAACTTCTGAATTGTCATCAATTACGATAAAGTCGACTTTCTCATCAGCCAATTCCCGGCATATCAGATGTCCTATCTTTCCACAACCGCAGATAATATAATGGTTGTTCATCCTTTCTATCTGTTTTTTCAATTTACCCCTCCCCAATACTTTTCTCAGACGGCCTTCCATAAAGTTTTCCATTGCCATCGCGAAGGTATAGGCCATGGTACCCACACCAAAGACAATAAGGAAAACCGCAAACATTCTCCCTTCCGCGCTTACAGGGTAAAAATCGCCGTATCCCACTGTGCCGAGGGTAACAACGGTCGCATAAAAAGATTCGCCGAAAGTCCACCCTTCCAGAAAATGGTAGCCCAGCGTTCCTGTAATAAAAATTAATAACAATAATAAAAAGGCAACTCTGGCTTTTCTTAACGGTGGCAAACAAACCTCCCTGGTTAATTTATTTTCTTCGACAAAAGAATATTCTGAGACCTTTGCAAAACACCCCCTTTCGCCCAATTTCTGCGTCAGACTCAAATTTCAATCTTCGAAATATCCAATATATTCCTTTGGTTAAAATTTTCGTCTTCCTTGAACTTGAACAGAATTAAACATTCTGCAAAGGTCTCATTTTATTGATTCAACTCACCTTTAATTCCTGCAAGACCAATCAAATACTCACTGGCTTTTTCCGGGGGGTTGCTAAACACTATCATAAAGGGAATCTTCCCGTCATAAGGTATGTTTCTGTTAGCAAAATCGCTTCCATCAGGATTAGAAAGTTCATCTCTTATTTCTTCTTCCGTCAGATTTTTCAATTCCTCTTCCGTAAGAATATTACCTCCATAAACTTCCCTTTCCGCTAAAATATTCCCGGATAAATCTAATATTTTTCCGCTCACCTTGACCTTCGAAACAGAACTATCGTTTTTATTAACGGCAACACCCTCAATTATGAGAATATTTCCAATGATCCTGTTTTCCATGGGACGTTCTTTTATATCTTTTAAAAACACCTTTTTCTCACTTATGCTGACGGCTCCCTTTGCGGTATTCTGCTCACCTGAAATTTCTTTCATGCCCGGGACAGGAGAAACTTTATCGAAAATCTGTCTGCCAACCTGCGGAAAGAACCAGAGATAAACGCTTAAAAACACTATAATAACAACCAACGGATAGGCAACGATCCTGCCCGGAGTCCAGAATCCCTTTCTTTTTTCCCCCGGCCAATCTTCGCCCGCAACAACCACCTCATAATCATCAGGAACTCTATCCGGCAAGACTTCATCAAAACTGCTGAATTTCTTTTCAGCTCCAGGCTGAGGTTCTTCATCTAATGGAAAATCGAAGGACTTCTCTTCCTCAACAAATTCTATCCCCTGTCCAAACCCTGGCTCTCCATCTCTTTTTTCCGGCTGTTTTTCAATCTCCCGCACTTTTTCATCAAAAATTATCGTTTCATATTTTTTTTCTATCACATCGGCCGGAACATCAATTTGTTCTATAGCGGGATTGGTTTGAAAGAATACATTCTTACAACGACTGCATCTTACCCATATTCCTTCCCCCTCTATCAATGACTTGTCAAACCTGTATTTTGTTCCGCACTTTTTACACTGTATGATCACTATTTCTTCCCTCTCACGGCGCTCATTCCTCAATTACATAAATATCCGGCAGACACCTGAACTTTTCATCAAAATCAAGCCCGTACCCCACAATAAATTTATCCTCTATGATAAACCCCACGTAATCTACATTAACTTCAACTTCTCTTCTTTCTTCCTTGTCCAGCAGGGCGCAGATTTTTAAAGAGTTTGGATTATTTTTCTTCAGCCTGTCCTTCAGAAAATCCAGTGTAATCCCGGTATCGATTATATCCTCAACAATGACAACATCTCTTCCCTCTATGGAAGTTTCGATATCTTTTGTGATTGTTATTTTCCCCGAACTGACCGTCCCGGAACCATAACTCGCCAATCTTACAAAATCTACGACATGGGGCACTTTCACTTTCCTTGTAAGATCTGCTAAAAAGATGAAGGCCCCCTTTAGAACGCATACAAAAACGATTTCTCCCCCCTCGTAATCACGGGAAATCGTCTCTGCGAGTTCATTTACACGTTTTTCTATCGTTTCTTTTGAATAAAGAATATTTTTCTTTATCTCCTTCATCCCGAAGCCTCCTTTCTCTTGATTTTACATACCGTAATACCGTTAAAAGAGTCAATATGCCTCCTGGTATTTATGTATAAACTCATCAATATTTTCCTGTATTATGGCTTCTCCTTTTCTCAATTCTTCCAGAGTATTAAACTGCGAAGTCAAGCTCAGGAATATCTTGTCAAACCTTGATCTCTCGCAACCCAGGGCATCGTAATCGATATGATTTATCATATATTGGGATCCATCAAAATAATATTTTCCAAAACGATTTGTCTCGGGTGACCGGAACAACCAGGAAACCTTGAGCGAAAAAAAACAAAGGGCAACCTTATTAAGCGCGCCTTCCTTAAATCTATCGGCTGATGGCATCTCGCCAATCCCCTCGCTGATAAACCGAAAGTATTCCTTAACAAGATCTATATCGGTAACACACAGGCCATAAAGATACCAGTCTTCGATAATATTGATTAAGGCCAGCTTTTCCTCGCGCGAAATATGATGATAGCTGGGGCAGAAGTGACCATCGCATAAATCCCTGCCATAAAATGATGCATCTCTGAAATCCTTACCCCCATTTTGAAGTGGATGAAGAAGACAGCCAACCCTTTTCTCATTATTATCAAGAAAACCGATATATTCGCAGCAATATATAACCTCATAAATTTTGGTTTGAGGCTCTGATTCCTTGATCATCCGGGAAAAGTCTTCTAAATCACCCGGCCCGTTTACAGTCTCATGAAACAACGCGGTCCTTCGTCTCAATCTTTTAACAAGTGATTCTTTCGTGCTGTCTGCATAGTTGTACAGCCCGCAACAAGCTCCACAGGACTTGCAGGGATCTGGCTGGCAAAGATGAACAAATTTATTATCCTTCACTGTAATTGATTTCACCCTTTTACTGATTGTCAACATTTTTATATATAAGGCAAGGCAAAAAGGCAAGCTATAGATACTTTTCTACAAGTATGCTAAATTTGATGAACTCGTAAAAAGTCCATCAATCTTCAGACTTATTTATTTCAACAATTATACCGAGTATTGAGCGATAAGCATTGCTCATTAAATAGTCCGGAGGACTTCCACTGCCACCCCTGGCAAATTCCTTTGTAATTTCAATGGCCTGATCTAACGCCCATTCTTTTTGTTTTTTTTGCAACATAATTATATACCTCCGAATTTTGGAATTTTGATTTTTCTGGACACTATCCAGATACACGGCCTGTTCGGAGAACAGGCCCTACAATATGTCGGGGCCGATGCCCCATCGGCCTTAAACATGCTTTGCAAAAGTTACTTGCCGCTATGATGCGGATAAACGGCATAATGGAGAGAGACCTTTGCAAAACGCCCCCTTTCGCCCGATTTCGGCGTCAGGCTCAAATTTTAATCCTCAAAATACTCAATTATTCCTGCGGTTAAAATTTTCGCCTTTCTTGAACTCGAACGAAATTGAGCATTTTTCAAAGGTCTCGGAGCTTTTTACGAATTCATCAAAATTGAAATTTTATGATTTCCATGTAAGGAGTATATGTCGAACGACCACCCTCAACAAACATCAGCCGGGGATATCCCACCTTCCAGCCATCATGATTGTGATTAAATAAAGCCGTTGTATTGGTAAGATCATACTGCCAGATGGATGCATTACCCGTCGATAAATAGAATAAAAAATATACGCCGCCTGCGACACCCCCGGCAACAAATGTTACCGTAATTTTCACATCAGCTCCGGCACCCGATACGGGCGCTGAAATCATCAGAGCCAAGAACAGCACTACGAAAATGAAAATCCTTCTCATGCATTTCATAATATGATAAATTTACCACAAAGAGATAACAGGATACAACAGGAAAGATTCTAACAGTGCAGGAGACATAAGGTCATGGCAGTGACATACAGGTTTCCAAAGCGTGGATATACGGGATTGGCGTTGATCGCCATCGGCTGGTCCCTTGCATGGGCAAGGCCTGATGGCATCCAGTTCCTGTGGGAAAATTCTTTTCTTTTTCTCTGGGTTGGCTACGCTCTTGTTGTGGATGCATTTAACTGGAAACGGAGCGGCACCTCGCTTTTCAGCCGGAATCCGAAGGCCTACCTGGGCATGTTTTTGCTTTCCATTCCCGTCTGGTGGCTCTTTGAGTTTTTCAATCTGTTCCTTCAGAACTGGCATTACCTCCATAATCGCCATATCGGCTCTATTGAATATGCCCTTCGATCCTCACTCCATTTCAGCATTGTCATTCCCGTCGTACTCTCCACCGCAGAACTGTGGGCATCGTCGCGACTCCTGGCAGGTTCTATGAAATGGCACAGGATTACCATTAATAACCGGAGACTTGTAATCTTTATTTTTATCGGTATTGTGATGCTCGTCTCAGTTATCGTCTTCCCGCTCTACTGCTTTCCTTTTGTCTGGGTGAGTCTCTATCTTATTTTCGATTCGATGAACATGTTACTCGGGGCGCCGTCACTTCTCAGACACCTCGAAAGAGGAAACTGGCGCCCCGTGTTCGCGCTGGCCCTCGGGGCACTGACCTGCGGTTTCTTCTGGGAAATGTGGAACTTTTATTCTCTTCCTAAATGGATCTATGCCGTTCCTTTTGTGGATGTCCTTCACATCTTTGAAATGCCCGCTCTTGGATATTTCGGATATCTGCCCTTCGGCCTCGAGATCTATGCCCTGTATATCCTGTTGATCGATCTGTTCGGTTTAAAGAGGACTCCTGTCTATGGTGGTGATGGATATGTTGAGCTTTAGTCAAATCAGGAAGCTGTCACGGCCCAACATAACCCTGTTTTTTTAATTCCTTTTTTATCGCTTTGGCCAGCACAACGCCTATTGCGGGCATCTTCCATCTTCCGCTTGGCGGTTCAAACCTGACTTTAACCACGGGATCACCGTTTCCATCCAGGATATGAACTGTTGCACTTATGATTCGTTTCCTCCGAGGGGAATAAATTTGAACATCACCCACCATGAGATAATCGAGATCGGCCAATTTAATTATCTTGTCGTAATCCCTGGTTTTAGCAAGATCGTAGTAGTAGGCATTCTTTTTTTTCATAATCTGTGTCAGTTCAAGCGAATCAATAAAGTTGATCCCAAGGTTGGCCATATTTCTGACTGTATTTTCACTAATCGTTGAACCTATAAACTGAACGCGGCAATCAAACGGCAGTACACCTACTCTGGAACCTTTAGTCAATGAAAAAGTTTTGGAATACGTCTGGACATATTCGGGATTTTCAACACACGTTTGAACTTTTTTATTGTATGACGTACAGCCGGCAAAAAACACAATAATAATAAAAAGCACCACGGTTTTGTAAAATTTCCTGTACATACAACCCACCTCCTGTTTTTGTATTAGAACCTTCTGCATGATTTTCCTTTCTGCCATTTCTTCAAAAACTTTACAACTAGAAACCTTTGAATTTTGTCATTTCGAGGAGTGTTAACAACGAGAAATTAATGATTCACGTCTGTTAAGATTTCTATCTGCGATTAAAATGACAGACAATGGACGTTATTCAAAACTCTCAATTAAGAGACTAACACTACCTAACCCAGATAAACTGGAAATTCGAAATTCGAAGCACTAAATGCGAAACAAATCCGAATTTCTAATATTCAAAACATCAACACCACAGAAGTGGCATTAACTTATTGTCAAAAGTTTAGCTCTTTCTTGTTTAGATATTTGTATTTTTGTCATTCGATATTGTTTC
>Ga0209121_10002949_pt1 | contig 16873 bp, 10 predicted proteins | sample Cruoilmetagenom3_FD_187292 | JGI IMG/M metagenome (GOLD analysis project Ga0209121, IMG submission 187292) | Oil polluted marine microbial communities from Coal Oil Point, Santa Barbara, California, USA - Sample 3 (SPAdes) (version 2) | ecosystem: Environmental > Aquatic > Marine > Oil seeps ... | reverse complement strand
CCAACAGCAATAAGATACCCCTCTACTTCTCTCGCCCACCCTACTAAAGGAGAACCGTCAGGTGTCATAGGATAAAGACCTCGCCATGTGCGTCTGATGCGGATGTTGGCCAATCGAGGCATTATTCCAACCATGCGCCTTGATACCATCGGTAAAAAGCTGCTGGTTTCTCGGCGATCGAACCCCCAAATACTTGGTTGAGGAGTAATACAGAAAACAATCTGACCTGTATTTAATTGAACAAAATAATAGTTTTCTGATCCCTTAGAAGGCCGAATGTCAACTACCATCGCGTCAAGAAAATGGCCAACGGGTTCGGTTATCCCTCCCTCGTGCGAATCAGGATTCACAGGAACATCGAGACCTACCAATCTACTCACATCATTTGCCCAAGGTCCTGCTGCATTAATCACTACATCGGCTCTATATTCATTCTTATTCGTCTTAACTGTCTCAATGTGACCAGCTTTTAACTTAATTCCTACTACTTTTTCATTAAATCGAAATATTACTCCAGCTCTCTTTGCTTCTTCATAAAAGGCATTGCCCAACAGCAAGGAGGAACAATGACCATCGTCGGGGGAAAAAGTTCCTCCTATGAGTCCATCACGATTGAGGTCAGGAATTATCTTGAGCAAATCCTCCTTATCATACCAATCAATATTCAATCCATAAGATTTCTGAAGTTTTAACAGGTCTTTAAGCACTTTTTCTTCATCACAGTTATATGTCACAAAAGAATAACCCCCTTTATACCACTCTATATCCTGCCCATACTTTTGCTCCCAGGAAGATACGATTTCCAGACTACACAAGCATAGGCTTATCTTCGCTGGATCGGAGTGTGTAGCCCTAATCCCCCCTATAGCAGCTTTATTAGAACCCTGTCCCTGGCTTGCAAATTGATCGAGTACCAACACATTAATACCTGCCTTTGCCATTGAGAAAGCCGCCGGCACACCAACACTTCCCGCACCGATTATAATAACATCATAATTCGAAGTCTCACTCATCAACATTCTCCTTGAGCCCAGCGAATTTACCAAGCGGTACCTCCATAAAAAGTGGACGCTTTACAATTTCTGTAACTTCTTCCAACGAAACTCCCTCTTCACGGAATAGGCTTAAAATCAGAGGAGTACAAGTCTTTCCCCCACATGCCCCCATGCCGGCTCGAGTAACGGCTTTTATTTCATTCATATCTCTACATCCCTTACGAATCAGTTCCCTCACTTGACCTGCTGTGACTCTTTCGCAGCGACATATGATTACATCATCATTCATGCGGGTTACATTTTTTTTAAGTGGCTCTGTAATACACTTTTCCTGAATTTTGATACCTGAAATAATCCTGGCGTATTCCTTAGGTGCCTTTACCTTAATTAGAAGAGTTCGATCATTTCGTTTTATAGCTCGCACACTCATAACCTCAACCTTTCCTAACTCTTTTCCTTCAGTATCGACCACTATCACCCTATCTTCTGCTTTCACAGTCCCTTCTAAAAGTTCATATGGAATCGTAACAGTTGGCATTTTAGGATCCTTACGAAAGTCAACCAGTGTAACAGCCAGACCAGGGCAAACAACGACACATCGCTCACACCCGATACACTTTTTCCCATTACGAGACCCCAAAAAGACTGGATTTTTTCTTATATCACTGGAATTTATAGTGATTAAATTGTAAGGGCAGACTGAAGCACATGGATTGCATGGTATCTCTTGATTGCAATGTAATACAGGAAAAGCTCCTTCTTCCATATCAGGCACACATTCCTCCTCTATTTTCCCAGGACGTGATTTGAGGATTTTAGCAGTATGGTACCATTCCTGAGGAATCTTTTTTTTCTCAAGACCCAGAGCTTTTAATATTTCCATCCCTTTTATTTTTCCAGAAAAAATCGCCGCCGATGCCTCTGCTATTTCCTCAGCATCTCCAGCTGCAAATGCAGTTATTCCAAACTCCCTCGCTTTTTTATAGAATTCATCTACAGGATCAAGCCCAACAGCTATGAGAATAGTGTCACAAGCAAAAGATTTTTCTGTTCCAGGGATTGGGTTGAAATGCTCATCGACTTTTGCAATCGTAACTGATTGCACCTGTTTTTCTCCATTTGCACTCACAATCGTATGAGAAGTATAAACAGGCACTCCCATTCTACATAACTTATCTTTGTGAACCTTGTAACCACCACACTCAGGCAGAGCCTCTACAAGCCCCACAACAGAAATCCCGGCTTGAAGCGCATGGTAACCTGCGATAAGACCGACATTTCCTCCTCCTATAATAAACAATCTGTCAGCAGGTTTTACTAAATCCCTATTAACAAGAGTTTGAAAAGCTCCTGCACCATATACGCCTGGTAAGGTGTTTCCTTTAAACGATAGTGATTTTTCTCTGGCTCCTGTCGCCACAAGAAGAACCCGGGGCTTAATTAGTGTATAGGTTTTTCCTCCTCTCAGAATTCCGACTTTTTTATCACTGAACACAGCCAGAGCACTGCTGTTAAGCCAGATATCAACACATTCATAATGTCTAAGCTCTTCCTCTAACCTGCTTGCTATATCGATGCCGCGTGTTCCCGCATAAACTGCTTCTATAGAGCCGAAAAAACGGTGAGTCTGGAGCACAAGTTTTCCTCCCAATCTATGTTTATCATCGATAAGAAGTGTCTTGATACCACGTTCTCCTAATTTGATTGCTGCCGAAAGACCAGCAGGCCCACCTCCAATAATGAGAACAGGGACGACAATAGTCTTGATTGCGTGCATTTCTGACAGTCTGCTTGCTTTTGGTAGAAGAGGTAACCCCTCCACGGGCTCCACATGCATACCCTCTTTTACAGGAGTCATACAGGATTTAACAGGTTTTCCATCTGCAAGAACGAGACACTGTGCACATTGTCCATTTGCACAGAAAATACCCAGTGGAGCTTCATCTTTATGATGACTTCCAAATATTCGAATACCGTTGGCAAAAAGAGCAGAAGCAATCATTTCCCCTTTTCTCGCTTTTAGATTCTTTTTTCCCCACCTAAATTCTATTTCCTCAAATTGATCAACTGCTAAAATCGGATGTTTACGAATGCGATACTCAGGCATATTCTCTCCTCTCAATGAGATAAATAAAGAAAAAACATGAATTTCTCAATTTTATGACTTATTTCCTGGGGATATGAAAAATGATATAAGAAAAACATAGTTTATTATAGCCAAAAACATATGAGAATTGAATAAAAAAAAGTTTTTATCGCAATTCTTAGATTCTCCCAAATTTCTGATTTACTAATATCTTATAAGCATGTTTCCGCATTCAATTTAACTAATTTTCCTTTAAATCATAATTTTTCTCTTAATGTCTTAAAAAAGCCGAAATTCAAATTATAATATATCTTACAAATCCTCTTAATATGCTATAAGATAACAAGGATAAACTATAAAGAGGTAATGATTAATCATGAAAGAAATAAGATTAAAAGCCATCGGGATAATTCATACGCCATACAAAGATCAAAAAGGTATCAGTATCCAGGGAAAGTTTGAAAAAGACACTAAAGGTTGGATCGAATTACTTCCAGAATATCAAAAAGGATTAAAAGATGTCGAAGGCTTTTCGCACCTTATTTTAATTTATTATTTTAATAGAGCAAAGGAAGAAAAATTAGAGGGGACACCTTTTCTCGAAAAAATTCCTCACGGAATTTTCTCTATAAGAAGCCCTAACAGACCGAATCATTTAGGCTTTTCTATCGTTAAACTGGAAAAAGTTGAAAAAAATATTATGACTTTTTCAGATGTTGATATGCTTGATAAAACACCTTTACTGGATATAAAACCTTTTGTATCCTACTTTGACACAAGAAAAAATGTAGTAAATGGATGGCTTGAAAAACATTTTAAAGGAGGAAATATTCCTCAAAGAACAAAGTTGATTTAAAAGTAAAAAGCGTTGCGCTTGCTTATCATGAATATTAGATTTTGGAATTTCTATGGCGGTTCAGCAGTTTGGACAATTATCAGTATTTCAAAATAGATTTTATTTTATATCCTTCGGGAATTTTTCATGTTCAGGCCATGGGCTCGGATTCTCTTTAATCTCCTTCATGAGAACTTCTATACCCTTCATAAGTTGGGCATCATATCCACGCCCCATTTCTTCTGGACTCAGATCTATAATGATATCAGGCTCTACACCAACATTCTCCACAATCCATTTACCTTCAGGACTGTAAATCCTGTAATCAGGCGCAGAGAGACCACCACCATCTATGAGGCCAATCCACATTGATACACCCACCAGACCACCCCAACTGCGTGTTCCGATCACAGTCCCCATTTTTCTCATCCTGAATTCCATAGGAAGCATGTCTCCTCCAGAGCCAGCCTGGCGATTTGTCAAACAAACCATGTGAGCACTTGTTACAAAATCCGGTATTGTCTGATCGTGTGAATAGCGGCGTGTCCAGTATGCATGAAGCTTCTTATCCAGACGGCGGAGGAAAATATCCGGATCCAATCCCCCTCCATTGAACCGCCCATCTACGATAAGTCCCTCCTTTCTCATCTGGGCATAAAAATATTTCGGGAATTCACGGCATGACCCAAGATAAGTATCAGGAAGATGGATGTATCCTATTTTACCATTGGACATGTTATCTGCTATCTGGCGGTTATGTTCGACCCAGTCTAAATACCTTAGCGTTTGTTCTCCCCTCAACAACGGTTTAACGATTATTTCTTTCGCTCCTACAGAAGTTGGCTTTTTATTGATTAAAAGAGATACCTGTTTTCCTGCAAGATCCTGGAAATAAATGTAAATGTTCCTGTCCGCAAAAACCTCTCTATTATTAACTTGAAGTAAATAATCCCCTTCGTTTACGTTCACCCCATGGCTTGAAAGTGGCGGCAAGATTTCTCCTGTCCAATCTGGAACACGGTAAATCTTTTTAAAACAATACCGGTTGTTTTCCTCATCAATCTCCCAGTCTACTCCTAACATACCAACATTTACACGATCGGCTCTTCTCTTTAAATCCCCTCCAAAAACATACGTATGAGAGGTATTAAGTTCACCGATAAGTTCACCTATGATATATTGAACGTCCTGTCGGCAGGAGGCATAGTCAAGCAGTTTTCCGTATTTATCATGCATAGCTTTCCAATCGATCCCGTGCATACCAGGCTCATAATAGAAATCTCTCTCCATCCGCCATGCTTCATTGAATATCTGTTTCCATTCGGCTCGGGGATCAAACCACATTTTCAAATCTGAAAGGTTGATAGTTTCCCCTTTGGAATTCTTGGCACTTGAATCTATTATGCCTACTTCTCTACCTTTTTTGTATATAATATGGGATCCATCCGCAGAAAGTTTATAGCCGTTTATTTGCTGTATGACAGAGTTTTGCTTTCTATCTTTGAATGAAAAGGAATAAAGCGTCCTTGGGCCTTTCTCACGGAATTCAAAACGATTATAATCTCCTTCATCAGCGTTCAAGTAGAATAAAGAAGAGTCATTGACAGATAGGTTGCGATAGTTTCCTCGCGGGAGTGGAAGAGTTTCAATTCTCTCAGGAAGTCCTTCGAAATCTACAATAACATATGCTTTCTTTTTTTCTTTATTTTTGCTGTTGGTCCCGCTATTCTCTTCCTTTTCCTCATCACTCCTGAAAGGAAGAAATGTAGGACCATCTTTTCGTAACGTCAGGCCGTAAATTCCTGCAGCTTTCTTATAAACCATCTCCCACTCAAAGTCACAATATGTCGGGTCAAAACGGCGATTTGAGATGAAAAAAAGATGCTCTCCATCCTTCGAGAATACAGGTCCGAAGTCGTTAAAAAGCCCGTTACTCACACAATGAATCTCTCCGGTTTCGAGGGAATAAATATATACTTTATTCACAAGATCTTCATCCATTTTTGAGTAAGCCAGGTAGCGGCTGTCGGGAGACCAGGAGAAATCGTAGATAGCTTTTAAATCCAAAGAGACGTCTATATTCTCATAAAAAGCCTTATCTACCTCTGTTATTTTTTTTGTAGCGATATCCAGATAGTAAAAACAAAGTGTTTGATCAGCAAAAGCAATCTTCTTGCTGTCGGGAGACCAGCGAAGAGTATGACGGTAACCATCATTATGCTTTGTAAGCTGGACTGCTTCTCTTTTTCCGCTTGGACCCTGGATGTAAATTTCATATTCTCCACTTTTGTCCGAAAGGTAAGCAATTTTCTTTCCATCAGGAGCCCAGGCAGCATCTTTATCTCTGGCTCCTGGGTCTTCTGTCAGGTTCCTTGTAGGTCCATATTTCTTTGGTACAGTGAAGACTTCTCCTCTTGCTACGAGCAGAGCCTGTTTTCCGGAAGCAGAACAATCAAATCCGGTAATAAACCTGTCAACTTTCTTGAAGTAAGGACGCACTTCAGGAACATCAGCTTGAATTTCAACAGGGACTTGTCGAGATTCCCTTGTATTAACATCTGACACCCAAAGCGTCCCTCCCAATTCATAGATAATTTTATCGCCTCCCAGGCTGGGACGTCGGACATCATATTCTGAATGTTTGGTAATCTGCTCAATCTTTTCTGACTTCAGGTCATATGAATAAATGTTTAATACCCTATCACGGTCTGAACTGAAGAAAATTCTATCACCGAACCACATTGGAATTCGGTCAGTACCCTTAAACTCCGTAAGTTTCCTATCTTTATTTTTATCGAAATCGTAAAGATAGATATCCTGAGCAGTTCCTCCTTTATACCGCTTCCATGTCCGATTCTCCCTGGATCCCCTGTTATATGCAATTTTGGTTCCATCAGGCGAAAAACTTCCCTGTGCTGCTTCATGAAGAATAAGCTCTTCGATACCTGTTCCATCAGGTGATATTAGAAATAAACGGCTAAAACGGCTGAAACTGTGTCTCGTGGATCTAAAAAGTATCTTGTTTTTAGTCGGGTGCCAACCCACAACCTCATCATATCCAGGATGATATGTCACACGAGTGATCTCTCCTCCTTGAATACTCATTACATAAACATCAGCATTTCCGTCGTATTCACCCGTAAATGCAATCATTTCCCCATCGGGAGAGAATTTTGGAAACCTCTCCTCGCCGTCATGAATGGTCAGTCTTGTTGCAATCCCTCCCTTTGCAGGAGCACACCAGATATCCTCACCATAAACAAAAACAATTTTTTCTCCACATATATCCGGAAATCGCATTAGAAGTTTTTTCTCCGGAGAAAGCGCACCTAAGTTGTTTGGAAACATGAAAATAAGAGAGAAAAAAGCAGTAATTATTACACACAGAAAACAATCCCATTTGCATTTTTTCATAATTTACCTCCTTAAATTAAAATTAATAAAATTGATTTTTGCCTGTTTCCATTTTTTCTTATCCTACTCCACATATACAGGCTTTATATATTTACTAACGAGTTTTCCTGTGTTTTTTACATTGAGTCTATCAAAGAGAAATAAAAACTCTTTCTCTAAGATTGATGAAATTTTATCTTTTAAATCCAGAGGTAAAGAATGGATATCCTTTTTGAACCTACCCAAAGCTTTCTTCCTTGTTTTATAGAGAAACTGGTTCTCGGTTTCTTGGGGCTTTTTTTCATTCGCATAATTTTTATGAAGCCAAGCATACATTTTATCTTTTAAATCCAGAGGTAAATTATCGTAGACAATATTCTGAAACTGTGTGGCTAAATGGATCTCCACACATTCTACTTCAGGGAATCGATTAAAGGCTTCCTTAGGCAGAGTAGAAGCACCATGTTGAACTGCTCCTGCCATTTTAAATTCTTCTCTTGCAATGCGTGATAGTTCTTTCAATGTATCAAAATCTATTTTAACCTTTGAAATTGAACCATCAGGAAGAATGACCCCTCCGTGGGTTGTGCCCGTCTGAATGCTTATCTTAGAAAGACCTTTGTGTCCTTTCATCAGCGAATTATAACCTTCCATGAAAGCTCTTAATTCCCCGGCAGTTGAATTTTTGCCTCCTACCTCTCCAATTTCTCCACCCACAGAAATATCTATTCTTTCTGGTTCTAATTTCCTTATGAACTGTGTTAATTCTGCACAAGTTTCATAATTAAATCTCTGTTGTTTATCGATTGTTCTCTGAGAGAGGTCAACAAGTGTGGAAGAGTCGATATCAATATTGTAAAAACCTGTCTTTATTGCATCGGTAATCAATTTCCTGAGCTGGTTAATTTCGCCTTCCCTATCTTGAAAAAAATTCCTAACTTTTACCTGAAAGTGGTCACCTTGAATAAAAACCGGACCGCTGTATCTTTCTTTTATAGCAGCAAGAAGGATGCATGAAGAATAATCTTGAGCTTCCTGCTTTGTATAATCCATTTCACTTCGCGCTATTTCGAAAATAAAAGCCCCAACATCCAATTTTTTCGCTGCCCTGAACACCGCCTTTGCTTTATCATAGGTCAAGGTTCTTAAATTTATTGCAGGTACTGTAAAGTGAGTAAGACCGTCTCTTGCTCTTGCTTCATAAAGTGAATGAATAGAAGAAAGAATAACGTTAAATTGATGAGCAGCTTCCTTCACTATCATATAGCAGAGGCCTTTAATATAATCAGAATCACTCAGTACAATAGTATCAACAAGGTTATCAACAATTTTTCCTATGAACGCCTCTAAATCTTTAATCTCAATCCTATTATCTTTCTGCTTTACTATGCCTTTTTGAAATAAATCGTCTTTATCTTTATAAACCATTTTCAATTCTTCTTTATCTGAAGAAATCTGTCTATGGAAATGAGAAATGTTTAATCATTCTAAATTCATCAAGAATTTTACAATAGCAAAAACTATTTGCCAATACTTTATAAAAACAATTATCGTAATATTCATAGATATTATTTAATTTATGTAAGAATCTTTATCAATTTATAAAGTGAATCAACCTCTATTAATTTGGGCTGAACAGCAATTTTCAGGGGAAGGCTCTCGAGCTTTCCATTTTCCAGAAGTACACAAATATCTGTCTTCCCGCTCTGTAAAAGTCTGACGGCGTAAGCTCCCAACCGAGCAGACATTATTCTGTCTCTGGCTGTAGGTCTTCCTCCCCTCTGGATATGCCCCAAAACAACTACTCTTGTTTCGAGACTGGTTCTTGCAGTGATTTCTCTGCCTATTACAGAGGCTTTAGCCTTCCCTTCGGCAACAATGATAATCCAGCTTACCTTCCCTTTTTTATTCCCTTCCGAAATTTCTTCACACATCTTCTCCATATCAAAGTCCCTTTCGGGAAGAAGAACTTCTTCACACCCTCCTGCAAGAGCTACCTCCAGAGCGATATATCCGCAATCCCGACCCATTACTTCAACGACAAATACCCTTTCCATACTCATTGCCGTATCTCTAATCTTATCCAGTGCATCCAGTGCAACATTAACAGCTGTATCCACCCCGATAGCTGAATCGACACCATTAATATCATTATCGATTGTCGCAGGAATTGCTATTATAGGGATATTATATTGACGGGCAAGAACATGCGCTCCAGCTAAAGAACCATTTCCTCCCACCACAATGAGACCTTCTAATCTGTTTTGTTTTATTGTTGCTACTGCCTGCTCCTGTCCTCCTTTGGTAAAGAATCTCTCTGATCGACGGGTTTTTAATATCGTTCCTCCTAAATTTATAATTCCCGAAACAGAACGTCTGCTCAAAGGGATAACCTCATTATCAATTAAGCCGTCATATCCTTTCAGAATTCCCACTACCTCAGTCCCATAAAAACATGCCATCCTGACCACGGCTCTTATTGCCGCATTAATACCTGCGCAATCCCTCGTCAATATACCAATTTTTTTCATAGCCAAATCACTCATTATTTCAAATTACATTAACATACTTCTTGCTTAAGGAAAAGCATGACTTAGAAAAGATTATGCCTTCTGTACCTTTTTCCCCTTAATTTCAATCGTCCTCTGAAGCTTTAGTACCAAATCATTGGAAACTTGTAATCCTAAAGATTTTGTATTCCTTATATCTATTCCTTTCAGGGACCCTACACCATCATCACTTACATTAAACATGTAGCATCCATCCTCTATTCGTGATATACCTACCTTAACGGATCCTTCTTTATCAGACCTATTCTGGGATTTTCAGCGGGATTCTTTTTTCTCCAGCAAATGCAAAAATTAAATCATCATGCTTATGTGAGGGTAGCGTCTTGTCAAAGGACGAAATTAATGGAGGATGGTTATGTGGCGGGTTGTGTGACGACCAGGGACCCGAGATCCATTTTCTCATTCAATAGAAAAGCAGATGTGTCCCAAGGTCCAACAGGCATCATCATTACTGGCAGGAAGTATTTAAATCTCAAGGACAAAATATTCCTGTCTTTTGCAGAGAGCATGTTTTTTAATGGAAGGATTATACGATTTTCTTTGTCTTTAAGCCTGAAGGTCCCGAGATATTTACCGTTTAGATATGCAAAGAAGATTTGCTCATAGTTTCCGTACCATAAAGGCGATTTGAAATCAAAGGGGGAGTAAAGACAAAGTGAAAGAGGACCAAGATGTTCATTGATTTGAATTTGTACCGAGGAAGAGCAGAGATTGGCTGTCCTATCCATAAAGTCTACAGGAGAACTGATTCCGGAAAGAAACAGAAGGGGTTTTTTGCTGGTTGTTTCTTCCGATGACAGCATCTCGTAATTCAAGGGTCTACGAGAATCTTTTATGAGAATTCCGGCAAACCCGATATAGTAATAGATATCTCTCATTTTTTTTTCTGGAATTGGAAATTCGATTTTGACGGTTTTCTTCCCCTGTTCGAGGCTTGCAGAGACCGTGAACGACTTGGGAACGGACATGTAGGCTTGAAATCCACTTATTTTCGGAGGAGAATGGACCTGAAAAATTACTGTCCAGTGTGTTACGGATTTTTGTATCTTAACAGGATGAATCTCTGGAAATTTATCGGGTAGGGCATTGGACAGAGCAAAAGGAGGAATCCAGTCATTAATGTTGTATATCATGAGAAAGTCATGGATTTTTTTTACCCTGTGCTTTATTCCAAATTTTTTCAAGAGCCTTCTGAGAATATTCGCCTGCCAAACATTTTCTCTTTTACTGACTCTGAATATATAATTTGTTTTCTCCCTTTTCTGATGGTACATCAATTGATAAGGAAGGTACCTTTTATGGGAGGAAGAGACGACGTAAACATCTTCTTTTGACAGAGCTGTTAGGACATATGCGTTCCAGTAATTGCTCAACCAGAACTTTTGCTTTGTTTTTTTAAGAAAGTTGATGACTTCTTCCAGGTGGGACGATTCTTCATGTGCTATCCTGCATTTCTGGCGGTAAATGTGCGTATTGTGCGGCACGAGCATGAAAAAGATAAGAAAGAAAGATAAGGCATATCGGGGCGCCTTTTTTTGAAGGTAAAAGAAAGGTAGGAAAAGAAGAAGAGGGAGGGAAAAATATAGAGGAAATAAATATCTAATTCTCAAACTATTGCTGTATGCCGAAGAAAAATAAATCAGAAGAAAAACGATAGAGAAGAGAGTGTACACATTGCTCGAAAGGAATTTTCGGTTTTTCAAAGACGAGTAAATGGGTATAGCTATACCAAATAAAATAAGCAGAAAAAGCAAAACATTGGATAGACCATAGCGAGAAGATAGCATGTGCCCGATCGTTTTGATAAACCAATTGATTTTTTCATAACTCATAGAGAACTTTTCTCCAGAGAAGAGAATGGATGATGTCGCAAACTTTGTGAAGATTTCATAGAGCATGAATGGAAAACTTCCAACAACGAAGAAGAAAACCATGGGCAAATATTTATGAATATGAAAACGGTGTTTAAAAAAAAGGAATAGAACGGCGGTTGCAATGAATGAGATGCTCATTTGATGAGACCAGAAGGCAAGTCCCATGATAAAAGAAAGTGCCAGAGTCAGCTCATCACGGCCATGGTAATAGATTAAATAGGCAAGATATATGATAAGGCTTCCCAGAAACAGGACAATAGAAAAACCGGCAGCAAGATCGAGGCTGATTTTTATCAAGTGACCGATGGGAAGCGAGAGAGTCAAGCATCCTATAGCAGCAACTTGATGAGAGAAAATCCTTCTCAATAGCAAAAACTGGATGCAAATAAAACCAAGAAAAAAGACAAGGGAACAGAATCTTAAAAGGGAGACCGAATAGCCAAAAAGCACAATTGAAAGTGCTAAGAAATGAGATAGAAGAGACCCCAATCTGTGTTGTCCATAGTAGCTCACTGGAGGAACTTTCCCATCTGCAATGTGTTTTCCCATGAGGGCCATGACAGCGTCATCGCTATCAATCATTCCTTTGCTGTCAATCAATAAGGGAAGACGAATTGAAAAGGCAAAAATTAGAATAAGAATAAGAATCCAACACCCTTTGGAGACAGCAAGTCGGTGCTGCCTAATTGTTTGGCTTAAATAGAAAGATATTTTTATCAGTAGAAGGAAAGATAGAGGGATGAAGGGGAATAAAACAGAAATCTTAAAACCTCTAACCTGGTGAAAGTTGTCTTTGAACCATAGAAAGACAAGGCATAAATAAAGCAGAATAATAAAAGATCGGGTGATTCGAGACCTCAGTATGCCATTGAGAATCTTTAGGGAGCGTGGAAGAAAGTTCATTTTCTCCTCAGGCATAGATCCTCGTCTTTCCCTTTATTTTATCTTGAAATAAATTTATCAATATAGGTAATACCTATTCTTTCAATACCTTAGTGACACATTGTCTCTGGAATTTAATAATCATTGCTGATGATATTCATATTGAATTAAATAATCAAGTGATTGATGTGGACTGATGTGATTATAAATATATTCCCATTTTTCCAACTGCTTTATACGATCCTAAAATGTAAGCCCTATCTCTTCAACCTCATAAAATTCTTCTCCCATGAGTTCGAATAGCTTGCTTTAGATACACTTTAAGTTTCAGTTTATAATAGCCTAACTAGGATTTCAAAGGATTTCAAAAAAGTCTAAGTAAGTTTTTTAAAATAGCTTTTCAAGCTCTAAAATTATTAAAGGAGCATAATATCTTATAAGAAGATTTATTTACTTTTAAAATAAAATTGTATACTTCGTTCCTTTTTTTCTCTCTATTTCAATCGACCCATGAAGCTGCAGCACTAAATCGTTGACAAGCTGTAATCCTAACGATCTTGCATCCCTTATATTTATTCCTTCTGGGAAGCCTACACCATCATCATTTACAGTCAACATGTAGTGATCATCCTCTGTGCGCGACATAGCTACTTTAATGGATCCTTCTTTATCCTCAGGAAATGCATGAGTAATCGAATTTGTCACCAATTCGTTTATAATCAACCCACAGGGAATTGCTCTATTAATATCAAGGAAAATATTTTTAATATCTGTTTCAAGATGAAACTTGTTAGGATTTACCGCATAAGAACTCAACAAATGATCTATCAATATTTTGATATAACTACCAAATTCTATCTCAGAAAGATTTTCTGATCGGTACAATTTTTCATGAATAAGAGCCATTGTCATGATGCGGCTCTGGCTTTTTCTGAACATCTCTGAAGCTTCATCAGATTTTGCCTCTCTCGCCTGAAGCCGAAGCAGACTTATTATAATCTGCATATTATTTTTTACTCTGTGGTGAATTTCCCTCAGCATCACTTCTTTTTCCTTTAGTGATTCTTTAATTTTTTCTTCTCCCTCTGACTTTCTGTCTAAATCCTTTTTCCTTTTTATGGCATTCTTGACAGCAAGGTGAAGCCTTGAAAGATGATCCTTGAGTACATAATCCCATGCACCAGCCTTAATACAGTCTACTGCTACCTCCTCATTTATAGAACCTGTAACTATGATAAATGGAATATCTGGATCCATCTTCTTGACCAACTCTAAAGCAGCCATTCCGTCAAATTGTGGAAGTGAATAATCTGCAAGAATAATATCAGGAATAAAACTTTTAAGTTCTTCAATAAAGTCTTCCTTATTATCCACCCTTTTTGAGGTAAAATTCAGTTTTTCTTTGTGGAGCTCACGCTCCATCAATTCAGCATCATGATGGTTATTTCCAAGAATAAGAATGGACATTTTTTTAACCATTCAACCCTCCAATATTTTCGTTATTACAAAACCTGCTAAAACATGAGATGATTGATCTATCAATTATTCGGCAATTCATTGATTTTTATTTATTGTAACACAATTTGCCTTCTCTTTTCATAAAACATACATACTAAGCCTCAAATATCTGAGCTTTTTTTTAATGGCAATGCAAATGAAAACGTTGCTCCCTTATTTATTTTCCCCTCTTCTCATGCATATCCTTCATGCTTTTGAATAATCCTTTGAACTATGGCAAGCCCTATACTTGTTCCTTCGAACTACTTATCCGAATGCAACCTCTGGAAAGTTCTAAATAATCTATCTGTATACTTCATATCAAAACCTACTCCGTTGTCCTTTATGTAATAGATATTTTCTTTCTCTCCTTTTTTTCCGCCTATTTGCGAGTATTGCCTATGATGGTCAATGCCCATTAATTCATTTGTGCAGCTCCTAAACTGATATTTTATGAATCTCATGGGTAATCTATCACAAAATAGATACCCACGGGAGGTGCATCACATCACCATGTTACCTATGGTTCATAGGCCGGGGAATCACATCTTTCCCCCATCATCATATACCAATAGACGGACAGGTCTGACCGCATTTCCATTTCCATTTCCATCGTATGCTAATCTCAGATAAAATATAGTTGACAAAAGCAGACACCCCTGCTATTATAACTCATCAGTTCATTTAATAAACCCTTGAGTTTATCAATAATACCAGTGAGTATATAAAATGAAAAATAGAGACCTTAGGGTAGCAAGAAAAAAACATATAATGCAAGAAAATAAGAAATCTATTTTAAAAGCATCAGAAAAAGTTTTTACCAATAAAGGATACACTACAGCTACTATGGATGACATAGGAATAGAAGCCCAATTTTCTAAAGCTACTCTCTATCGATATTTCAAAAGCAAGAGAGATATATTCATTAAAATTATCTCAAAATCCCTCGAAGAAGTGCATGAGAGCCTAGCAGAAATACTCACGAAGAAAATGAACTCAGAAGAAAAATTAATACAAGTTATCCGTTATACTATTTCTTACTATCACAGAAAGAAAAATTTAGCCCGAATATTTTTTATGGAAAGATCTACGATGAAAAAGATTTTAAATATTAGTCAAGAACAGCAAATTCAAACTTTACACGAACATCCAGCGATTCCGAATGAATTTAGAGTCAGGTTGGAAAAAATTTCTAACATCATACGTGAAATTATCAAAGAAGGAATCGAATCCGGTGAATTCAGAAAAGTTGACGTCACAGATGCAGCTTTCATTTTAGGAGCTATGCTGCGTGGTTTTCTCTTAAGAGGCCCGATGCAACCTAAAGAATACAGCATAAATAAAAGCACCGATATACTGATGCATTTTCTTCTTTACGGCATTAAAAAGGAAAGAAAAGGAGCATAAAAATGCGGAATATAGGAAGAATACTTTTAATAATATCTATGCTGTTTACCGCAGGGATATTTTCTTTTTCCCAGGAAAAAATAACCCTGACGCTCGAAGACAGCATACGCCTTGCACTCTCTCAAAACCCTTACCATCTCGCTTCCAAAGAGAAAGTTGAGGCTGCTCAATCCCAGGTCAGACAGGTAGCTGCAGGCTTCTTCCCTTCTCTTAACGGTCAAGGGCTGCATACCCTGAATGAAAAAGTCATGGAACTGGAATTCCCATCAATGATTCCCGGACAACCCCCTCAGAGAGTAGACGTGGACTTTACACGGGATTACCAGTTTTCCCTTGCCCTTACGATCCCTATTTTCACCGGAGGCAGACTGGTCTCCGGATACAGACAAGCAAACTATAACCTCAAATCCACAAAAGAGGCTGTACGTCAATCCAGGCATACAACTGTTTTCAATACGAAAAGTGCGTTCTATGGAGCTCTCCTCGCAAAGGAATTTGTCAAGGTATCTAAAGAAGCTGTCGAACTTGCCGAAAAACTTCACAAGAATATTAAAAGTCAGTATGAAGTAGGAATGGCCTCAAAGTTTGACCTTCTGAGGTCAGAAGTGCAGGTCGCAAACTTAAAACCCCAGTTGATTAAAGCAAAGAATAATCTGAAAATACTCGAGTTAAGCCTGAAAACACTTCTAGGCCTGGACCTTTCAACAAAGATTGAAATTAAAGGCAATTTAACCTATAAACCTGCCAATCCTGAGTTAGAAGAATGCTTGACCAGGGCTGCGCATAACAGGCCGGAGATAAACCAGCTCAGATTCCAGAAACAGATGGCCGGAGAAGCTTTAAAAATAGCAAGGGCTGCAAGCCTGCCTTCCATTGCACTATCAGGCCAATATAATTACTGGTCGGATCATCTTAACTTTAAGGAAAATAACTGGTCAAACTATTATTCAGTCAACTTGGTTCTAACCCTTCCGATCTTCAACGGGTTTGCTACATGCGCCAAGGTAGCCCAGTCAAAAGCCATGATCAAAGAGCTGGAACTTACCCAGAAAGGTCTTGCAAATACCCTTAAGTTTGAAGTCAGGCAGGCTTTCCTAAAACTTGAGGAAGCGAAAGAATCCCTTCTTTCGCAAGAAAAAAACGTAGAACAGGCTCAGGAAAGCCTGCGAATTGCTGAATTAAGTTTTGAAGAAGGCATGGTAACCATTCTTGATGTAAACCAGGCCCAGACTGCCTTGACTCAGGCAAAGACCAATTATTCCCAAGCGCTTTACGATTATGTCGTTTCTCTGGCAGAACTGGATAAAGCCATGGGAGTTGGATGAAATAAATCA
>Ga0209121_10002948_pt1 | contig 16883 bp, 17 predicted proteins | sample Cruoilmetagenom3_FD_187292 | JGI IMG/M metagenome (GOLD analysis project Ga0209121, IMG submission 187292) | Oil polluted marine microbial communities from Coal Oil Point, Santa Barbara, California, USA - Sample 3 (SPAdes) (version 2) | ecosystem: Environmental > Aquatic > Marine > Oil seeps ... | reverse complement strand
TGTCAGGCCCATAAGAATTTTTTGTATTAAATTACCAAGATATAATAAAATCCCAAAAACAATAAGAAGAGACAGTCCAGTAGCAAATTGACCCCAGACTTTATGCAGGATAATATTATCAACATTCTCTTTTAATCTTTTCTCTTTTTTTAGAGAGATCAATTTTGTAACCTTTTCTGCTATAAACGAGGCCGTTCCATATCTTGTTATAGATATATCTTCTGCAATTTTAGGATGCTCTTCTAAACTTTCTTTAACTTCCTTAAGTACTCCTTCATTTGTCAAATATTTATAAAAATCTTCATCTTCTTCTAAAATTCTCAAAGCAATAAATCTTTCTAATAATTTCTTCCCATTAGTCTTGAGAGAGATTTTATCTATTGCTTTTTCTATATGGTCACCATATTCAATTTTAAAACTCTGCCCTATTGTATTTTTAATTCTTAAAATTACACCTATAAGCTCGTTTATTCCTTTTTTTGTTAAAGGATTTATAGGAACAACCGGGATATTAAGAATGCTTCCCAGTTTCTTATAATCAATTTCAATTCCCCTCCTATTAGCATCTTCTACAAAATTTAAAGCCAGCGCTGCAGGTATTCCAGCTTCTAACACTTGCAATACCATATAAATATTTCTTTCAAGAGAAGTTGCATCAGCAACTATTATTACCCCATCTGCTTCTTCTTCGAATAAAGCTTTTTCAGTAACTTTTTCTTCTTCACTCCTATCAGAAATAGAATATATTCCTGGAGTATCGACAAAATTTACTTTAGTGCCACTAAAAAGTTTTTCAGCTTTAGCTATTTCAACCGAAGTCCCAGGATAATTAGATACTACAACTGCAGGACCAACCAATGTATTAAATAATGAAGACTTCCCTACGTTTGGCTGTCCAATTAAAAGTATCTTTAGATTCTTTATCTCCATATCATAGTACTATTTAAATCGTTATAATGTTAATATTACTCAATATTTTTCAGCACTTTAATTTCTTTCGCTATATTCTTATCAATAGCAAACTTTTTGTTTTTCACTCTGAAAATAACACTGCCTGGTATTTCATTTGTCAGCCTTATTTTTTCTCCTGGAAATATGCCCATGCTAACCATTCTTTCAAACAAATCATCACATGTTATGTTAATATCAGAGATTATACCTTCTCTTTTTAGCCCAAGCTTAATTAACGGGACCCCACTTTCTTTGAATGTAGATATTTTTTTTATATTCTTAATAACTTCCTCAGACACATAATGCTCGAAAATATTGGAAGCTTCGTGTGCATCTTTTTCACTTTTAGTTCTCTTAAAATAATCTTCAAGAACAAGATGCTTTTTTACAATATCTTTTGCTTTTTCCTGTCCACTCTTTGTTAGTCTAATAAAATTTTTTTTATTATATATTAGATTCTCCTTCTCAAGACTTTTAATCGCTTCAGACACAAAATTATGAGAAGCCCTAACACTATCTTCTATTAACTCTGATGATTCTTTCCCATTTCTCTCACCTAATATTCTCAATACATCCTCTTTTACTATCTTTAAAATACCATTACCATCTTTCATCACTATTAAAACTTTCTCCTTTATTCTTGCCATAACTAATATTTTTATACTTTTTCTCTACCCTTTAAATCATTCAAACCAAATATTATATATTATATCGTGATAGGCATTGTTATTACTACCAAACAATCTTATTCATTATTTATTCTTATAAAATGCTCCTGTATCTTATCATCTTAAATTATAGGGAGAATACAGATTTTATACTATATTCTCCCTATAATTATATTTTATTTAAAAATTTATTATAAATTAGATAAAAAGCCTTCCAATCTGATATACTGCAAACGACACTATCCAGGCAAGAAGTAGTGTATATCCAATCTGAAACCACATCTCCTTTGTGCCAGCTTCCCTGCGAAATATTGCCATTGCCGCCATGCATGGAAGCATAAGTAGAACAAATAACATAAAGCTAAAACCTACTAGCGGACTGTATTCATCTGCCAGAGTATCTCTTAACGACTGGGATTCTTCATCTGCTTCTGTAATACTATAAAGAGTACCCATCGTAGATACCACAACTTCTTTTGCTGCAATACCTGATATGGATGCCACTGCCATTCTCCAGTCAAATCCAAGCGGCTTAAATACTGGTTCAATAAAGTGTCCAACTCGAGATGCTACAGTATAATCTATCTCTTCTTTAGCCATTTTGCCTTCAATTACTGTAATATTTTTATCAAGCTCTTCTTGTGAAATTTCACTGGATTCAAAGGATTCCTGCATGCTTTCTATTTCTGCACCATAATCTTGTGAGTAGTTATCGCCAATCATTGGGAAAGTAAAAAGTATCCACATCAGTATTGAAATACCTAAAATTATTGTTCCAGCTTTCTTAAGATAAAGCCATGTCCTCTCCCACATATGAATCACAATACCCTTAAATGTTGGGATGCGATAAGGGGGTAGCTCCATAACAAACGGAGATGGCTCACCTTTAAATCTTGTTGATCTGAGCAGTTTTGCCATAAGTACTGCTACTATGATTCCAATTACATAAATTGAAAATATAACATTTCCCGCATATTTCGGAAAGAATGCTGCTGCCAGTAGAATATAGACAGGAAGCCTCGCACCACAGCTCATAAATGTATTAACATGCATTGTAACAAGTCTATCTCTCCTGTTCTCTATAGTTCTTGCTGCCATGTAGGCAGGAACTGTACATCCAAACCCAATAAGCATAGGAATAAAGGATTTTCCATGAAGTCCAATCTTATGCATCAATCTATCCATAACAAAAGCTGCTCTTGCCATATATCCGCTGTCTTCAAGTACCGCAATACATATAAATAGTAATATGATGTTTGGAGTAAATATTAGTACCCCGCCTACACCACCTATAAGTCCATCAACTATAAATGACTGCAGCAAGCCTTCAGGAAGAGCATTTGATACAAGATCACCAAGTTTCCCAAAACCCATGTCAATCCAATCCATCGGATAAGCTCCAACTTTAAATACAAATTGGAACATTAGCCACATAAGAACAGCAAATATTGGCAGCCCCAGTATCCTATTTGTCATTACTCTATCGATTTTATCACTTACAGTTATTTTACCAGCCTGCAATTCCTCGTATGATTCCTGCAAAGCTCCATTGATAAAACCATATCTTGCATCTGCTATAACAGTTTCAGGTGAATCTCTTAATATACTTTTTATATGAGCTATAGATTTACTCACTATTTTTTCAATTTCACTGTATTTAGAGTTACTATCTATCAGTTCTTCAACTGTATTCATCACATCTTTATCCTGCTCCAGTAGTTTTACTGCTAACCATCTGATACTAAACTTTTTAGCAATTGCTTTATTCTCACTAATAATTTTTTCAATTTTTGCTATTTCATTTTCAATTTCTTCACCATACCTAACAACTACTTTCTTTTTTTTCATCTTCTTTTCTGCTACTTCTACTACCGCATCCATCAGCTCATTCATCCCTTTTCCCTTATGGCCAATGGTTTCTACAATAGGAGTGCCCATTAGTTCAGAAAGAAGATTTATATCGATTCTCTTCCCGCTGCCTTTAGTAATATCTATCATATTAAATGCAAAAACCAGGGGTACTTCCAGCTCCATCAGTTGTGTTGCTAAATACAGATTTCTCTCCAGGTTAGAAGAATCAATTATATCTACTACTACATCTGGTTTTTCATTTATAATAAAATTTCTTGCTATAACTTCATCTAATGAATAAGCTGTCAGACTGTATGTACCGGGCAGGTCAACAATATTTATTTTATACCCTTTATATTTTCTCTCCCCTGTCTTTTTTTCTACTGTTACTCCAGGATAGTTTCCTACATGCTGCCTTGCTCCTGTAAGGTTATTAAAAACCGTGGTTTTGCCTGAGTTAGGATTACCCGCAAGAGCAATTGTTATTTCTTTTTCCATTTTCAAACCTTCCTAATTATTATTTTTCTTGCCATTCCTCTTCCTACAGCTATTCTTACACCCTTTATCAGTATAGTTACAGGACCGCCTCCTGATTGATTAAGCACAGAAAGATTTTCATTTGGTACCAGTCCCATTGAACTTAGATGGCTCCTTAGACCATACCCTCCATCAATATGTGAAATAACATATTTTTTACCAGGAAGTGCATCTGCTACTGTTAATACTCTTTTATCTGTAAATGCAATCATTATATTATCTCCACCTCTATATCTTTTGCTTCATCTTTTCTTATAGAAAGGTGATAACCCTTAATAATAATATCAATTGGGTCTCCTAATGGTGCAACTTTTACTACTTCTATATCTGTTCCTTTAACACATCCCATATCAAGAAGTCTCCTATGTATGCTTCCTGACCCAGAAACTCTGATTATTTTACATTTTGTTTTTGGTTTTAACTTACTTAATTTCATGCTTCCTCTTTCACCGTTCTAATGCTAATTATTAAAATCATTTTTAAACAATTTCTCAGACTCCATGTTTTATTTCTCACTTCTAACTAATCATTAATTATTTATATCTCAATAAATAATTATTAGTCTTGTCTAACTATATTATATATAACTAATATAGTCAATCAAAATATAGATTTTTTACAAGAATATTTTTAGTTAATAAAGTATGAATTCTGTATAATTTTAATAGATCTCATTTAAGGACTTCTAAAATATTTCTTTTTACAACTTTTAGGTCTTTTTCCATGCTTTACATAATAATTAAAGCTCTTAAGCCATTCTGGATACTCTTCGGGACAGGTTTCAATAAATTCTATAAATTTTACCATCCTATTTAGTGTTTCTTTACTAATATAATGCTCAATCTTACAAGCATCTATTGCTGATATTTCCGGACTCATACCAAGTACTTCATTAAAAAACTTGTAAAGTTCTTTATGTTTTCTATATACACCCTTAGCTTTTGTAATTCCTCCTTTAGTAAGCTCCAAATAACCATATCTTTCATGCACAACCAAATCTTTTTCAGCAAGCTTTCCTAAAGCATCTACTACTGATGGTGTTTTAACACTTAAAAATTTAGCAATATCTTTTACTCTTACTACTTTCTTTTCCAGGCTTATTATATGAATTGCTTCCAGGTAATCTTCCATACTTTGTGTTAGTTTATTCATCTTATGACCTCATAAATATTTATCCTATTAATGTTAGTTATACCTAACTATAACAATAAAGAAAACCTCTGTCAAATACAAGCTGCCTGAAATAAGTTGAAATGGAAATTTAAATAAATAAAAATTTTAAGTCTAGCATAATCACTTAGTAGTTACTTTTCATGGTCTTCACTGAACGTCTCCTACGAAGTGATATAAGATATTTCAAGAATAAAGAAATAAAAAAACCTGCTCCTAAAAGTAAAATAATAGTTGCTCCAGAGGCTAAATTGAGTATATAAGAAAGCCACAGACCGCCTACTGTTAAAACAGCACCAACAAAAATTGAAAGAAACATTAATTTTGTAATATTATAGGTAAACTGCCTGCTTATTGCTGCTGGAATAGTCAATAAGGCAATTACTAAAATAATACCAACAATCCTTATCATAACAACAACACTCAGGGCAATCATACATAGAAGTAATAAGTACAGAATCCTATTTGGAACTCCTACAACTGTTGTAAATTCCTCATCAAAAGACATTGCTGAAAATTCTTTATGAAATAAAACCACAGTAATAATAATTACTGCATCCAGAATAAGCATAATAATTAAATCAAAAGAAGGAATAGTAAGAATATTTCCAAATAGATAGCTAAAAAGATTTGGAGCATAGCCAGGAGTAAGATTAATAAATATAATCCCGAGTGCCATTCCTACTGCCCAAAATATTCCAATAGCTGTATCTTCACTCACCTTTGTCCTTTTACTAATAATTCCAATGCCAAGTGCACATAATATACTAAATGGAATAGCAGCAAGAATAGGATTTATTCCAAGAAAATAACCTAAACCAATCCCACCAAATGTAGCATGTGAAATTCCGCCACTAATAAAAACCATTCTTTTTATAACCACATACGTACCAACAATTCCACATGCTATATTTACTAAAACAGCAGCTGCCAATGCATTTCTCATAAATTCGTAATGTAAAATTTCCATTATTTCTTATGCCTCCTCAGTACTCTATGAGGTGTTCCATGAGCTATAAATTCTATCGGGCATCTGTATGCTTCTTCAAGTTTACCCAGGCTTCCTTCTTTTGAGCCATGATAAAATAATTTTCTATTAAGACATGCGACTTCTTCAACATAAACCGAAATAGCACCAATGTCATGAGTTACAAAAACTATTGCCATTTCCCTGTTCAGTTTTAAAAGTAATTCATAGAATGACTTCTGCATTTCCGGGTCAACACTTGCCATTGGTTCATCAAGTAAAAGTAATTTAGGCTCTCTTACAATTGCCCTCGCCATTAAAACCCTCTGCATTTGCCCGCCTGATAACATACTTATGTGTCTATCTTTAAATTCTAACATTTTAACAGTCCTCAGGGCTTCTACTGCAGCTTCTTTGTCTTCTTTTTTATATCTTTTAGCTAATCCTTTGTATCTCCCCATAATAACTACATCAAAGACATTTATTGGAAAATTTAAATCATAAAGAGTATATTGTGGTAAATAACCAATCAATCTTCTTCCCTCGTCAGGAATCATACCAAAAACTTTAATTTCTCCTCTATCAGGCTTAAGCAGCCCAAGGATGATTTTAAGCAGCGTAGTTTTTCCTCCTCCATTTGGTCCAATTATAGCAAGAAAGTCATTTTGCTCAATCGAAATACTGACATCTTCTAATACAGGAATTCTGTCGTAATAAAAAAATACTTTTTTTAGATCAACTACAATATTATCTTTCATTTTTACTCTAATAGTTTTTATAAAAATAATTAAACTACTTTAAAACTTCTGCAAAGGCTTTAGCAACCTTATACATATTTTCTAAATAATTCTTCTCAAGTGGGTTTATTAGTACTACTGCTCCACCAATCTCTTTAGCTATTACCTCAGCACTCTCTGTACTGAACTCAGGTGATGCAAAGATTACATTTATATTACTGCCTTTTGCCTGCTCTATTAGATTTTTAATTCCTTCTGTTGTAGGCTCTTTACCTTCTTTCTCAATTGGTATCTGCTTAAGATTATAATCTCTTGCAAAATATGCCCATGCAGGATGGTACACCATGATTTTTCTATCTTTCTTTCCAGAAAGAATATTTGATATTTTATCATCTAATTCGTCTAACTCTTGCAGATATTTTTCTTTGTTGTTTCTATAATATTCCTGATTTTTGAAATCTATTTTTACCAGTCCTTTATATATATTTTCAACCATTATTTTTGCATTTTTAGGTGAAAGCCAGATATGTGGATCACCTTCTATAATATCTGCATCTTTAGAGCAATCTATAACTATCATTTCTTTATTAACACCTATTATCTTATCCATCCATGCTAGCTCAAATTCAACACCAGATCCAACTTTGGCATATATTCTTGATTTACTCACTTCTTTTAGTTGGCCTGGTGTTGGTTCATATGTATGAGGGCTTGCTCCGGGAGGTATCATTACTATTACTTTTACTTTGTCTCCTCCTAGCTTCTCTACAAATTCAGCTTGAGGAAGTATACTAACGACAACTCCTATTTCCTGCTTGCCAGCCTCTTCTTCTATTTGTTGAATCGTGCATGAAAATGCACCTGGTCCAATTAAAAAAACTACAGTCAGCACGCCAGCTACTCGCAATATTTTTTTCTTCATCTCTTTATTTCTCTTTAGAAAATTAGAACTCTCTTCTATCAGATATTGCTCTTCCTAAAGTTATTTCATCCGCATACTCTAAATCCCCACCAACAGGAAGCCCGCTTGCAAGCCTTGTTACTTTCACTTCTTCAGGTTTAAGAACTTTTTTTAGATAAACTGATGTACTTTCTCCTTCAACAGTAGGATTTAGTGCAATTATAACTTCTTTAACATTGCCATTTTTAATACGACCCACAAGTTCTGGTATCCTTATTTCATCTGGTCCAATGTTATCTATTGGTGAGAGAAGACCTCCCAGCACATGATACAGTCCTTTATATTCACTGGTTTTTTCTATAATCATAACATCACTAACTTCTTCAACTACGCAAATCTTTTTTCTATCCCTGCTCTCATCTTTACATATACTGCATCTGTCACCTTCTGATAGGCTAAAACAATCCTTACAGAATTTTACTCTCTCCTTCATTTCTATAAGAGCCTTAGAAAATTTAACAATATCATCCATCTGAAGTTTCAACAAAAAAAATACTATTCTTCTTGCGGACTTCGGTCCAATACCAGGGAGTTTCCTGAACTCTTTTATTAAATTTTCTACACTTTCTATATATAAAGACATAACAAAACATTAATTACAAAATGAAACGATTAAATTATATGTAAGATAATATGACTATAAAATTTATTAAAAAAATCCAGGAATATCAAAGCCGCCTGTAAGACTCCCAAGCCTACTTTTAGCTTCTTCCTTAGATTGATTTATGGCATCATTTACTGCAACCATTACCATATCTTCAACCATTTCTAAATCGTTAGTATCTACCATTTCCTTACTTATCTTTACTTCAATTAGTTCTTGCTCACCACTAACTCTAACTTTAACTGCTCCACCCCCTGAGGAAGCTTCAAATTCCATGTTCTTTAATTCCTCTTTTATAGCAAGCATTTGCTTCTGTACCTTCTTTGCCTCTTTCATCATATTAGCATAGTTAAAACTCAATCTATTTCTCCTTTATCTCAAATTTTTTTTCTAAATAATCAAATATATCTTCGTCCTTCTCATTCGTACTTTTGCTTTCATTGTTTTTCTCATGGCCTTTTTTATTAGACTTTTTTTGTAAATCAATACTTTCTGTTCCTGCCTCTTTTATATTCTTTTTAATTTTTACATCTGTACTTGCTTTATCTTTAACAACTGCATCATGGGCTTCTCTCTTATTTATATCAAATATTTCTTTGTCAGTACTTTTAACCCCAGCTCCTTCCAGCTCAAATTTTATTTTGTAATTTTTACCAGTAACTTCTTCTATTACTTTAGAAATTAAATTTACATTACCAGTTTTATTTAACTGATCTTTATGCCATTTTTTATTACCTTCTAAATAAAAATATAAAATGCTATCTTCTACTTTGAACCATTTAGCTTCAGCAAACATAGCGTAAACTGATATTTTCTTTAACTTGAGCTTCGAGTTAATATTGTCCCAATTATTATAAATTACACCTGTTTTACCATCATATTTTTCATTACTACTGCTATATTTAATTTTCTCATCCTTTTTGTTTTTTTTATCAGGAGCTAACTTCTCTTCTGTTAAGTTGCTTAAATCTTTACTACTGACACCGTCATTACTGCCAATATTATTAAAATTGGAACCTTTTTTATTTTCAACAACTTTAAACTCTTCATTTTTTTCAAATTGTATTTCTTTACCAGATTTATAAGTAGCTACCTTCCCAGTCTCATTTTTTATTAATTTTATTTCATTTTCCAGTTCCTTTATCCTTCTTTTTATTTCCCCTTCCTTTAAAACATTACAGCTGATTGCTTTAATTAATGTAGATTTAAAAAAAGTTTTAGAACCCTCGCTCCACCTAATCTGCTTGTATAAATCTGTAAACAAATCCATAAATAATTCTAATTCATCTGTTGAAAGCTGCCTGGATTGTTCTAAATATTTGTCCTTATAATCCAGGCTGATGTCTAAAATTTCTAAGGGATTATCGTAATTTTTAAAAACATATAAATCATATAGATGATCTAAAAACTCCAATACAAATACCCTCAAACTTTGATTACTATTTAAAATTCTATCTGCAAACAGCAATCCTTGAGTTAAATTCTTTTCAATCAAAATATTGGTAAACTCAAACAACATTTCTAAATCCATAACACCCAACAAAGAGGTGGCATCTTCAACACTTATATTATCATCTCCAAATGATGCAAGCTGCTCTAACATTCCATCAGCATCCCTCTGACTCCCATCTGAATATTTTGAAATAATACTTAGAGCTGACTCGCTAATAGATATATTTTCACTCTCTGATATTTCCATCAGTCTTTTTTTAATTTTATCTATGGGTATTGGATAAAAGTCAAATCTCTGACATCTTGACATGATGGTAGGAATTACTTTACGTGGCTCAGTAGTAGCCATAATAAACAATACATGTTCTGGAGGTTCTTCTAAAACTTTAAGCAATGCATTAAAGGCTTCTGTAGTCAGCATATGAACTTCATCTATAATATATACCTTTTTCCTTAAAACATTAGGAAGGTATTTTACTCTTTCTCTAAGCTCTCTAATTTCATTTATACCTCTATTGGATGCAGCATCAATTTCAATAACATCTACGCTGCTGCCATTAGAAATACTTATACAATTATCACATCTGTTACATGGATCAGCAGTAGGACCTTCTGCGCAATTTATAGCTTTGGCTAATATACGTGCAGTAGACGTCTTACCAGTTCCTCTCGGTCCGCAGAATAAATATGCGTGAGACAACCTATTTTTAGATACTGCATTCTTTAAAGTTTTAACTACATAATCCTGTCCAATTATTTCGTTGAAATTTTGTGGTCTCCATTTCCGATAAAAAGAAATATAACTCATTTAAGACTTTCTATGCTGGTTAATATATGACCGTGCACCAGAATTCGATTTATAATAACAAGTGCTACATATACAGTTAGCTCCAGCCAGGCTTACTTGTGGCACCCAAAGAATGTTACTTACCGCTGCTTCCTCTCAGACCTGACGGAGTTTGTAAACCTTTGCCGCACAAGACCCAACCTTCATAACCACTTATATAGGCGCAAACCTTACTACTGTAAACCTCTTTACTGATCTTCAGCCTCACTATAGCGGATTGTGAGTTACAAGGCACCGCTAGCTCCCCGCCTAGCACGGTCGTTATGATTATATAAAATAAACAAAAAAAATAAAACTAAACTGCTTAAATTGATATAAAACCAAACTAATATTTAATCCCCATCAAACATCTCTTAAATATTCTTTTAAAACAATGATTATAAGGCCCAATTCTGTCTTGATAGTTCAAAGAATTTATCTCTTTCTTCTGGATTCATTACTGAAGTTTTGATATCAACAACTTTGTCTTTTAGTTTATTTTTTATTAAATCAATCAACATTTGTTTTATTGGAATTTCTGGAACTGGTAATTTTAGTTCAATAATAATTTTATCATCTTCCTCTTTAATATCACCTACCATTTGAAGTTCAACTAAACTATTGTTTATTTCAGGATGTTTTACTTCATCTAAAAGATCTCTTATTCCCTCCATTTTAAATCACTCCTTAAGATTAACATTGTCAACATAAATAATTCTTTGTAAAAATCTTTTTCTTTTTATCTACTATGTTCACCATTCTTACTACTGCTTTATTTTATTCTTTTTATATTCTATTATTCTGGAATCTAAATGCAACTACTTATTATAATTACCCGGGGATTAAAATTCTTTAGTAAGCACAAAAAGTTTTTAAAAGACAATCAAAATATTTATTGCTAATTAAATTTAAATGTGTATTAATAAGTTAAATTTTTCCTTACTCTGTTATATATTTAATAAATTACATCTAACAATTTATAAGATTTAGTGATAAATTTATTTTTTATTAATATTTTTTAGACTTTAAAGTTTGTAAAGATTCATTACTAACAAATATAAGGGTGATGGAAAAAAGATTCAATAAATTACAAATATATCTTTCATCTACCAGTCATTTAATTACAGATTTGTATCCAAGCTTTGTAATTGGATTAATTCCTGTACTAACTAAAAAATTTGAATTGTCACTTTTTATGGTAGGGCTTTTAACCTCTGTCAATCTAATTTCAAATAGTCTTACCCAACCAATTTTTGGATACCTTTCAGATAGGCACGGAGGAAAATATTTTATGGTTGCTGGCCCTTTATTTGCTTCCATATTTATAAGCATGATAGGAATTCTGCCAAATTATTATATGTTGCTGGCAGCCTTATTTTTAGGCAACCTGAGTGTAGCTGCCTTCCATCCACCAAGTGCTGCTATAGCAAGCCACTACGGCGAAAGCAAAAAGAGCCTGGGAAATTCTATAATTTCATTTGGCGGAAATATGGGTTATTCAATTGGTTCACTATTTGTAATACTTATTGTTAAAAAGCTGGGGTTATCTTTTACCCCTATCACAATGATACCAGGAATTATAATGTCGCTTATACTGATAAAATTTATCCCTTCACCACCAATCAAAGAAGCCAGCCAAAACAAAATTAGACTTTTTTCTAAGATCAAAAAGATAAGAAAAACCAGAATAATTTCATTAATTCTAATCTGGTTTACTTCTTATTCTCGCGATTTGCTCTGGATAACACTGCTAACATTTATGCCCCTGTATTTTACAGATGCTAATATTAGTCTTATAAATATTGGCTACATCTTACTTATGTTTGGGCTGGCTGGTGGTATAGGAGGACTTTTTGTAGGATACTACGCTGATAAGATTAAAAAAAGCAGTATCTTGATTCAACTTGGCTTAATTATATCAGTACCTCTACTCCATTTTATTTTTAAAACATCAGGATTTATATCAATAATACTCTTTATACTTGGAGGATTTTTTCTAATATCAACCCTTCCACTATGCATAAGGCTTTCTCAGAGCATTTTTCCAGGAAATATTGGGCTTGCATCATCTCTTGTTATGGGACTAAGTGCTGGAAGTGCAGGAGTTACAATGATCTTTTTAGGAAAAGTTGCAGATTATATTGGAATTATAAGAACTATTAACTTTGTATTAATTCTTCCAATAATTGCCTTCTTCCTACTTATATTTTTTCCTAAATTTTACAGAAAATAGTTATATGATTAGTAACTTTGATTTTTTAAAATCACACTATTTTCTTTAAATCTCTTTATAAATTATTATTATTGAAAGAATTTACTGAAGACTTGAAGATATTTTTCAGTGAAATTATTAACTTCTTTTCACCTGACGTTATATAAAGTAGCTGGCATGTTACTAAACTCTATTTATTGCTAAACCTGGATTATTTCCAATTTTTTACTGATATTTTTAATAATCTCTTTTTCGTTGTCCATTTCTGGATGGACGAGCTTCATCAACTCTCAAATTACGCCCTTTAAAGTCTGTGCTGTCTAATCCTTCTTTTGCCTTTTCAGCTTCTTCGGGACTCGACATCTCAACAAAACCAAAGCCTCTACCACCAATTATATTGACTTCCTTAACTTCACCATAGCTGCCAAATAATTCTTTCAGTTCCTCTTCGGTTGCAGAATAATTAAGATTTCCTACATAAAGTTTACTACCTTGCATTCCAACCTCCTTTTATATTTATTTCTCTCTGTCCAATAATGTCTCCACTGTAGGTAGAAACAAGATAGTAACTCTAACCTGTCAATAACAATATTATTGAACAAAAAAGATCCTGTATAAAAACTCTTTTTAATAAGGCTTAGCTATGTCTCTTATTACACTCACTTCAATATTTGCCAGCTACTCCACATAACTAGTTTTTATACAAATTTACTTTTGCTAAAAGATACCTTTTCTGTATATTATTCTAAATATACATTTATCTTATAGCCTAAAACTACATCAACTTAGGTATTTTAGCAAATATACAAAATTATGCAAAATTTAATTTATCACACATCTAATAATTTTTTTATCCAGGATATAGTTAATTTTTACTCTATTTATAAAATCGCTTTTTAAATTCGTCTTTTTATTTAAATATCTCTCCTGTCTCTTTATACCACATCGCCAAATCCAGATGGCTTATTGGTATTTTAACCATATCTGCAAATTTCATCATTTTATTCTCTAATTCAAGATATATTTTCCTGGATAAGGAATGTGGAACTTCTTCTATTAATCCAAGTAGACTTAAGTTCTTCAATATATGCCTGTCAAGAATTGCTATATTCTCTCCTAATCCAATGTTTCTTAGAAAATGACTGGCCTCTTTAAAACCCAGACCTCTTACATTATTAACCAACCACTCTCGTGCATCCTTATTCTCATTAAATTCTTTTATCTTAGATCTAACAGATACTCTACCATTTACCACAAACATTTTTCTTGCTTCTATAATATATTCTGCTTTTTTGTATTTAAATCTTACCCCATTTAATTTTTTAATAATTCTATTTATCTTTCCTCGCAGCAACAAGTTCCCATCTAAAAGTTTCATTACAGCATTCCAGCAAGATTTTGCCCTAGATTGTGGAGTTAATATGCAAAAAATCAATTCAGCAAAAATATCCTCTTCATCACCTTCGTCCCAAACCCGTTTAAATTCCGCTAATCTCTCTTTTATTCTGTCCTGGTTAGCAAAATAAATCTCTTTAATTTCCTCCATGATATTTCTATTTGCCTCTTTTACCTTTTTGATGTATTTATATCTTATAATCGTGCATGGTTTTTTTGTCGATGATTTAGAAAGTTGGCGGAGAGAGCGGGATTCGTTCTTTCGTCTCACTTCGTTCGCTCACATAAACGCGGACTCCTTTCGCTATTGCTCCAGTCCGTCCTTTCGAATCATTATTTAACTACATCATTATTTACCAGTAGCAGTAACTTCATGGCGGAGAGAGTGGGATTCGAACCCACGATGCCGCTTTTAGCAGCACACTCGATTTCGAATCGAGCGCTTTCAACCACTCAGCCACCTCTCCAGCAAGCAAATATTAATATATATATTAAATATACCAATTTACATATTCTATACTAATAACATCAAAACTTGCTGACAAAATTATCTTTTAACTTATAGCCACAATATGGGCAGAGATTGAAATCTTCTTTAATTTTTTTATTACACTCAGGACATCTATCTTTTGGTTTTAATTTTTTAATTTCTTTTATTTCAGGAAGTCTTTCAATTCCTAATTCAGACTCTTTTAGTCCAAAAGATTTTTTTAATTTATTTAAGACAATCAAACTTTCTGCTTTTAACCCACCCTTTTCACTGGAAAATTTCTGATATACCTTTTTAAAAAGTTCTTTAATATCTTCTTCGTCAAATTTTTCTAAAATCTTTATTTCATTGTCCAAAAGTTCTTTATATACTAATATATTAACTTCTATATTATCAAACTGCTTATCTAATTTTTCATCACATTGTTTGCAATATGGTGCATAGGATTTGTCCTTTAGAACCTTCCCACATTCCTGACATCTTTCAACTTCTTCCATTTTCTCCTCTTTCCTTTTTATATTATCAATCTACCAATCAAGTTACATTTAAAACCAGAACTGTTTTTTTCACTTTGCAATATTACCATAAAATATTTAAAAAAAAAGATTATTGCCAAATTTTTTACTTTAAGGAATTCAGCTACTTCTTTTCTGGCTATTTTTCTTAAATTCTTTATATGAGCATCCCCATGATTGGGTTTTAAGAAGTCAAGTTTTTTGCATGTTAGATTATTACTTTAAATATCACTTTCTAATCACAAATCATAATTCCTGCTCCAAATCTTCCTGTAGCATTTTTGTTTGCTCTTGAAGAGAAGAAGATATTTTGGTTACATTTTGTGCAGATTTTTGCTATCTCAACATTTTCTTTGGCAATACCTGAATTTAGCAGTTGTATTTTATTAGCTTTCCACAGATCAAGATAATACTTACTATCCCTAACAATAATAATTTCTTTACCACCATCCAGGCTCTTTTCAACTTTTCTAACCACATTTAATTTTACTTCATAGCAGCACGGACCTATTGCCGGGCCGATACTTGCTATTATATCTTCAGGCTTAGAATTATATTTTTCAGTCATAGCATTAACAGTGTTTCTTGCTATCTGGCAAACAGTACCTTTCCAACCAGCATGTGCAATTCCTATAACCTTTTTATTTGGGTCATAGAAAAGTATAGGAACACAATCTGCCTGAAGCACCATAAGACAAATTCCTGTAGTTTTTGTTACCATAGCATCTGTTCCTTTTACGGCTGACTCATAGTCAGTTGCACCCAAATTATATTTTTTATTTCTGACTACAGTAACATTACCACTGTGAATTTGTTCAGAGGTAACAAAGCTATTAACTGAAAATCCAAGAGTTAGCGAGAGAAGTTTACGGTTTTCAAGTACATTTTGGGGCTCATCACCCACATTGAAGCTTAAATTTAAAGAATTATAAGGCAGAGAGCTAAAGCCGCCACCCCGTGTAGAGACAAAGTGAGAAATTTCTTTATATTTTAAGAGATTTTTAAAAAACCATATTGATAACGATTCTATATTCTTCTGAATCATAATGAAATCTTAAAGGTTATACCGTTTTCCACAATCTTCAAGGTAAATTATAGCAATTAGTGTCTCAGATAGCCACATAGTAATGATACAAGTAATATAAAAAACCAAGGATATTTAAATAATCAGATTATATTTCTATTATCTTTCCTGCTCCTCCTCTAACATACTTTTCTGGATATCGTGATTTTATTTCTGACTTAAACCTGGTACAGTGAGTTGCACAGACTAGTTCTAGATCCTCAAGCAAATCAAAATCCTTAAATCCGTGCAAGCCCCCAATAAGTGCATAGACTCTTCCCCATTGCGACGCTGCCTTTAAAATGTTTTTAACTCCAGAATGAGAACATCCCACAATTACAACTAATCCTTTCTGTGTTTTAACTACAAGAGATTGTTCTATATTTTCAAGTTCACCTGTTGAAAAAATATTTTCATGGATTTTAAGAGGTTCTTTTACTTTAATTACCTCTCTTGTGCTATTCGGCCTTTTGCATGATAATGG
>Ga0209121_10002947_pt1 | contig 16883 bp, 18 predicted proteins | sample Cruoilmetagenom3_FD_187292 | JGI IMG/M metagenome (GOLD analysis project Ga0209121, IMG submission 187292) | Oil polluted marine microbial communities from Coal Oil Point, Santa Barbara, California, USA - Sample 3 (SPAdes) (version 2) | ecosystem: Environmental > Aquatic > Marine > Oil seeps ... | reverse complement strand
ATGAATTTGTTAGAGTTCAAATAGCTGATGACCGGCGCGAACATGCCCCGCTGCTTGCAGCGGGGTGCGCTGTTTGACTTTGGCTGGCTGTTTAGTGAATTTCTTTGACAATGCCATATATTTTAGTTGAATATTTACATTACCGTTATCACTGATCCCCTAAGCACACCCGATACAAAGGAGAGGCGCCATTTTATCGTATCAGGAAAGTCTAAATTTTTGACATAAGACATCGGCAAATATATATCTTATCAGCTCTGTGGAATGCCTAGTAGTGCAAATCCTCAATATAGACATATCATTCTCCAGGTACTGGTGAAGGAGATCGTTATGTATTAGAGGTGGCTTTAACCGGACAAAACAGATTAATAAGTGATCTCAGATACTGAGGGGTGGGGTAGCGGAATTATGTCGGAGCCTGACAAGTATGATTTGGCGGAGGATTCCATAAAATCCTTCACGCGCTCCAAGGTGCGAACTAAAATCCTCATTTGCTTGAAAGATGGCGATAAGAGCACCAGCGATCTGGAGAAGGAGATGGGCATCAGAAATACAACAATTCTGCACGCCATCAAGGAGATGACCGATTCAAATCTGGTGACCAGGACCGACAAGGGCTATGGTCTCACCAACCTGGGCAAGATGCAGGCTTACATGCTGACCGATATGATCGACTTCGTCCTGGCTCTGGAGGAACATCGGGACTTCTGGTTGACGCATGACATAAACGGGATACCAGTAGAACTCCTAAGGAAAATAGGCATGCTCACCCATTCAAAGATCATGGCCTCTGATCATTTTGATCCACTCAAGACTCAAAAATATTTCCTCAAAGAGGTCGTTAATTCGAAGCAGATGTATGGTGTATCACCAATAATGATGTCAGATTTTCCTCTGCTGATCGCCGCGCTGCTTAAAAAGGGATCGGAAGTAAATTTGATATTAACGACTGATATTTTAAAGATCGTCTACAACGACTACTACGATCTTATAAGCGAACTACTAAATCATGAAAATTTTAGTCTATATTGTATAGACGAAGTCGTAACTACCGCCTTTACAGTCACAGATTCCATCCTGAACTTGGGGTTATTCCGAATCGATGGTGGTTACGATCTTGGTAGCGATCTCATCTGTATGGGAGAAGACGCCATCACGTGGGGGATGGAACTATTCAGTTTTTATCGCGAAAAATCTGAGTTAATAGAGAATGCATCCGACATTCCCACGAGAATGGTCTGACCATGGCCCTGATACGTATCGATTTTTATCTTTCAGGCATGAGCCTTCGGATCATGGGTATTTTTTGATTTGAATGCCCTACAGCTTGCCGTGGTTGGGATGGCCAAATAACCGATTTAGCAGTTTGAATAGTGCCAGGGATAATATAATTGGCATGTAATGCGAAAACATACGACTGGTTTAAGAATAATGCTATTTTTCTTCTTAGAAGAGTACATATTTGTGAAGTTTAAACAATACTGTTATGCTTGAACATGGGCATTTTTCTATGATGCTGAACACCGTTTGGATGTCTTATTGTAGAAAAGGGTACAAAATTGCCGAGCAGGTACTATCGTTGCTCTCTGTTAGCTCACTTTTTATTGGATTCACGGGCTTCTTCAGAGCTTATATAGCAAGTCTCTTGTTCGGAATGGCTCCAAGTATATCTGCGTGCCTCGTCGTGTTTTTGATTACATTCTCAATCTACAGCCTGGACAGTATTGTGGATATGGACAAGGACACCACCAACATGCCCGAAAGACAGAAAGTTCTCTCTGAAAGGAAGAGGCTTTTTCTCTTATGTTCCTTGGCGGCTTATTTCCTGGCCGGTTTGATCCTCCTTCAAAGTAAACCATTTGCCCTTCCAATTATCTTCCTGCCCTTCGCCGCGAATGCCTTTTATGCAACAAAGGTGCCCATGCTGAACTTCAGGCTCAAGGATATACCAATTATAAAAAACGTCGTCGTGGCTGTCGCTTGGGGATTGACATGCACCCTTCTTCCTGCCGCATACATGATCAATCCGCCAGATATGAAAACTTTGGGAACTATATTCTACTTCATGCTGATGATGACCTTCATAGCCGCTGTTCTCTACGACGTAAGGGATGTCAAAGGTGACGAAGAGATGGGTGTTAGGACGATACCCGTGATTTTGGGCACCAGAAAGACCACCGCGATCCTTTTAGCTCTGAACAGCATGCTCTTGCCCCTACTGGCCTTGGTGAACGGTGAGATCCAGCTGTTGATGGCCGGACTGATATTGTATGGATACGTTTACATATACTACTTCAGAGTGAGGAGAAACCCAGTTATTCTGGATTTATTTGTTGACGGAAAATGCATTTTTGCGAGCGTTCTCTTCATTATTTTTTTATAATTTTTATAATTGCACTTCGATGAGACTCGGTTATGCATATATTTTTATTGAATACCCTGCAGCTCTGCTACGGGGATGAGCAAATAACCGACAAAGGATTGCAGTGTTCACATATTTTGGGACAATATTACGCTGTTGAATAATTCAATGTGTTTTGGGTGGCCGTCATACAAACCAGGACACTAAGGCGCCGCCACCAGTCTGACTTTTGACCTCCTCCATCAACTATCGGCGGTGGCAATTTGATACTGAGATTGAGATTAACTATTAATACAGATCAAAACCACACATGATAAAAGGAAGATGGTGAGATCGACATGAAAACGATCAAATGGTCAGTTATTCTGCTCGCCTTGGCGGCCCTCCTCCATCCCTGTGCTGCCCTCAGCAACGCCGACGTTACGGGGACCTGGGAGTCCAGCTACAACTTCGGTCCAGTTGAAGAGATCATGACCGCCAACATCCAGCAGATCGGCAACAACGTAATTGGATCTTATTCGGTAGAGGTTAATCCGTCCGGAGATGGGTACGGTGGCGTCATCTTTGGGACCATCGATGGCGGCAAGATAAAAGCATTCTACCTGGCCACAAAAAGCGCAGATGGGAAGGACCCCCTGACAACCATATCCTTTACAGATGGACGGATGGTGAACGATGACAAAATCCAGGGCGAGTTTTACTACCGGGACAGCGATTCGTTAGAACTATCGGGACCCTACGAAGCGGAAAGGGTCTAAAAGTACATCAATATCTTAATTTGCAGCGAAGGATACGAAGGCGGCGCGATCCTGAAGATGAAGAAAAAAAAGACTGAACTTTTTTAAATATGGCTTGGGAGAGCTGCTTCTCGGGTTGGGGCAGACCCCCTTTCAAGCTTCTGCAGTCTCATAATCGGTGTCCATGGTGTCCTGCAGCCCATCCTTGGAGATGTGGGTGACCATCCTCTCTGAGACGTCCTGGTCAGAGATAATATCCTCAAAGCGCTTGGTATATCCGTCCCTCTCAGCAGCCGCCTGGCACTCGAAGATGTTCTTGTACTCGCTGATGGTGGAGGGGGCCACTCCCAGACCTTCGCTCATTTCCTTCACCGATAGGCTGGCTTCAGCCAACTTCAAAAACTCCTGCTTTTCAAAGGGTGGCTTCAGGTCGGATTCTCGGAACAGATGGAGCTTGATCCTGGCGCGACTGACGGTCTTGTTGAGCGCTCGATCTCCCAGTTGCACAGCGATCTCGGTATCGCTGTGCCCTTTATAAAATAGCCTCACCACGGCAGCTAGCTGCTCGGGGGTGAGCTTGGTCTGTATGTTGTATCGCTTGCACATATCGGATACAACCACTCGAAGCTTACGTTCGATCTCTGAACTTCCTTTGAGATCGCCATGTAGCGTGGCCTGCTTCTCAACCACTTTGGTGCTGCTTGAGATCTTCAAGAACAGCTCTTTCAACTGCTCCGTCTTATCGCTCATTTAAGTACACACCCCGTCGGTAGTTCCCTTGTTTATACTATAAAGAGATTTCCCATAATATTGGCAGGAGGCCTAACTAAAATATATATTCCAGAATATTATGAATTGCATTGATGGAATTTTTTGATTTGATGCGTCCGTCCTGTCAGGCGTACCTGCCTCCAAAAACCATAACATTGTACTCGATTCGCGGCCCATAAATATGATCAGAGCGACCCAAAATTCGAATTTCGGATAATTATGGTCGGCAGGGATAAAGCCCGCATATCTCCCCAAAATAGCTTTAGTCGGAGAGGCTGGATCGGAGCTGCCTCAGCCGATTTGTTTACCAAAAGAGGTGATCATGATGGGATTCCGTCCTAACTTAGTAACACGGCACATCCCGCCACCGCAGTTGTTGTTGCGCTGCCATCTTCGCAGCTGTGGCCAGTCGCACTGACGTCGTTCAACAGGAAGGAAAACTCGCGGTCTTCGGATGTTATATCATACTCTGCAGTAAGTGTTGCATTTTCACCTGATTCCAGTTCGAAGGGCTCCAGAGGATCCACCCCATGTAGTGAGTTGTTTATGGTGATACTGCAAAGCTTGCTCGTCCCGAGATTATAGACGTTATAAGTGAACATGACCGCATCAACTTCACTTGCGTTGTCGGGCGTAGAGTAAACCTCCACTGAAATAGCACTGCGGGAGCCACCAATTGTCGGATCATCGGCTTCGTCAACCGAGCCCAGGTTAGATTGCGCTGCCCCTATACCCGAAAATATCAGCAGAGCGAATAAACCCAAAGCAATTCGAAGATTGTTCACGCCTGACACCTCTCGCCACCCAGAGTATTCATAGTAAATAAGGCTTTTTGTTAAAAAGTCCCATTATTTTATAAATTGCGCGTATAGTATCCTGGGACGCAATTTCGACAACGTTCGACAACATTTGTAAAATTGTATATTATCTACAGTCATCTTTCGCGTCATGATAAGACGAAAGTTATTCAAAATGGCAAAAGGTAGCCTAACAGAGCTTTGAAAATAGGACCCAAGTGATCCAGTTACTGTGCAGGAGCATCTCTCCTGATGGCGCGGCAAGGTCAGGATCTTCGATCAAGGTGGATGCTGGACATGCCCTCTGTTTCGGCAAGCAAATATTCCGACTGAGCCAGCACGTACGTAAGACATAAGAGCAACCCGAATGTTCGTCGGATCTGAAGACGCGAATGAGATCGCAAACACAGGAAGAGCAACCCAGAAAGTCTAGGTCCATCCAAGATGTTCCACCCTCAAAACTCCAACCAGAACCAGCATCGAGACTATGATGACACCTAGATCAGACTTGAAGATCGCGCTCGTCCGAGCCGAAAACCTGAACCCAAGTCAGAACTTTCTGCGCGGCCTTTTTTTGGACCTGTTTTCGGGACTCATGTCCCTGGCAACGCTGGCTGCGATGAACCTCTCCACCCTCTCCTCCCGGATCTTCCTCTCCTGGACCACCCGCTTGACGATGACATAGTTGGCGATGAAGAAGACCACTAGCATCAAGAGGCATATGGCCACGATCTGCCAGATCTCCAGATGGTAAGAGACAGCCATATGACATAAATTATCCTACTAGTATAAAAATTCACCGGAATTTCGAAAGGAGCCTGGAGTAAAATTCACGCTCATCTCCCTCGGTGGTTCGAGCGAGCCTTTCGATTATCAGCTCCGGGGTGCTTTTTGCCAGGCGGTTGTAGATGGGGTTTCGATCGACGATCAGCTGGTTATTTTCGTCGAGACCTCTGGCCTCGATCCCGTCGATCCTAACCTTGGTCTGTGCAAACCTCGCCACATCCTCCGCAAGATGGCTAACGAATATGGAGACAGAACCCCCTCTCGAAAGCTCGTCCAGAAGGGATGCTATGATCTTGGCCGAGGCTCCTGGCTCGGTTATCGCTTCAAGCTCGTCTGCCAAAACGAGCTTTCTGTCCCCGCCAGCTAGAACGGAGAACTTTCGGATCGTAGCCTCGAAGGCCCCAGCGCCCAGAGTGCCTCTGCTTTTACCGAAGTAGTAGAGGCTCTGGAAAATAGAGAGACGAGAGGAAGCTACCGGAACTGGAAACCCCATCTGGGCCAGGATTACAACCTGAGCCGCAAGCTCGATGAGCGTCGTTTTGCCGCCGGAGTTCACGCCGCTGAGGATCGCCACCCTCTCCGAGGGCTCGGCTAGGCCCGTCGGACCCACCGAGTAGCTTACGGGCTCTGGGTCGTCTAGAAAGAGGGTCCTTCCGTCCGAAAAGCCGATGCAAGGGTCCTCCACAAACTGGGGCATGATCAAAACCCTCTGCAGGGCAAAGCAGCCGAGAGAATATCCCACATCAAACTCCAAGAGGGCTCCATTGAGGGTCTCGACGAGATTCCACTTTCCTGCAAGATCTTTGGCAAGATCCCTTCGGGACTTCAGCCTTTTTGCCTCCGCCTTCTTGCGTAGCTCCCGAAGAAAACGGATCATTGCCTCTCGATCTTCCTCCAGAGGATAGCGGACCTCCGAGGAGATTATCTCCTCAATGTGCGCCCTTTCAGCCCCCAACAGTTCCAGATCAGAAAAGGCTCGATCACGTGCCGCCTTTAAGACATCCTGGAAGGTCACCCCCATCCGAGATTTGAAGACATCTCGAAGATCCCCGCTCCTGCCCAGGGCGAAGAGGAGGTCGTCCCCGGCAAGGGTCACTGAACAGCTCTCGACCCTCCTCTTCAATTCCGTGTTGGCCCAGGCCACAGTCTCCTCCACCCGACCTTCAAGCTCCGCGATGAGCCGGTCAAGCCGTCGAACTTCTGGATCGTCGTCAACCTTGAGCTTTGAAAGCCCACGAACCAGCTCTTCAAGCCCCTCGAAAGAGGCGACTTTGCACATCTCCAGGATTCCGGCCGCCTTGAAGATCGCATCGAGAAGGGGCTCGTTTTCCTGGTAACGATGTAGGATCCGCTCCGGAACGAGGTACCAGTCCTCGTCGCTCTCCGCCTCCTCGATCTCGGAGAGGGCCAGGCTGTCAAGAGTTCCGCCGAGAAGTGTGACGTGATCGTACCCCTGGGCGAGGTCCCTCAGCTCCATCAAGCTCTCGACCAGATGGACGTCGATATTTTTGTCGATGCCCCTCTCTTTTAAAACCCGAAAGGTTGATGCTGAATCGACCGCAACGGCCCGGTTCCTTACCCGAAAGCCGGCACTCTTTCGAAGCGCCTTTATTTTGGATAGGTGGAGAGCGAGGTCGGTATCGACAAGAGCTGAAGCTGAACTGATCGCTGATTCTGCAAATTTCCTGTTCTCCTCGATCATCTCCCGGCAGGAGGAGGGAAAGAAGGTGCCGAGCTTCTGCCTTGCGTAGTCGGTATGGGCTGACCTTGCCAATAGCTCCATTAAAGATTCATAGATCCGGACCGCTTCATCTGTGGCCAGAAAGTCAGAGGGAGAAACGCCGTACTTTGCGCCTCGGGCTCTTTGAACGAGTGCAGTCGCCTGGCGCTGGCTCATCCCCCTCATTCCCAAAAGACCTGCCACGTCTCCTTTCAATATAGCCTCAAGGGCGGCATCCTCATCTCCAAAGTGGGCCACGAGCCTTTCGTTCACCTTGACCCCAACCCCTGGAATATCTTTCAGCTTCAAACCGTACCAGAGTCGACAGAAGACAATATAGCCGTTTCCCCAAAAGAAACCTTGATATCTGCCAGGCTCGGAAGTGATTATTCGTGTTGCTTCATGAAATCTTGAAAATCGACGGTGAGGAGGACGTCTTTTTGGCCGAAGAGTCCCTGGCCGACCTGATCACCATCCCCGTGACATCGGAGATCCTCGAGTCAGGGCTGGATGTCGAGGAGTCGATAGAGATATGGGAAAAGATGGGCGCAGACGAGGACGAAAGAGAAGACGGAGGCGTCCGTCTAGGAGTTGCCTTGAAGCTGACTGAGCCCGCAGAGCTCTGGCTGCTCTTGACAGACCGCTACTCGGGTTCCGGTGCCCTCGAGGCCTTTCCCCGAAGCTCGAGCTCGAAAGTTGTAAGGGTTGAGGAGAGGAAGTTTATGGAGGGGCTGGTGGAGTGGCTTGCGATCTCCCTGGAGGAAGAGCTATTCTGCGAAAGCTGTCCTGTTGCGAGCCCGCCCCTTTTCGTCCCCGAGAGGATTGAGAACCTGGAGAAGTTTCTGCGACCACTTCTACCTGCCGGAGGCGAGGTGCTGGAGATATGTTGTGGGAGCGGTATGGCCACCCAAACCCTAAAAAAACTAGGATTTAGTCCCTGGACCGAGGACCTGGACAGCTGCGAGATCTGCCAGGCTTTGAAGTCGACATATCTTGACCCCCGAAGGGCGATGGTCCTGGATGCCCGGCTGATGGACCGCTTCTTTCCTCCCCTGCACTTCGAGGCAGTTGTGGGGTTCATGGTAGGGCTGATAGACGACATCAACTGGCCCCTCTGGAAGGATATACTTCTCCGGTCGTCGGAGCTTGCGAAAGATATGGTGATCTACACCACATACACCGAACGGGAGGCCCGCATTGTGACCGAAGCTCTGAAGTCCGCCGGATGGGATGGCGAAGTGGTGGCGAACCCCGACGACCTCGGAATCTACGATCAGTGGGTCTGCGTTGGACGAAGGCAGAGGTGACGAAAGGTTAATACAGTCTCAGATTAAGAAGGGAGCAGGGGTGATGCTTGTGCCTAAGTTCAAGAAAAGAGAGACTGAGAGAAAGGGCGACAAGAAGACGGAGAACCTGGAGAAGAAGCTGATCGAGGAGAACCTCGAGGATCTCGTCGGCACAGGCGGTGAAGAAGAAGAGTGACCGCTTTGAATGTGTTGGTCCTCGCCGAGGGCCGCGTTTCTGAAAGAAAGATCGAAGTGGAAAGGGGCCTGACCTACGAAGGTCTCTTTGAGATTCTGAAAATAAACCCAGAGACGGTGGTGGCGCTCTGGGAGGGCCACCCCGTTCCGACTGACGAGCTGGTCGAGCCCGGAGACCTTGAGATCATCCGGATCGTCTCCTCGGGATGAACGGACTCGTCAGCCGTTGCTCAGCTTTCTGCTCAGATCCTTCAGACGATCTATATTTTCCATCACTTTCGTCGATTCTCTCTTCTTCTCGTCCTCAAAATGCCTGATTATGTCGTCCAGGGATATGGTGAGCTTGTAGACCTTCATCGGCCTGCCTTTTCCGTCCTTCTTTATCTCCCGTTCCTCGACCCAATCGTTTTTTCGGAGGGTTCTCATGGCGATGCTGACCTCCGGCTGCCGGAGATTGGATCCAATCTCGATCTCCCGGGAGGTGGCCTCCTCGACGTTGGCGAGGTAAGTGATCATGCTGGCGACGTTTCGGGGGATGCCGAGATCACGCAGAACCTCTACGAACTCCCGGTCGTTATCGTCCAAAACTTTGACCGAAAATTGTCTCATAATAATCACATCTATTTTTCTGGTTACAAATTCATTCTCATATAAATAGCTTATTTTTGTTTATCCGAAAAGATTATTGATTCAGCCGCCAACGCCTCTGTAGACCACTCCTGACAGGGTTCCCTTTCCCAGAGCTACCACGTCCTCCAAGATCTCCGCCATGCGCTCTTTCTCCACATCGATCATAAACCTCCTCTTCAAATCTGCGCGTATCTGATCCGCTGACAATGGAAGATCTGAACTGGAGAGGACCCGTTCGGTGAAGCCCACCAGGTCTTCGTGAACCGCCCAGGGATAGATAATCCACTTCCAATCGGTAATCTTCTCGACGTAGAAGTCGGGCTCGAACGCAGAGCTGGTCTTGTGCTGGAGGACCGCGGTCCTTATCTCTTCGGGCCCCAGGCTTTCCACGTAGCCGACCGCCGTGGTGAGGGTGTCACCGGTGTCGGTTACGTCGTCGACGATCAAGACCTTCCGGCCGGATACGCCCGTCGCCAGGGGAAAGCGGACCGTTGCCTGATCTTTTTTCTGGGCTGCGATTCCCCAGTGCTCAACTTTCATGCTGGTTAGAAGGTCGTGGACCAAGAAGTCACAGACGACCCGGGCCGGGACGTAGCCGCCCCGACCGATGGCCACCACAAGATCGGGCTGCCAGCCTGAGGACTTGATTAAACGGGATAGGGACTTTGCGAGATCGTAAAACTCGGCCCAGGTCACAAGATCGCAGGGGAAAGATTCGGAGATCATCGCCAACAGCACCGACGTTCAAATTTAAATATTTTTACCAGACCCTTGCACGTCAGACCAGGCGACCTTCCCTGAGGGGCGGGGATGACGAGAAGGTAAATATACCATATTCTGCATCGCCTGGACTTATGGCAACGAAGCTGGACCCCTGGGGCGCGGTCTCGATAGACGACTACTCGAAGCTCTTCGAGGAGTTCGGAATATCGAGCTTCGAGGAGATTCTGCCTCAGATTGACGATCCCCATCTATATATGAAACGGCACATAATATTCGGCCATCGTGATTACCAGTCGGTCGTCCAGGCTATGAATGAGAAGAAGCCCTTCGCAGTGATGAGCGGGTTTATGCCCAGCGGAAGGGTTCATCTTGGCGGCAAGATGGTGATGGAGGAGATCATCTGGCATCAAAAGCACGGGGGGGACGCATTCGTCGCCATAGCCGACATGGAAGCCCATTCAGTCCGGGGCATAAGCTGGCAGAGGTGCAAAGAGATGGGGATCGAGGAGTACGTCCTGAGCCTCATAGCTCTCGGGTTTGAGCCCACCGGCCACATCTATTTCCAGTCCAAAAGCCAGGCGGTCCGGGATCTCGCCTTCGAGCTTGCGGCCGCTGCGAGATTTTCGGAGCTCGCCGCCATCTACGGATTTTCCGGCGAGACGAACGTCGCCCACATGGTGAGCGTGATGGTTCAAAGCGCCGACATCCTCCACCCCCAGCTCGCCGAGAACGGGGGGCCAAAGCCCGTCGTCATACCGGTCGGCTCGGACCAGGACGCCCACATCAGACTCACCCGCGATCTCGCCAGCAGGATGAGAAAGTTCCTGGTGGAAGAGAGGGAGGGGTACGTGAGCCTCCGGGGAAAGGCAGCAGGCTCCGACCTGATCGAGGCTGCGGCCGCTCACCTCAAGGAGATGGGATACAAGAAGGTGAAGCGGTATGAGGAGCACATCGACGTCTTCGACGCAAAAGACGCGGGAAGGGTCGAGGAGCTGATGAGGGAGTTTGAGGTCGAACAGGGCGGATACGGCTTCATGCCTCCGGCATCTTTGTACCACAGGTTCATGACTGGCCTTACCGGAGGCAAGATGTCTTCCTCAAAGCCCGACAGCCACATCGCCCTCACTGAAGACCCCGAGGAGGCGGCCAAGAAGGTGATGCGTGCCCTGACTGGCGGAAGGCAGAGCTTGGCCGAGCAGAAGAAGCTCGGGGGCGAGCCGGACAAGTGCACCGTCTACGAGCTGATGCTCTTCCACCTCTCCGATGACGAGGATGAACTCAAAGAGATCTTCGAGGAGTGCAAAAGCGGCGAGAGGATGTGCGGAACATGCAAGAAGGAGGCGGCCGAGAGGATTAAGCAGTTCTTGACCGAGCACCAGCGCGAGAGGGAGATCGCACGGGAGAGACTACCAGAGTACGGAATCAAAAAATAGGCGGAAGCCTACTCCGGTACATTTTCTTGATTTTTAAGCCAAGGCTACATTTTGGGTGATTTCGACTTATTGGTAGCTAAAGGAGGACAATTAAGTCGACATTACGCAAAAATATAGCATCCCCCAGCATCCGTTCCATCAAACATCGTCCTTCCTTTTCTCCACCACCCGGATCTCCTCGATCCTCGTCGAGGGGTAGTTCCCGGTCTCGTCCTTCTCCCGGGACTTGACCATGTCCCAGACGTTAAGAAGGGCTGCCGAGACTCCGGCCAGAGCCTCCATCTCGACGCCAGTCTGGCCGATGGAGGTGACAACGACCGTTGCCCTGACGAGGTCCGGCTCAAGCTCGAAGGCCACCTCGACGCCGGTTATCGGTATAGGGTGGCACATGGGGATCTGCCGGGGGGTCTCCTTCACCGCCTGGATCGCTGCAACCCTCGCCACGGTGAGGACGTCCCCCTTCTCCACCTCGCCCTTCCGGATAGCCTCCGCCGTGGACTTTTTGAGCAGGATGAGGCCGGTGGCGACGGCCTTTCTCCTCACGATCGGCTTCTCGGTTATCTCGACCATCCCCGCCCGATCTTCTCGGGAAGCTGGATCGAATCTCAAAGGATCACCGCCTCATGGCCCTGGGTATGTTCTCGATCACGTCGGTTGCGAGGAGAGAGTAGCCCTTCTCCTCGAAGGCGAGGTCGCCAGCGGTGCCGTTGACGAAAGCGGCGGCGACCGCAGCCCGCAATGGCGAGGTCTTGCAGTAGAACGCCCCCGTCATCCCGGCCAGGACGTCCCCGGTCCCGCCGACGGTCATCCCCGCGTTCCCGGTGGCGTTACCTCTCACAACCTCGCCGTCGGTGATCAGGTCGACCTTCCCCTTGAGAAGGATCGTGAGGCTCATGTCTCTTGCGAAGCTCTTCAAGGTCTCGTCCTGGACCTGGCCCGGAGGCACCTTGATGGAGCTGACCCTCCGAAACTCGCTCTGGTGGGGGGTGATTATCCCCTTGAGAGGGATTCCGGGAAGGAGGGCATCGGCATCTATCACCACCTTACCGCACTCGGGCACGATTTTTGCCAGAGCTTCCCTCGTCTCGGGATCTCGGCCCAGACCCATGCCGGCGACGACGACGTCGTGGCGGTGTACGAGATCCCTCAAAGCCGGCAGGTCGTCGAGGGAGAGATGGTCGCAGGAGAGCTCCCGGACGATCAGGTTCGGGGAGAAACCGGCGATTATCCTGGAGACGTTGCCGGGTGTGGCGACGGTGACGAGGTCTGCCCCAGCCCTGAGGGCGGCCATGGCCGAGAGGGCTGGTGCACCACTGTAAGGCCCACCACCGATCACCAGAACGCGGCCGTTCTGGCCCTTGTGGCTCTCGGATGCCCGGGCGGTCACAAGATCGAGGTCCCCGGGACCTGCCAGAAACTCGGCCGCCGGTGGTATACCTATACCCGCCACCACCACATCGCCGGTGATGCCTGCTTTCGGCCTGTGGAAGGTGACGGTGACCTCGGGATCAACGAATTTATCGGTCCCAAGGCCGCTTGGAACGTCCACCGATACGACGCTTTTTCTGGAGGAATTGATGGCATCGATCGCCTCGGCCTCGAGGCCACGGATCGTTCCGCGCACACCAGTACCGAAGACCGCATCCAGAATCAGATCGTACTGGGACAACGATTTCAGGTCGCTCGAATCGCGGACCTCCCGAAGATCGAAGTTGAGAAATTCCAGAATCTCCCAGTTCCGCCTCGCCTCTTCGGTGGCGATCTCTCTGGACCTGCCGAGAAGAAATACTGTAACCTCGAAATCCGCGAGGTGGCGGGCGGCCACGAAGGCGTCTCCACCGTTGTTTCCCCGCCCTGCAACGACGGCTATCTTCTTTCCCCGGGCCCTCTTTTGGACCTCTCGGGCGAGGGCAGCTCCTGCGTTCTCCATCAGCTGGAGAGGAAGCAGACCAAAATAGGTGCAGTTGGTGTCGGTAGCTCTCATCTCGTCAGGAGAGATCGGTCTCATAAAGGTTCTGTTATGTCCCTGAAATGATAAAAGTTGTGGGGTGCTGCCTCACCAGGAGATCTTCTTTCTGTAGTGGTTTCGGACCAGGATGGCTACCATGTTAATGATCAAGACGAGGGCCAGCAGAACCAAAGCAGTCCCCCAGGCTTTAGTCTCAACGTCCCATGCTCCCAGGAAGTATATCAGATTGAGGAGATGGTAGCAGAGGTTGTTCACGGGCTGGGTTACGTCGGGGATGACGCCGTAGAACATGTGGACTGGCGTCGCAGAGAAGGTCACGGCAGTCCACATGATGGGGGCCGTCTCTCCGGCAGCTCTGGCAACCCCTATGATCATCCCTGTAAGGACTCCTGGAAGAGCCGAGGGTATCACCACTTTCCAGACCGTCTGCCATTTCGTCGCACCCAGAGCCACGCTCCCCTCCCGCAAAGAGTTTGGAACGCTCTTCAACGCCTCTTGGCTTGTGAGAATTATGGTGGGCAGGTTCATCAGGCCCAGGATTATGGATCCAGACAGAAGCGATATGCCAAAGGTCGCCACCAGGAAAGCGAGCCCGAAGAGGCCGTAGACGACCGAAGGCACGCCGTTAAGACAGCCGACGGCGATGGTGACGATCCGTTTTAACCCGGTGCGCTTGGAGTACTCGTTGAGGTAGATGGCGGCCCCGACCCCCAACGGGGCCGAGATCAGCATCGCCCCCATCACCAGCCAGAAGCTGCCCTCGATGCAGGTGCTTATCCCACCCTCCTGTCCGAGCCGGAAGTGGGGCTGGGTCAGAAACTCCCAGCTTATGGCCCCGATGCCTTTGTAGAGGATTATCGAGATGATGCCGCCCAAAAGCAAGAGGGTGAAGACCGCTGAGAGCCGGACCATCGAGAATACCAGAACCTCCCTTCCCCTGGTGCTGTACCCGTAGAGAAGGTTGATTGAGTCCTTTATCACAAGGAAGCTCGCCAAAAGGACCAGAAAGGGGAGGACCAGATCATAGGTGAAGACCGCGCTCAGCCCCAGAAACTCGAACTCCAGGTCAGGGCGGATCCGACCCGAAAAAACCAGAAGAAATACGGCCAGAAAGTAGACCAGATCTGCTGCCAAAGGCAAAAACCTGCCCCGGGTCCAGACGACGCGCGTCCGATCGTCAGCGTTCCGATTGAGAGCTAGGGCAGAGGCCGATATGAGAACGGTACAGACCAGCAGACCACCCATCCAGAACGGCACCAGGGGGATCTCTTCTGACTGGATTAACAGGTAATAAAGTGAAGAGATTAGCAAAAAGAGGGCGACGACGATCGATGCCAGTGGTACCGGCTTGATTTTTTTCATCTCAGTATCCTCCGAACTTCTTCTGGATCGCGGCCCTGATGAGGTCCGCCGAGATGTTGAGGATGGTCACGATCACCAGCAGAACGAAACCCACGGCGAAGAGGGCATGGTAGTGCATCGATCCGTGGGCCACCTCCCCCATCTCCCCGGCAATGACCGAGGTGAAGATCGCGCCCCGGTCGAAAGCATCGAAAATGGGCGAGGGAATCCGGGCGACGTTTCCCACCACCAGGAGGGCGGCCATAGTCTCCCCGATGACCCGGCCGACGTTCAAGATCACGGCGGCGATGATCCCAGAGGAGGCGGCGGGGAGGGTCACCCTTCGCACCGTCTGCCAGTGGGTGGCGCCGAGGGCGAGAGAGCCCTCCTTGAACTCTTTGGGAACGGCCCTGAGGGCGTCCTCGCATATCGTCGTTAGGGCCGGGATGAACATGATCCCTAGGAGGATCGACCCCGCCAAAATCGACCTTCCGGTCAGCATATCGAAGCTCTTTTCGAGATAGACCACCAGAATCAGAACCCCGAGAAAGCCGTAGACGATGGAAGGAACCCCCGCCAAAAGCTCGATCGCGGGCTTTAGAAACTCCCGGGACCAGGGCCCTGCAAGCTCGGAGAGGTATATCGCGAGAGGAATCCCCACCAGGATGTTTATGAAGAGGGCGATGAAGGTGATCAGAACTGAGCCGACGATTATCGGCATCATGCCGAAGATATCGCCGGCAGGATGCCACTTCTGGCCGAAGATCATATCGAAGACGCCCACGTCCCTGAAGGCGAGAAAGCTCTCGTAGGTAAGGAAGTAAAAGATCAGGACCATTACCAGTATGGAAGTGATGGCGGCAAAGAAGAGGAGCGCTTCCACAAAGCCGTCGCCGTATCTGCGAGAGCGGAGGACGCCGCGTTTGGCTGGAGGACCCATATTACCACCTGAGCGTTCATTCATCGCTTATAGCACTTATCTATATTCTCTATATAGAGTGAGTACTGCTATATATCCCACAAGCGGCAGACGGCAACCGGTGGAATGAAGATTCTATTTCCACGAAAAGTGAACTGATCAGTATTCTCCGAACTTCTTCTTGATCGCAGCTCTTACAAAGTCCGCCGATATGTTGAGGACCGTTACTATCACCAGCAGAACGAACCCCACGGCGAAGAGTGCGTGGTAGTGCATCGAACCATGGGGAACCTCCCCCATCTCCCCGGCGATTACCGATGTGAAGATGGCACTCTGATCAAATACGTCGAAGATGGGCGAGGGGAGCCTTGCGACATTACCCACCACCAGGAGAGCGGCCATAGTCTCCCCGATGATGTTTCCAACGTTGAGAACGACGGCGGAGATGATCCCCGAGGACGCGGCCGGAAGAGTGACTCTTCGCACCGTCTGCCACCTGGTTGCGCCGAGGGCGAGAGATCCCTCCTTGAACTCCTTGGGAACGGCCCTGAGAGCGTCCTCGCATATCGTCGTCAGGGCTGGGATGAACATGATCCCGAGGAGAATCGATCCAGCCAGAATCGATCTTCCAGTGAGCATATCGAAACTCTTCTCGAGATAGACCACTAGAATCAGAACCCCGAGAAAGCCGTAGACGATGGAGGGAACGCCAGCTAACAGCTCGATTGCGGGCTTCAAAACCGAACGAATCCGGGGCCCGGCAAGCTCTGACAGGTAGATGGCCAGGGGAACTCCCACGAAGATGTTTATGATGAGGGCAAGGAGGGTGACCATGGTCGAGCCCACGATTATGGGGGCCATGCCGAAGATGTTTCCAGCAGAGTGCCACTTCTGGCCGAAGAGCAAGTTGAAGACACCCACCTCCATGAAAGCCGAGAAGCTCTCGTGAATCAAAAAGTAGAAGATCAGGACCATCACCAAAATTGATGTGATGGCGGCGAAGAAGAACGACGACTCGATGATCTGCTCTCGAATGCGGCGGTTCAGAAGGGGGCTCTTCTTCGGAGCGGCCATGAGAATTTTCGATTGGTACATAGTATAAGCCTCTTTTCCATATTTATTTTGAATTGAATACCCCGCAGCTTGCTGCGGTTGGGATGGTCAAGAAAACGACTTAAGGATTGTTGCGTATTCTGTATGGATGATCGAGCTGA
>Ga0209121_10002946_pt1 | contig 16887 bp, 14 predicted proteins | sample Cruoilmetagenom3_FD_187292 | JGI IMG/M metagenome (GOLD analysis project Ga0209121, IMG submission 187292) | Oil polluted marine microbial communities from Coal Oil Point, Santa Barbara, California, USA - Sample 3 (SPAdes) (version 2) | ecosystem: Environmental > Aquatic > Marine > Oil seeps ... | reverse complement strand
ATAGGGGCGCCAAGGCTCGTCACCAATAATCGTTATGTCGCCCGTGTAATCGAGTTGGCGCAATTCTCCAGCGCAAGCATCGGCAGCTATTCCGCCACCGATAATGGCAATGTTCTGGATTTCATTATCGACCAAAGCACTCTCCACACCGAACCAACGTCTGCGGAATCAGGAAACCCCTGCACCCGCCGTTGTCGTTCAATCTACTGCACGTCTTAGGCATTCAGATATCAATCTAGTTGACACTCCAATACAAGTGTGACGATACTGCCAATTATCAACATGCGATAATTGGGGATTAGCTATGGAAGATAGCAGCGCTTGGAACAGCGCCGAAAAAGCACTGAGCGTTGCGACCAAGATCGTGTTGAGCGATGGCAAGCGCACGCTCCGTGAAATCGCGGATGATCTCAACATGACTGTTCCGACCATTTATCGGCATGTCGCGGCACTTACAGATCGAGGCTTTTTGACGCGCCTTCGCCGGGGGAGCTATATTCCAGGCCCAACATTACAGGCCATCGCTGGTCACTGCTCGAAACGCGAAATGATACGCAAGATTGCCCGTCCTACCTTGGCCAGACTTTCCAGCAAACTGGATGGCGTATGCCATATGGGGATCTGGGACGACGATATGGTGACCTACATCATTAAGTCCGCACAAGAAAGAACATCCCTCTTCACTCAAGAAACGATGCAGTTGGAAGGATATTGTAGCGGCTTGGGAAAAGTATTACTTTCGAGTTTGGACAGTATTTCATTTGAAACTTACTTGAACGAGGGCGAGTTTCAGCCATTGACTAAGAATACCATCACGGACCCTGATAACCTCAGGGAAGAAATATTCGAAGTTAAGAAAAACCAATATGCCCTCGACAACCGGGAAGTTCAGGAGGACCTGATCTGCATAGCCGTTCCGATAGATTCGGATGCGTTAAAATTTCCGCTGGCAATATCGCTCTCCCGTGACGGGTTGCCTGGCAGATACTTCCCCGACGTCAACAAAGATTTGCATGAACTACGAAAGGCGGGAAGTTCAATAGCGCGCATGGTGAGCTCTTTCGTTACGCAATAGATCAGATCTCAACCGAATTGCATAGCTGGTACAGTTTGCCCTTTGTGGAAGTATTTGTCGTTTTGGGGGTGCCAGTAGTTCGAACGGCTCGAGCGTCTGCGCCGTGTCTTGCGGCGAATGTCCTTCAATACCCGCTCAGCGCTCGCTTTGGGCTTTGGCTGTTTGTTTCTCATCTTCGTTCCTTCGTCACTACGACGAGAAACAAACACTCCTTAAATCTCAACCCCCAATCTGTGCCATAGGTGCTGGCGGGGGACAAAGGTTGAACGAGTTGATCCACGTCTCACTTACGTCTGGCCCCGCGACACAAAGCGCGACCGCGCACGCTTCGAGAAACTGAAGGAAGCCTATGTCAAGGCGCGCTACTCGAAGCACTATCTCATCACGAAGGAAGAACTCGAATGGCTTGGCGAGCAGGTGGAAGAGCTAGGTCGCATCGGCCACGAGGTGTGTTCGGAGCAGCTCAAAAAACTAAAGAGTGAAACAGTCGCTTGATCGCGTCTCGCCAATGGACCCAATCATACTTCACGTGACGACGGCTTTGCGCCCTAGTCTCAGCCGTAGCGATCCCAAGTCTTAGGTCCCAATAGCGGACATTTTCTGCGGCCATTCCAGCCAAGGAGACTGAAAATAACCTATTCACAGTTTGACCCTGCGGCACAAAGTTGCGTTCCGTGGAACTTTGGCGCGAAGATCGATCCGAAGCGTCTTCTCAATCAGAGCGAAACCTGAGCAATACGGTTCCTTCTGGGTCGTGAGCAGCACATCGAAGATCGGGCTTTAGCAGCCGATCACTCAAGCCATGTGTTTCAGCCAATTGATTAGACACTGCGCAATTAGGTCACAAACCCGTCACATAACCAATGCAAGAGCCTAAGGGTAAATGGGGCATTGGAAACTATGTCGGTGGTTAATATTTTCGTGACAAGTGCCGAGGCCAACAGCTTTGAGGCATTCGAACACGGCAATACCAAATTTATTTTCTCTTCGCTCGGCGCAGAAGGCCCAACGACATTGGTCGAAGGGCCAGTTTGGGCGTTCATCGATTGGGTAATGGATGAGCTATCCGGCCTAGAGATGTGCCGCCGCATGAGAGCTGATGCGCGCACCGCAAATGCGCATATCACTATGGTCTATGAAGATGATGACAACGATTTTCGCAAACGTGCTTTGCAGGCAGGGGCAGACGATTACATGCGTGGCCCAATCACTCGCACGGCTGTACTGGACCGGGTCTTGGCACTTCAATCCAATGCTTCAGAACGTCATGCAGCGACGCGGCTTCAGCAAGGGCACCTGTCGATTGATTTTCTGGCGCTAAGAGCGTTTTGGGCCGATCAACCCATTGACTTGAGGCCGAATGAATTCCGCTTGCTTCATTTTCTCGCTGAGAACCCGAACCGCGTGCTGACGCGCGAAGCTTTGATCAGTGGACTTGGCAAAAACGAAGCGCCAATTGACGAGCGCACTGTGGATGTCTGGATCGGCAGGCTTCGCCGAGCGATAAAGGCAGCCGGCGGAGGCAGCCCGCTGCGCACCATTCGTTCGGTTGGATATGTTTTCGATCTGGACTGAGGTCTGTCCAGAAACAAGGTCAGCCTAGGCGCACCTAGTCAGCTTTTACTCCAATCGGATCGCAATGAGGCCGCCCGGTTCACACCGAGCTGCCCCAGCTGACCAGCTTGGGAGAGGAAGGTCAGAATTCCGCCGAAAGACTGAAAGAGAAACTTGTTCCAATGTCGAATGAATTGATTTCAATTCGGTTCTCGCCAACCTGCTGAAATTCGAAATTGTCGCGACCAAGGATGTTGCGCGCTTCAAATTTCAATTCGAGAGGCACCTTGAAAAGCGAAACTTCCTGCCGGGCCACGAAATCAAGTGTCAGACCCGGATCCTCGACAATATCAGGCAGTCCTGCGGTTCCGCGGCGGGTAACCCGTTCGCTGGCGAAATTCACTAGAAAGGTGAACTGCTGCAACTTGTCCTGATCCTCGATCCCTAGCTGCAGGTTGAGTAAGTGATCTGACTGGCCCGAGAGCGGGTCACCATCGTTGAAAAACAATTCTGCATCGCTGGAAATTGCGCCAACGCCGGCGGTAAATATCTGCGTTGTGTCCCCTGTTCCCACCTTCAATTCCGACTGGGTGAAGGTATAATTCGAGACGAAGATCAACTGCTTGCTCTCAAGCCAACCCATCGCGCCCCAATCGAAGAACGGCTTTGTCCATTGGAACTCAAGCTCGGCACCGAACAACTCGGCCGTCGGGGCATTAGCGAACCGAGTGGTGAAACTGGTATCCGCGCCGATGGAAACATAAGGCTCAATCGGGTTGTCGATTTCCTTGTAGAATCCAGCAATCGACACTCGGTTGCCTCGACCAAAATAATACTCAGCACGAACTTCCGCATTGATCAGTTCAGAATCCTGCAGTGCCGGGTTGCCAATAAATTGGCGCTGGTTGTCCGGATCAGTGAAAGGCTGGAAGATCAGCTCGCGGAACTGCGGTCGGGCAATGGTCTGGGAAGCACTGGCGCGCAATTGGAAAGAATCATTCACTTCCCATGTCACCGTGGCGCCGGGCAGAAAGTAATCGTTCTCGATCAGTGTGCTGGCAAGCGAGATGAAGGGATTGTCGAAACGCTGCACTGTCGAGACGATCTGCGTTGCGTCCTCGTAACGCACGCCAAGATCGATATTGAGACCAAAGACGGGAGCAATATTGAACTTTGCATAGGCTGCGTTGATTTCCAGCCCGGCTTCGAAAGCTGGGTCGGTCTGGGTTGGCTCGCTCAATCCAATGTCATAAAAATCGATGACAGCATCGCCCAACAACAGGTCTGGGCGTAGCGCACCTACTCCCGGTGGAATATTGTCGCCATCGATCAGGAACAGTCGACGTTCTGAAAATCGTTCAGTGTCAGTATAAGCATAGCCGACAGTAGCAGAGAGCCAGTCAGCGAGCGGATAGCTGAGATCGATACCGCCATAATAAAGGTCCTCGGTGAGCTGAGAGAAGGCGACTGATGCGCTTCCGCGTTGACGATCAAGCACATTGATAAAGATGTCGCCCGTGTCCTGATTGGCCTGGTTGGTACGGACGTAGACAAATTCATATTCGTAAGGGGCCTCGCGCTGGGTTTGGGCGTACCCTCCGCGTAGGTCGACAGAAAGGTCGCCGAACTCCATTTCAGCAACAAGCTGAGTGTCAAACAGCTGGCGTTCGTACCATGCTGTGTTTTGGGTTACCAAGCTGTCTTCATCGAGCAGCAGTTCAGCAAAGCCCAACCCAGTTTGCTTCAACGTGTCGCGAATAAACAGATTGGTAAAGCGAAACTGATGTTCGCCAATCTCCAGACCAAAACCAAGCATAGCATTGGCCAAAATCCGGTTGTCCGTCACAAAGTTCTGCGCGTCGCGATCAAGCTGCAGATCGGCGGTGAACGGGTTTTGAGCCGTAACGACCTTGGTTCGCAACTTGTTGCTCAACGATGCTGTGCCAATGATCCCAAACCGACCGCCATCGCCAAAATCGAACGCGGTGCCCGCAGTAATTCCGCCGGAGAGATTGGGGCGTGTCTCACCCACAGTTTGCACTAGGACCAAATTTGGATCGCCCAATTGCTGAACGATATTCCCTTGTTCTTCGACCGAGAGGTCGCCGATGCGCAGGCCACTGTTGAAGAAAGATTGCAAGGCTGGCGGGACGTCCCTGGTGCCATTGTCGAAACCGGACCAATCGAGATCGGACCCGAAATAGTCCAGACCATTGCTGAAGGTCGTTTCGGTATCGCCGCTAACGCCAAGACTGATCTTCAGAAAACTTTCGTCAGGCACGGCGCGCGTCGTAAGATTGATGACACCGCCACCAAACTCACCTGGGAAATTGGCTGAGTAACTCTTCTGGACCAGCGATGATGCCACAATGTTGGTCGGGAAAATGTCGAGCGGTACAACGCGGCTGAGCGGCTGCGGCGAGGGAAGGGGTAAGCCGTTGAGCAAAGCAAGCGAATATCGATCACCCAAGCCGCGAACAAACACATTGCCATTGCCGACCACCGCAAGCCCGGCCGTGCGTCCAAGCGCACCAGCGATATCACCCTCGCCAGTCCGCGCGATTTCTTCCTCGGAAAGGACAGAAATCACTTGAGCAGAACTGCGCGTGGCATCGCGATTTCGCCGTCCGGTGACTACGATCCCGCCGCCCGGGATAGATATCTCTGGGGCTTCAACCTCATCTGGTTCCGCGTCTGTTTCAGAAGATTCTTCAGCTGGTGATGGCTGAACACCGTCGGTTTCCTGGCCAAAGGCTTGGCTTGGAACGGTAAATGCTGTGGTGAGCAGGAGCAGCCCCACCAACCGCTTGCCAGTCTTCATTGCAATAGACCCTTTCGTTGAGGTCCTGTAAAATTCTCGTGAGCGATTGCTCGTCGATGCGATGGGACGAGCAAGCTGAGACATGCCCAGCGTGCTCGTCCCGGTCTTGAAAATCAGGAGGCGTAAACCGGCAAGGAAGTGCAGTTACCGCTGTTGTTACTAAAACTGATGGTCGCCGAATCGCAGGTCCAACCTTCAAACCGCGTGTCCGCTGCTTGGGCGGCACCTACGAAGCCTGCGTTATCAAAGAAGCTTGAAAGGCTGGTCGGGTCGAATGCGACCAAGGCATCTTCATTAGCGCCATTCTTGAACGTCATGCTCAAAGTATTTGTTAGCGCTGTCGTGTTATTCGAACCCGCTTCAAAGAGTGCTTGTGTTTGCGCGGCGGTAATCCCACCGCTGCCATCGCGGAACGCGGTGGCGCAATCGAGCGCGACAGATTCAAAGCGTGGCGGACCAACATCGTCTAGTCCGGCGTTTGCTGCGCGGACCGTTTCAGGCAGATCGATACGCAGACATGGCGTGCCATTTGACGAATTATCGAACACAATCGTGTTGAGCAGCGAGTAATCAGCACCGCCGCGGATACGGATCACCTGGTCATCGTTCTTGCGCTGGATGAATGTTGCGTTCGAAATCAGCGTGTTTTGACGCGGCATATCGTCGACCAGCGTGTTATTGCTGTCCGCCTCAATGATTGTATCGCCGACATCGGTTCGCTGAACCGCAACCACGTATTGCAGGGTCGCTTTTACGCCAGTGTCTGTGTCGATTGAATCGTCTTCGGCTCCGACAACGACAAGCCCTTTGATGTTCACAGTCCCGCCGAAGAATTCCACACCGTCATCAGCGCTGTTGAAGGACATGATGTTTTCAAAGGTAGTGCCAGATCCCACTCCGCCGGTGGTCAGTGCCTGGAGCTCGTCACCATTGGCCAACACCGTTCCGGAATAGCGAAGCTGGACGTTCCGCACGCTGCCCGAGCTGTCCGTATCGTCATTTCCACCATAACGCGGTGGGGTTGTGGTGCCCTCCACTTCACGCTCGCAGTCGACGCTGCCGGGTGTTGCTGTGTTCGATAGGCAGTCTGTGATCGGAGCGCGACCGTTCATGATAAGGCCGCCCCAGTCGCCGGATGAACTGTCCGTATTCTCGCCGCGGATGTTCTGTTGGCTGGTGAAGATGATCGGCCGCGCAGGCGTTCCATTTGCCTGGATTTCATTGCCGCGATTGACATTGAGATAGGATGCATCAAGTCCGGCAAGAACAACGCCCGGCTCGATTGTCAGGACCACATTTGTGTCATCTAGACCGTCAGAATTGTCAGCTGCTGGGCCACCGTCCGAGCCTACGTCCACTTGGCCATCAATCAGGTAGATAACTGCCGCATCCGCCGCGGTGAACTGCAATTGCGAAGAGCGGTTGAAACGCGCAGGCAGTTGGCAAAGGCGATAGGAGCCTGTTGGTCCACTGATGGTCCCGCGATCAGCGAGGCCTTGCGGGTCGGCGATAAAGGGGCAGTCAGCTGCGGCAACAGCCGTCGACGTAGGCGTAGGCGTTGGTGTTGGGGTCGGGGTCGGAGCGGGGTTGTTAATTGTGATGTTGCCACCAGTACCCGGTGAGGAGATTTCGTCCGCTCCACAACCGGTAAGCACAGCCAGGCCGCAGGATAAGATAAGCGATCTTCTAAAATTTGTCACAGCGAACGGTCCCTCAAGAATATTGGGTGATGGATGAGCGCAGAGCAGCGCGCCTCACGTTCGCTAGGACCGGTTTATGACACTTTCTTGTCAGTTTTCGGATTTGATTGAGATGTGCCGAACTATGTTGAAATGCGACTGCTGCATGACATTATTGACATACTCACCACCCGGTTAATGAGTTGGCGCGTCACCATAAACCGTTGCAATATCAGATAGATAGGTTCATACTGTTACAGATTGATGACAATATTACATTTTTGTTGCAGTTCGACGCTGACTCGACCATTTTCTTTCAACAAATAGGAGAGAGAGTATGATCAAGGTCGGATTCGCTTCGATTGCACTGTTGGCTGCTGCGGCACCATTGGCTGCGCAGAACGACAAAGTCGGATATGAACCGTTGATGGAGGGTAGGACCTTAGCGGCCATCGCCGAGATTGAATCCAATAATGCGTTGCATGCGAAGGATCCAGCTCGGCTTATTAATCTGGGCATAGCCTATGCGCGAACGGGACAATCGGCACAGGCGAGAGCATTGTTTGAAGCCGCAATGCGAAGCGAAAATCGGTTGGCGCTAGAAACTTCAGCCGGAGAATGGAAAGATTCGCGGCATCTCGCCCGCCTCGCTTTGAAGATGCTCGATAGTGGGCAGTTGAGCAGTGAGCGCGTGGCAGCGCGCTAGCTCCGGCCCTCGGGCACTACATCCAGAATTTTAAGCCAGAGCTCCGGTGACTCGCACCGGAGCTCTGGCTTTGCATCACTAATGGTTTTCTGGAGCCACCTGATTGCTGATGCAATAGATTGTCATTTAGCTGTCATTTAAGCGGCGTAATAAACTCGCAATTCCGAATCACCGACCAGGCGTTAACGCCAAAGTGATCTTCCGGCTCCGTGCGAGGACTCTTCATGTTTGCAAATTCAATTAGCCCGATGGCTGACGAGGACATCTGGCCTCAATCCGACAATCATTGCCTCAGCATAACTCGCGGGTTCGCATGTCACGTTGAGACGGATTCAATTATTTCATGTCCAATATGGAGGGAGCTGTGATTCGTTCGCGTGCATCGCTGGCCTGCGTATTTGCGGGAACATCTTTGCTCGCGCTATCCGTTCCGATGTCTGCTGCTGCTGATGTCCTGCAAATCGACGGCCAGGCATCGCACTGGGTGGCGGGCGGTCCGGTCGAGGCTGTGGTTGAAACTGACGTGCAGGTTGCGGGGAGCAACCGCGTTCCTGCGGCCTATGCAGGTACGGTTACTTATTTGTCGACGCGCTACGACCTAAGTCCCGCCTTGATAGAGGCGCTTGTCTGGCAAGAAAGCCGGTGGCGGCAGCAGGCGGTCTCTCCCAAAGGAGCGCGTGGCTTAGCTCAATTGATGCCTGCCACAGCCCGCGAATTGGGCGTTGATCCGGATGATCCGCTTGCCAATCTTGAAGGTGGCGCACGATATTTGCGTGCCCAGCTAGACAGGTTTGACGGAGATCTGGAAAAAGCACTCGCTGCATACAACGCCGGACCTGGCAGGGTGGAGCGCGCGGGTGGCATTCCCCGCATTCGCGAGACCCAAGATTATGTTGCGGCGATCATGTCTCGCCTGTCAACTTATTCCCGGAGTGAGAAGTAGATGTTGACCAAATTTCGCCTGATGATTGCGGCTTTGACCGCGACCTTTTTTGCTATGCCTTCGGCTGCATTGGCGCAGCAAGCTGACCCGCAAGGAGCTGGGCCGATCGTATCGGCGCTTGCTTGGCTACAAGGCACTTTGCTGGGCACAGTTGCCACCACCATAGCGGTGATGGCGGTTGCGGCGATTGGCTTCATGATGCTGACTGGACGGATGAATTGGCGCTTTGGCGCAACAGTCATTGTCGGCGTGTTTATTCTGTTTGGCGCAACGACAATTGTTGCCGGTATACAGTCGGCAGCCGGGTAGCGCAGGTGAGCAATCTGGTTCGTCACCCCGTGCACAGAGCACTGACCCGCCCACAGATGTTTGCGGGCGTGACGATGAACTTCTTCGTCATCAATCTGATGGTGACGACCATTGCTTTCCTGATGCTGAAAAGCTTTTGGATCATCTTTGTTCCGATCATTGCTCACGCGATTGGCTATGTCGTTTCATTGCGCGAGCCGCGTGCCTTCGATCTGTGGATCACGAAGGTTTCGCTGTGTCCCCGGGTCAAGAATTTCAAGCGCTGGGGGTGCAACAGCTATGCGCCGTAAATCGAACGAGGTCGGATCATGAGCAAATGGATCGGTGCGGCCGCTTGGAGCAGCAAGGAAGCACGAGCTGGCGACCGCTTGTGTTATGCAGGCCTAGTTGACGAGAGCACCGTTTTGCTGCGCGACGGCAGCGTAATGAGTGTGATCCAGGTCCCAGGATTACTGTTTGAAACCGAAGACAGCGAAGCCTTGAACGCGCATGCGGCTGCGCGCGAAGTGATGTTGCGATCCACCTTGGATTCGCGCTTCATCATGTATCATCATGTTATCCGCCGCCGCGTCGAAGTAGAACTTGAGTCCGAATTTGAAGACCCACTTGCCCGCCATATTGATGCGCGATGGAAACAACGGCTCACCGACGGTTCGCTGTTCATAAACGACCAATTCATCACTTTGATCCGCAGGCCAGCTAGCGGCAAAGCAGGTTTGGCAGAGCGCGCTGCGCGGATGTGGAACCGCAAGGCGAGCCGCGATGTCGCGGCTGATCCCAAGGATGTTCGAACCTTGAAGTCTGCTATCACTGGTTTGGTGGCGACTTTGCAAAGCTATGGTGCAGCGGTCCTGGGGGACTACTCGCCAGAGGCGGGTGCCACCAATTCTGAGCTCCTAGAGTATCTCTCCGCTCTGTATAATGGCGAGATGCGACCCGTGCGTAGGCCCGCTGACGGTGTCGATATCGGACAGATGCTGCCCTATCGCCGAGCCAGTTTCGGCCTTGATGCGATGGAGCTGCGAGGCTCAGCTGAACCCGACTTCGCCTCCATCCTTGGCCTGAAGGATTACCCAGATGCAACATCACCCGGGCTGCTCGACAGCCTATTGCGGTTGCCGTTCGAAATGGTCGTGACCGAAAGTTACGCTCCGGTTGAGCGAACAACGGCCAAAGAACGGATCGACTTGGCCTTGCGGCGTCTGCGTTCAGTGGATGAAGATGCTGCGGCGGAGCGGGCAGACATGCAATCCGCACGAGACTCGCTCGGCAATGGTTCGGTCGGCTTTGGCGATCATCATCTGACGGTTCAAGTCAAAGCGAGTGATCTGGCGCGGCTGGATGAAGCCACCGCTGCTTGTGCAGCGGCATTGGCAGACACGGGTGCTATCGCTGTGCGCGAAGACACCAATCTTGAGCCCGCCTTTTGGGCTCAGTTCCCAGGCAATGAACGCTATGCGGTGCGCAGGGCGCTGATTTCCAGCGCGAATATGGCCAGCTTCGGATCGCTGCATGGATTTGCGCTGGGCCAAGCAGAGGGCAACCACTGGGGCGATGCGGTGACCTTGCTAGAGACAACTAGCGGCACCCCGTTTTTCTTCAACTTCCACAATGGCGATCTGGGAAATTTTTCGGTCATTGGACCGTCTGGCTCGGGCAAGACGGTGGTGATGAACTTTCTCGCCGCGCAAGCACAAAAATTTGAGCCGCGCACTGTCTTGTTTGACAAGGATCGCGGGGCAGAGCTGTTTATTCGTGGAATCGGCGGCCGGTATGATCGTATCAGTGCTGGAGAGCCAACCGGATTCAATCCGTTGGCCCTGCCTGACACTGCGGCCAACCGAGCGTTCTTGCGCGGCTGGTTCGGTGTCCTGCTGAAGGCAGATGGCCCAGAGGAATTTGCCATCATCAGCACCGCTGTCGATGCTGCCTTTGCCAACGTACCATCATTGCGGCGGTTGCGGCATTTCAAGGAATTGCTTGCCGGCGCCAAGCGTCCAGTGGCGGGTGATTTGGCTGATCGGCTTGGCGCGTGGATCGGTAATGGAGAGCATGGCTGGCTGTTTGATAATGAGCAGGACCGGCTCGATCTGGACAATCGGGTGCTGGGTTTTGACATGACCGAGCTGCTTGAAAATCCCAAACTTCGCACTCCGGTCATGATGTATTTGTTCCACCGGATTGACGAGCGGCTGGATGGCAAGCCGACGATGATCTTGATCGACGAAGGCTGGAAAGCCTTGGACGATGAGGTGTTCGCCGCCCGAATCCGCGATTGGCTCAAGACTTTGCGCAAGCGCAATGCGCTGGTCGGGTTCGCCACTCAAAGTGCGCGCGACGCCTTGGACAGCCGGATTTCAACTGCATTGGTTGAACAAACCGCGACGATGATTTTCATGCCAAACAGCCGCGCACGGGCAGAGGATTACTGCGACGGATTTGGGCTGACCTTTCACGAGTTGTCGTTGATCAAGTCGCTTCCGGTTCACAGTCGATGCTTTTTGATAAGGCAGCCTGACGCCAGCGTGGTTGTCAGGCTTGATCTATCCGGTGCACCCGAAGTTCTAACCATTTTGTCGGGCAGGGAAAGTTCGGTCCGCAGGCTGGATCGGCTGCGCGCTATGGGCGAGGAAGATCCTGCGCAGTGGTATCCAGCATTAACCGGGCACAGTTGGCCGGGCGACTTTGCAGGCATTGAAGACGAACCTTACCCGGTCCAGCAGGCTGCCGAATGACCGGAAGCTGCGACACTGCGATAACCGATATGGGCGGAGGCATTGCATCCGCGCTGCACGCGGTGGATTGCCTGTCATCGCAAGTGACTGCGGAAACATTTGGGCGGCTGTTTGCGCCGGGCGGATCGCTGGGCACAGTGCTGACAATTCTGCTGACTCTATACGTTGCGTTCTTTGCGATTGGCTTGCTGATCGGTCGGTCCAATCTAGACGTCCGCGCGCTTATGCCGCGGGTCATAACGCTAGGGTTGGTGCTGACCTTTGCGACCAGCTGGGTCGCTTATCAGAGCGTGGTCTGGAACCTTGCGATCGGCACGCCGGACTGGCTTGCCTCATTACTGCTAGGTTCTGAAGGTTCCGCGACGCAAGGATTCGCCGCCAAATTGGATGTTGTTTTCATGGCGGTGCAGGCAACATCAAGCAGCGATCACAGCTTCTCGGCATTTTCACCGCAAGGGATGATGTGGCTGGGCGCATTGCTGCTTTTGCTCGGAACGGTCGGACTGTTGGTCACCGCGCGGATCGGTCTGGCAATGCTCGTTGCTCTTGGACCAATCTTTGTCGTGATGGCTCTGTTTAATGGCACGCGCGGGCTATTTGTCGGCTGGTTGAAGGGGTTGGTGATGCTGTCACTGGCACCTCTATTTGCAGTTCTGGGTGGCTCGATCATGTTGGAGTTATCCGTGCCCATTTTGGCGACCCTAACAGCGGTTCCTGGCAGCATTGACCCGCAAGCCGCCATGGCGTTCTTCTTGATCGGAGCGGTTCATTGCGCCTTGATGCTGATGGTCCTCAAAGTTACCGCAACGATGGTATCGGGCTGGCAAGTGTTTGGTTTTGCTGCGGGAGACAAGGCAATGGGGTCGTTGCCCACCCATGTCCCACAAGCACCGCCGATCCCAGTAGCGAACTCGGCAAGTCCGAACTCGATAGCGCCAAACAGCGCTGGTCCGCGCCGGGTCGATATTTCCGGACTGCCTAACGTAGGCGCTGCCAATGATGGTGGATCGAATATTACGACCACTCGGACGACCCGCATTTATGCAACGTCGTCTGGCAGCAGCGAGACAGCGGGCACAAATGATTCCACATCGCGAACGCGCGGCATCGGTAATCGGTTTCGCCCAAGCTCCAAACCATTCCTCGCAATAAAACGAGAGAAAACATCATGATACGCGTGAGCCTAACAGCGTTTTTCTTAGCCACTCTGGCAAGTTCAGCAGCGGCACAGGACCCACGTTTGGTCGAGCGGGTTTACGTCCCATCCGAAGTGGTGCGCGTTGACGGCAAGACAAAGGTTCAGGCGACCATCAAATTCGGTGAGAACGAAAACATCGAAAATGTTGCGATTGGCGACAGCCAGGCATGGCAAGTAACCCCAAACAAGCGGGCTAACTTACTATTTGTAAAGCCGCTGCGTCCGAGTGCTGTGACCAATATGACAGTCGTCACCAACAAGCGTACATATTTGTTCGACCTTGTGACTGGTGCGCGCTCCGTTCCGGTCTATCTTCTCAGCTTCACCTATCCCGAAGAAGAGGCCCAGAAGGCCGAGGCTGCGCAACTTGCGCAGGCGGAAAGGGCCAATATGCAAGAGGTCACTGCATCGAGCGATCCTTACGCTGTGCTCGATCCAGAGACGCTGAACTTCGCATGGACTGTCAATGGCGACGACAGGCTTCTGCCGGAACGAATTTTTGACAATGGCGAGGCGACATTTCTGAATTGGCCCGACGGAAAGCCTATTCCGGCGATCCTGATCGAGGATGAGGAAGGCACCGAGGGTCCGGTCAATTTCACGGTTCGCGGCGACACAGTGATTGTCGATGGAGTGCCGGCACAGATCATCTTGCGCTCTGGCGATGAGCGGGCGACGATCATGAACGCCGCGCCTCTCCGCCCAGCATTTCGCAACAAAACTCCGCGCGGGCACACCGCGCTGGCTCAGATTCAAGGGGTGAAATGATGCGCCTTGCTATGCGACGCCCCGGAAAAAGCAGCGACAACGCGCTGACTGATAATGCCGACCCGCGCGAAGGACAGAGCGCCGATGTCATCGATCTGGCCAGCAGGACGGCCTATCCCGCGGTTTCCCAGCGCAATGGAGCTTCAGACGGGATCGGTCTGGCGGCTGGCGTTGCGATCGTCGGATTGTTGGGCGCAGTCACACTTTGGAGCATGAATTCCGCCCGGCTTGCTGAGCCAGAGGCGGTGGCTGAGCCCGCCCCGCAACCGGTTCCCGCTCCAGTAATCATCCCCGAACCCCAAGAACAGCCGGTACTTGTGCCTGCTGCGCCTGCCCCTCAAGTCTCCGCAACACCGGTGGATAGAGGGGCGACAATTGCTCCGGTCACCAATCCCTTTGCAACACCGACAATGGTGTTCGACGCTAGCGTGAATCAAGCAACATCAACCATTGCGTCCCAGACCGGCGCGGCGCCAGGTGAACCAGTTACCGGTGGCGGCGTTGGTTCTGCGGCTGAGTTCGCAAGCCGGATCGGCGGCGTCGGGGGCGCTCCAGCACAAGCCCGGCCGATGACCAATCCATCGACAACGGTCACGCAGGGTACCTTGATTCCGGCCATCCTAGAGACAGCAATTGATACTGATGTGCCCGGCTATGTGCGTGCTGTGGTGAGCCAGGATGTCCGCAGTTTTGATGGGACCAAGATACTCGTACCTCGCTCAAGCCGGTTGATCGGACAATATCAAAGCGGTCTTCAGGGCGGTCAAAAGAAAGCTTATGTAATTTGGACAAGGGTGATCAGACCAGACGGTGCATCGGTCAACTTGGGCTCACCAGCTATCGGATTTGACGGAACTACGGGCCTTCCAGGAGAGGTCGACTCCAACTTCTTCAGGCGCTTTGGATCGGCAATGTTGTTGTCTGTTGTTGGCGGGTTGGGTGCTTTGACCACTGGCGGTGCCTCCATCGTTCTAGGCGGTGCAGGGCAATCTGCCGCCGCCGCAGCGGTCCAGCAAGACGGACAGATCGGTCCCACGGTCCGCGTTCGCCAAGGTGAACCCATCCGGGTTTTCACGGCACGCGACCTCGACTTCTCAATAGTGAGTTGAGCAGCACGATATGAGCTCTACCGTTCACCCAATGCCAATTTCGAAGCCTGCAGCAAGCGAACCAAGCGTCTACCTGGACGCTTATCTTGCGCCGTTTCGCAAATGGCTGGATCGCGACACAGTGACCGAAATTATTGTGAACCGGCCCGGCGAAATCTGGATTGAAGATTCAGCTGCTCAGGGCATGCAACGCATCGAAGCGGCAGAGGTTGACGACAGTTTGATCCAGCACCTCGCTGAACAGGTCGCCCGGGTCAGCCATCAGGGAATCAATCGCGAGCACCCCTTGTTGGGAGCAACTCTGCCCGATGGAGCACGGGTGCAATTTTGCGGACCTCCAGCGTCGCGCAAGCACTGGGTTATGGCCATCAGACGGCACCGCCGTTTGGATTTGCCACTGGAGGCTTACGATACCGGGCCGCTTACAGACGAAGACGAATCTTTACTTCCTGACTCGCAAGCCCAGCCGATTGCATTCCTGCGCGAGGCAATCAGGCACCGAAAGACAGTATTGATTTCAGGCGGCACGAGCTCAGGCAAAACCACCTTCCTCAACGCGATGTTGAGCGAAATCCCTGCGCAAGAACGGGTAGTTTTGGTGGAAGACACACCCGAACTGCAATTGCCGGGCGACAATGGGGCAGGACTTGTTGCCGTGAAGGGCGAACTTGGTGAAGCGAAGGTCACCGCCAACGAATTGCTGCAAGCTGCACTGCGGCTGCGCCCGGACCGGATCGTCCTGGGTGAATTGCGCGGCGAAGAATGTGTCTCGTTTCTGCGGGCGATTAACACGGGCCATCCGGGCAGTTTCTCGACCATTCACGCCAATTCCCTCCGTGGGGCGCTGGATCAGCTCTCCTTGATGGTCATGCAAACTGGCCTAGGTTTAAGTCGTAATGATACGATTGCCTATGCGGCTAGCGTCATTGATATCATCGTCCAGCTTGGCCGTGGTCCGGACGGAAAGCGCAAGATTACGGCGATTGGCAGATCTTCCGAGTTGGCGACGTAATCCCGACCCAGATGAGTATTCTTATGGTTGCTGGAGCCCGAACCGCACTTACCTGACAGCACCCCGCAGGTTTTGCTTGCAGTCAAACCATAGAGGTCCGACTTTGCGTCCTTGTTATGCAAACGGATACGCAACGTCGCTGTTGGCCTTATTGTCCGCTTCTCGGGTAGTTGCGCCGAAACCAGACAGTCAGCAATCGGCCCAGAAGCAGCCACGAAACTAGGCGGCCCGCCCCCGAAGGACGGAGGGCCTGCCAAGTAGCCTAGACCTGTCAGGAGGGGTCAGGCAGCCTGCTCGGCAATCTCATTGTCGCCTTCATCTTTGGTGGGAAGTCCTTCTTGAACATGGTCCAGCACTTCAGCGGTATCGAACCGCATGATCGCTGGGATCCATGCCTGCGCCCGGTCCTTGATATCCGCTGCGCCAATGAAGTTGCCCGAGAAGATGCGCTCGGCAGCACTGGCCGGTGCATCCTTGGCTTCGAACCCTGCTATCGGGCCGGAAGCCACAGACCCTGTGTGCGTCGATGCCTTCTTCGAGCGCCAATCATGCCCATCGGCATCGGCGAGAGTGAAGACCATGAAGTCGAGCGCAAGCGCCAGGTCATTGGCCAGATGAATAGCAAGGATGTCGCGGCGCCGCATAGCTAACTCGTCAAGCAGGCGCTGTGAAAGCGCGCCGCCCTTGGGAGTTGTCGTTTCACTCTCCAAGACCGCTTCGAGCGCGCCTTCGTCTTCGGAAACAATCTCGGCCTCGGTGTAGAACTGCGGCACCAATGCCGGCTCACCATTGCGCGAAAGGACCAAGAAGGCTCCTGCTTCAGCCTTCAGTTCATCAGCAAGGATCGGGGGACGATCATTGATCGCGCGCATGGCGTGATCGATCACGACCGGTTCTTTTTCTGCCTTAGCTGCTCCCCGATTTTTTCCGCTAAATTAATAGGTTATGAAAACTATTGGTGCCAGAAGAGGACTCGAA
>Ga0209121_10002945_pt1 | contig 16890 bp, 17 predicted proteins | sample Cruoilmetagenom3_FD_187292 | JGI IMG/M metagenome (GOLD analysis project Ga0209121, IMG submission 187292) | Oil polluted marine microbial communities from Coal Oil Point, Santa Barbara, California, USA - Sample 3 (SPAdes) (version 2) | ecosystem: Environmental > Aquatic > Marine > Oil seeps ... | reverse complement strand
TCCTTTATAAATTCAGTGGAGGGCCGGTAGGACTGAAAACATTAGCCATGGCAGTAAATGAGGAGCCTGAGACTATTGAGGAGGTCTACGAATCTTATCTGGTTCAGGAAGGATTTATCAATCGCACCCCCAAGGGAAGAGTAACCACTCAACTTCTCTATCAATATTTCACTAAAAGAAAACGGGGAGAAAGACAGACAGAGTTACCTTTTTAGACCACGGATCATTTTGCTGGATGTCGCTTTTAACGACTTCCTCCTCCTATAGCCAAGGATAATCCCGAAGGTTAAAAAATAAGCTAGGAGTGCTATACTAATAGCTAAAACGGAGCTTCCCACTAAAAGCGACCTGCCTAAGTTTAGTAGATTTTCTAACCTGAAGAGACTCCAGGAAAAAGGCAGGGGAGTAGTTCTCAAAATTAGCTCACCGATTTTATATTCAAAGGCATATATAAAGGGTGTAGTGAAAGGATTGGCAACGAAAGTACCCAGAATAGCGGAAAATTTATTCGCTCGTAAAAAGACTGCCGTAGGTAGGGAAAAGAGTATAGCGAATCCAAAGGTAGGAATGATTCCCCAAAAAACGCCAATGGCCAGTCCTCGGGATATTCTTTTCGGAGAATCATCGAGTCGGACCAGTTTCTTGATGAGTTTTTTAAGACTGGATCGAGAAAACAATCTTTTTGCCCCCATTTTTCTTTAAGACAGTCCAATTATAGCCGGATCAAGAATCAAAGTCAAGAATACGAATTAACAGTGTCAGTCCAGCAAAAAATTGACAGAGCAGATCGGGGTTGATATAATTCCTTCACTGAATAATTACAGGTAGAGGATGAAATCACTATTTATCGCAGCCACCAGGCAAAATGACGGTAAATCCACCCTTTCTTTGGGACTTCTGCAGGCTCTCAAAAAAAGATTTCCCAGGGCAGGCTTTATGAAGCCGGTGGGCCAGCACTATATCCTGAGAGAGGGGTATGAGATAGACGAAGATGTGGCTCTGATGAAGGATGTCTGTGAAATGAAAGATAATCTGGCAGATATGAATCCTATCACTGTGAAAAAGGGATTTACTGAAGAGTATATTGAGAGAGGAAAGAGGGAGAAACTAGTTCAGCAGATCCTGTCATCTTTTGAAAGAATAAGCAAAGGAAAGGAGCTAATGCTTATCGAGGGAACCGGACATGCTGGAGTAGGAGCGGTGATCGATCTTTCCAATGCCTCGGTGGCAAAACTATTGGGATCAAAAGTTCTTCTCATATCTATTGGAGGGATTGGCCGACCCATTGATGAAATTGTCATAAATAAAGCCCTTTTTGATCAAGAAGGGGTTGAAGTGTTGGGCGTAATTATCAATAAGGTTCTCCCTGGTAAATACGATAAGATAAAAGCCATAACTCAAAAGGGCCTGGAAAAAAAGGGAATTAATTTTTTTGGTATGATACCCTTCCAGGAATCCTTGACCTACCCCACCATGGAACAAATCCAGGAAGCCAGCCGAAGTAGCGTTTTTTGCGGAGGGGAATATCTCGACAAGAAGGTGGTCAATATCCTGGTTGCAGCCATGGAGCCTTATCATGCTCTGGAACACATTAAGCCCCACAGTCTGGTCATTGTACCGGGAGATAGAGATGACATTATCCTTGCCACTATTGCGGGAAGTAAATCGGAAATAGAGGATAGTTTTGAAATTGCCGGGATGGTGCTTACGGGGGGACTCACTCCTCATAAAAGGATTCTGAAATTAATGAAAAGTTGCAATTTTTCTATACTGACCTCGGAAAACGATACCTACACCACCACCAAGAAGATCCACGAGCGAAGAGTCAAAATTCGTTCCATTGATGAGGATAAAGTAAAAGAAACCGAAAAGCTGGTAAGTCAATATGTAGATATTGAGGGACTGGTGCAGCGAATGTAACCCAGATTAGTAAATCTTCCTCAAAAATATTGAGCATTCAAATCTATGAAGAAAAAAGGCCTACCTTTCTGGCTACCTCATAGCAAAAAGGCTCTCATCTGGTATATCCTTTTTGCAGTTATATTCATATTGTACCATGATTTCTGGTCCTGGGGCAGTTACCAACCATTGATAAGCGGTTGGCTTCCGGGTTGGTTTCTTTACGATCTCTTGCTTATAATAGCCTACGTTGTTATTGCCGCTGCCTTTGCCAGGTTTTATTGGCCAAAACCCCCGAAGAAATAGGAAAATAAAGTGTCCGAGGTTACTACCTCACTTGCCATTCTCATAACCTTCTTGGCCTTAATAGCCTTTCTGGGATTTTATGGCTACCGAATTGGCAGAAAGACTGTAGAGGATTATTTCGCCGCAAGTAGAACTATGGGCAGCTTTGTTACTCTCTTTACCTATTTTGCTACCCTTTGTAGTGCTTTCACTTTCCTGGGATGTGCCGGATGGGGATATAGCCGAGGGCTGGGGTGGTATGGACCAATAGGGGTGGGAACGGCTCTCCTCTCCATAAACTTCTATGTGTTTGGATACCGGGTATGGCTTCTGGGTAAAAAATTCGGATATGTCTCACCTCCGGAGTTGATAAAAGATCGGTTCGGTAAAGAGCTGCAAATAATTTATGCCGTGGTAATGGTGATCTTTGTCCTGCCTTATCTGGCCGTTCAAGCCATGGGAGCCGGATATGTCCTGGAGGAATTATCCCAGGGAGTAATTCCTTACATTGCCGGAGCGGGCCTCGTCACTCTTTTTATGATCATCTTGATTTTAGGAGGTATGAGAAGTGTTGCCTGGACCGATACCTTCATGGGGATAATGATGCTGGGATGTCTGGCTATAGCCTTTGGCTTGGTGGTAAAAAACGTTGGAGGCTTGCCTTCAGTGGTGAGGAGGCTGGCAGCCGAAAGCCCGGAGCATCTCTCAAGACCGGGGGTGGGAGAGTTTTTCTCCCCTGGGGTATGGTTTGGTTATCTTTTGCTATGGGTGTTGGCTGATCCCTTGATGCCGCATCTGTGGATGCGGATGTACATTCCCAAGAATGTTGACGTCATCAAACGAATGATGATTTTCTTCCCCTTGGCCTGTCTGGTGGTTTTCTTTTTCCCCGTCTGGATTGGAGCTATGGGGTACACTGTGATCCCGGGTCTAGAGGGACCAGCGGTGGATAGAATTCTTCCTCTCTTAATGGTTAAGTTTGCCCCAGCCTGGTTGGTAGCCGTAATTCTTTCCGGATCGCTTGCGGCACTCATCTCCACAGCAGATTCACAGGTGCTTGCCTTAAGCTCGATCCTCACCCGAGACCTTTACGTTCCCTTCATCAATAAAAAGGCCACCAGTCAGCAGCAGGTGACAATAGGACGAATAATAATGGTAATTTTATGCGTATTTGGATTTATTATTGCTTTAAAGCCGGTCTCTACGCTGGTTGCTATCACCGCCTCTGCATTTACCGGGATAGGAGTGCTTTATCCAGCGACTATTGCTGCCTTGTACTGGAAAAGAGCCACTAAATGGGGAGCAATTAGCTCCGTTCTCACTGGCGAGGCGGTGGCCGTTTTGCTTATCTATAAGGTTCTCCCCCAGGGGTTTTCATTGGGCTCTTTACCCATTCTGCCCAGTTTAATTGTAGCCACGGCTACTCTCGTAGTAGTTAGTTATCTAACTTCACCACCACCGGAAAAACGTATAGCCAGATTCTTTGATCTTTTTGACTCTGTTTTCAAGAGCACTTGAATCATCACCCGCTATACTGGTATAATATAGATAGCTGGATGGCAAAAGAAACTCTTTGATTATTTAACAAACTGGACATCTAAGTAATGGGTAGAACAGGAAATGCAAGGGTCGTAAGCCCGCACCAACATCTCCAGAGTAAGCTCTATCCTCTTCTCATCCAAATTTAAAATTGAGGGGACTAGTTTTTCCATATCCTTTTGGATATTGGCATGATTTTGGTTGGTAGGAATTACACAATTAGCCCTGATACAACTTCCGGAGCTATCGTATTGATAGTCGTGGAATAAGATTCCTCTTGGTGCTTCCACTGCTCCAATTCCTCTTCCCGCTTTAAGCTTGATGGAGGGGTCTTCCGGGGGTACTATTTCCTGTTTTATCCCCTCATCCAGTAACTGGTTAATAAGGTTAATCGAATCTTCAGCATTGTGAACGCATTCCACCAATTGGGCGATACTGTTCATATAAGGGTTAGTGCATAGGGGTTTTAAGTCCAATAAATTAGCTACTTGCCTTGCTTTCGAGGAAAATTTTTCACAATTCAGGTTAAAGCGGGCAAGGGCACCGACCATATAGGAGGAGCGATTGTGCTTAGTGTATTTAGCTGTAGACTGGGGAACTACGTACTCATTGGTAATTTGAAGATAGTTCTTTACCCCTGTTGTTCCTGTATCGGTAGAACCAATATCCCCCTCATAAAGAGCATATTCTTGATCGTTGGTTAAGGCAATATATTCTGTCTGGCGATGAAAATCGGGGATTTGGGAAAGGAGGTCTTTCAAAAAATCTGCCAGAGACTGAAGGTTATCTAAAGCAGAGGAAAACTTATCTTTGACGACTTTGAGTTTCTCTTGGGAAGGAAGAGCACAAAATCCTCCCACTACGCACTTTACCGGGTGGATGGTCCGTCCTCCCAATGTATCACAGATCTCGTTTGCTGCACGGTGAACCCTAATCACTGTCAAAAGTTCCTCTTTATGGGTAGAAGCAAGAGGAATTACGCTACCCGCCCCTAAGAGATCTGGCAGAACCAGGTAACCAACATGGAGAATATTACTCTGTATGTTTTCCGCGTGGAGTAGAATCTTCCGCAAACTTAAACTCTGTTGGGAAATATTTATCCCTAAAGCGGCCTCGGTAGCTTTAAGGGAAGCAAAAGTATGAGCGATGGAACAGATACCACAAATTCGAGAAGTAATGTGCGCCAGTTCATGCCATTTTCTTCCCACCACCATCGCCTCAAAAAAGCGAGGAGCTTCTGGTACTTCCCATCTACATTCCTCTATTTTACCATCACGAACATTTACTTTTATGTTTCCATGGCCTTCTACCCGGGTTAAATAATGAACATCAATAGTGATCTCTTTATCTCTCATCCTTTGATCTCCTCATACCTGTAATTGTCGTAAATTCTAAACCTGGCCAAGGCATCTTCTACGGTAAGTCCGTATTTTGTCAGAACCTCTTTTTCTGCGTTGACATTGGGCTGATCTACTAATCCCCGGCATCCCCAGCAACGATTTCCTTCATTCACACAGCGTGCATCACATCCCGCCCTGGTCACAGGACCCAGACAAAATTGGCCCTTGTCAAAGACACAGATATTCCCTCTCTTCTTACACTCCACACAAACAGGATAATTTGGAAGAGGTGGCTGGATTCCCAGGAGCAGTGCCTTAAGCACTCGCAAAAATTCGTCCTTTTCTATGGGACAACCGGGAATGTAGTAATCCACAGGAACAATTTTATCGATACCCCTGGCAGGATAAGTTTCAAAATAATGGGCGTCGGCGCCGTAGACTCTTTTTTTAACCTCCTCTAAAGAGGCCCAGGAATTTTTTAAGGCATTTATACCACCAAAGCAGGCACAAGAGCCTAAGGCAACCAATATTTTAGCATTTTTTCTTATTTTTTTTAAACGAGCTTCATCTGATTTTCTGGTGATAGAACCTTCTACGAAGGCTATATCATAATCATCGCTTTGTTCTTTCATTGCCTCCCGAAAACTGACGATGTTCACCAAGGAGACTACATTTAAGAGCTTTTCCTCTAAGTTAATTATCTGAAGTTGATCTCCCTCGCATCCAGCGAAGTCAAAAAAAGCAACCTTTGGTTTTGAACTCATTAGATTGCCTCCTTTAAATCTCTAATCTGAGAATATCGAAAAACTGGTCCATCCTGACAAACGTAAACACCGTTAATTTGACAATGACCACATTTTCCCACCCCACACTTCATCCTTCTTTCCAGAGAAAAGATAATGTTATCATCAGGTATTCCTCTTGATTTAGCCTCCATAAGACAAAACTTATACATCACCGGTGGTCCCACAATTAAACATACGGTTTTGTCTGCATTTATCTCCACCTTGGGAAAACAGGTGGTAATTACCCCTACATTTCCCTCCCAACCAGGGCAGGGCTTATCTATGGTTTCAACTAACTCCATATCCTGGCGCTTCTCCCATTCCCTCAGCTCATCAGTGAATAATTGCTCCCCCGATGTCTTACAGCCAAAGAAGACAATTATCCGTCCATACTTATAGCGGTTATCCAGAGCATAGTAGATAAATGACCTCAGGGGAACCAGTCCAATGCCCCCGGCCACAAATAACAAATCCTTTCCTTCTGATTCCTCTATAGGAAAGTGATTGCCAAATGGCCCTCGAATTCCTACCTTGTCTCCTACTTTCATTCTGTGCAGAACCCCGGTAACATTTCCCACTTTTCTTACCGCCAGCTCAAAGTTGTTCCCTCGGGTTGGAGAAGAGCTTACAGAAATAGGAGCCTCTCCCACCCCGAATACAGAAAGCTCTACAAATTGTCCGGGAAGGTGACCCAAGTGCTCCCTTCCATTTATAAAACTTAGCTCAAATAGTTTCTCTTTCTCTGTGAGTTTCTTTATGCGAACTATTTGGGCAATATCGGGTTGATAGATTGATTTTTTATCATTCATAGGTTAACACTCCTTTCAGAGAATCATAGAGAGTATTGAATATCTCCACGGGATCAGCAATATCGGGAAGACAGGCACTGGCACAACGTCCACATCCCACGCAAGCGAACTCTCCGTATTTTTTCTTCAGGTAAAGACCCTTTCTGTAAAAACGATGGCGGAATCTTTGGTATCTTTCTCCCCGAAAGTTTTCTCCCGTGGCTACTTTAGCAAAATCCTCCAATAAACAGCCATCCCATACTCTATACCTTCTCCCCTCCTTTAAGTTCTCGCTCACCTCTTCCTGAACATCAAAACAGTAGCAGGTAGGGCAAACTAAATTACAAGAACCACAGGAAAGACACTTCTCTGCCTTTTCCTTCCATATTTCCTCCTCCTCCCCTCTCATTAAGATATAAGGAAGGAGTTTTAAAGGGAAGTTAAGCTTTCTTCCCGGATTACATAGATCTTTCAACTTCGCCTTTGCTGAATCTCTGGCTTTCACCTGTGAAGAGGTAGCAGAAGTCAAAATTCCGTATTTATCCAGTATTTTTCTTCCCCTTTCTGTGCCTATGGTTATGACATAATCTTCACCGATATCAGTCAAAAAAAGATCAAATCCTTCATCTACTTTGTCAGCTTCCATGGAAGCCCAGAAGGATTTTTCAGAAGCTCTTAAGGGGTCTATTCCCACAATAACAGTGCTCCTTCTTTTTGCCAGGTAGTGTTCATCCATATTTTCACTCTGAAAGACCTTATCCAGAAAGTTAATCGCCTTAATATCGTAAGGATGGACTCCCCAAATTATCTGAGGGTTAGCCTTTAGATAAGGTTCTACCTGAATTTTCTCTCCCAAAGAAAATTGAAGGATAACCTCCTGGGGGGGAAGGATAAATCTTTTCGGTGACTGCACAGTAACATCGAAATCGAGACAAGTTTCCTCTCCAGAGCCCATATAATCATAAATATATTTTCCTTCCCTCTCCTTCACCCCTACCATAGGTATATCGGCAAGGATTTTATCCAGTAGAAAGGAAAGCTCCGACTTTGCCAATACTCTCATCTCCATATCTCCCTCCTAATAATAGTTATATTGACCGTTTTAATATTTACTATCTATGTTTTTACTAACCTGAGTTTGGCTTGTGATTGTAATCACTTTCACAATCACCATAAAAAAATAGAATTTTTTGTCAAGACGAATTAGCTGGATATTTCCAAAAATTTCATATGTTTTTCCGAGTGCTGAATTAAAGAGTAACTCTGAAGCTAACAAGGGGGGAAATGACTTTCTGCGTGAGAAAACTTAAGATTTTGGATAGAATCTGGGGAAACTTCTGTTAATGCACAGGTTGACAGGTCCCTAAAAATTGGCTATTATCAAAAAAAGGAGGTAAAACCATGGAAAGAACAAGTGTACTGGTAATTGGTGGAAGCGCTGCTGGTATTGTGGCTGCAGTGACTGGGAAATCTCATTATCCAGATAAAGATTTTTTGCTTATTCGGAAGGAAAAACAAGTACTCGTTCCCTGTGGAATCCCGTACATTTTTGGCTCATTGGAAAGCAGCAATAAGGACATTGTACCTGACGCAACTTTAACCAATGCAGGTATAGGGCTTAAGATTGGTGAAGTAGTTTCTATAGACCAGAAGAATAAGATTTGTAAAACAGCCGATGGTACAGAAATTAGCTTCGAAAAGCTTGTGCTGGCAACAGGCTCTGCCCCTGTGGTTCCTAAATGGCTTAAAGGGGGAAATCTGGAAAATGTATTTACGATACGCAAGGATAAAGCCTATCTTGATAAGGTTATGGCAAGACTTAATGATTGTAAAAAGGTGGTTACTATTGGAGGAGGTTTCATCGGCGTTGAGGTGTCGGATGAGTTAAATAAGCTGGGTAAAGATTTAACTATCGTTGAGATACTGCCTCATATATTAGGCCTTGTTTTTGATGAGGAGATAGCGGTTAAGGCTGAGGAAATCCTTGAATCGAGGGGCGTAAAAATAAAAACTAATGTTGGGGTCAAGGAGATATTAGGAGATAAAAAAGTTACCAGTGTTCTCTTAAACAACGGAGAAAATCTTGAAACCGATGCAGTAATTTTGTCTATGGGTTACCGTTCCAATACAGAGCTTGCCCAAAAATCGGGAATGAAAATTAACGAGATGGGATTCATCAAGCTGGACGAATATATGAGGACAGATAACCCGGATTTCTTCGCCGTAGGAGACTGTGCTGAAAAAAGAGATTTTTTCACCAGGAAACTTAGTGGCGTTATGCTTGCTTCTACCGCTTGTGCGGAGGCAAGGATTGCGGGTATGAATTTGTATAAACTTTGCGCGGTAAAAACATTTAGTGGAACTATTGCTGTCTTTTCTACCGCTATTGGAGAAACTAGCTTTGGGGCGGCAGGATTAACCGAGACCATAGCAAGAAAAGAAGGATTTGATGCTGTTACAGGCACTTTTGAGGGAATTGATAAACATCCCGGGACATTGCCTGGTACCCATAAACAGATTGTTAAACTAGTTGTTGCCCGAGATTCAGGAGTGATAATTGGTGGAGAGGTTATAGGTGGGCCAACTACGGGAGAACTAACAAATCTCATCGGGCTTGTCATTCAAAACAAAATGATTGTAAATTCTATTTTGACTGCCCAGATTGGAACTCATCCACTGCTTACCGCACCGCCAACGGCATATCCTCTTATTAAAGCTGTTGAAGTTGTTGCAAAGAAAATTAAATCAGTGTGACGAGTTTAATCACTGTACATCCGCTTTGGATAACAGCATATAAGCTACGGCTACGCCTTATTCATTGGGACATTGCTTTCTTCGGTTGGCACGTAGTCTATGTTGGGAATACTAAAGTAAGACTCACCAGTCAATAAGATTCTGCTTTATTTCCCAGAAAACCCCTTCTATCTGCCAAAGAAGGATTTAGATCTTGAGAATTCTGAAAAGCGAACAAAAAAGTTTTTCTACTTCAGGATTGGTAAGGAGAAAGGAATTCGTGAAAGGTTCCTTTTTTAGTCCAGAAAAGGGCCACTTGGATATATTATACCAGGAGAAGAAAAAAGGAAAGGAGGAATTGATGAAGGAAGTAGATATGAGCTTTACTCCTTATCTGAAGGAGACATTTGAAATGATGGATAAGACGGGGCTGCTCCTTGCATCCGGCGATATGGATAAATCCAATGTTATGGCTATAGGATGGGGAACAGCAGGAATCATCTGGGGTAAACCCGTGTTTGTAGTACTGGTCAGACCCTCCCGTTATACCTATGGGCTAATAGAAAAGATTGGTCAGTTTACGGTAAATGTTCCTTTTCCTGAAATGGAGGAAGTAGTTTCTTTCTGCGGTACGGTATCCGGCCGAAGTTACGATAAATTCAAGGAAAAAAATCTCACGGCTGTACCTGGAAAAAAAGTCAAGTGTCCGGCTATCAGAGAATGTTCTATTAGCTATGAATGTCGAGTGGTTCATAAAAATGATGTTATTCCGGTAGAGTTATTTCCGGATATCCCGCCCGAGTACTATCCTCAAGGAGATTACCATAGAGTTTACTTTGGTGAGATTTTAGCAGCCTACAAAGGGCTTTGTTAGACTTGTTGAAAAACTGGAACTTAAGGAGGAGAACGAGCAAAATAAAAATTGAGGTTGACTCGAGAAAATTAGGAGACTATCTCCAAGTCCTCTGATGATGAGAAAGAAGCTTTTATGAAAAATAAATATCTAAAAGGAATTAGTGTCAACATACTTTTATTGGGAATGGTCAGTTTTCTGAATGATTTAAGCAGTGAGATGATAATGCCGATTCTACCAATGTTTATCACAGCATTAGGTGGTGCCGGCTTAATTGTTGGATTAATTGGAGGACTAAGAGATAGTATTTCAAGCATCCTACAAGTTCTCTCTGGCTATTGGTCTGACAAGACAGGCAAAAGAAAAATATTTGTTTCTTCTGGGTATCTAACTTCGTCAGTTTTTAAGCTATTCTTAGCTTTTTCTAAAACATGGCCTCATATTTTAGTTTTTGCTGGTCTGGAAAGAGTGGGCAAAGGCTTGAGAAGAGCACCTAGAGACGCAATTATTGCAGATTCTATGCCAGATGAGAGAGGAAAGGGGTTTGGAGTTCATAAAGCGCTGGATACTTCTGGAGCAATTTTGGGGTCAATTGTTGTTTTTCTTCTATATTGGTTTTTAGGATTTGATTTCAAGTCAATTATACTCATTGCCACAATCTTTGCTTTTTTCTCTTTAATTCCATTGCATTTTGTAAAAGGAGAAAAAAGAGAGCCGCAAGAGATAACTCTAAAGATAGGTATAAAAAACCTTCCCCAACCTCTTAAGTTATTTATTCTGATTTCTGGTATATTTGCTTTAGCAAATTTCAGCTACATGTTCTTTATTCTTAGAGCACGAGAATTCTTTACCGGTAAATTAGCCCTGGGGATACCAATCCTCTTATATGTCCTATTCAACATTTCTTATGCTGCATTGGCTATTCCCTTTGGCACTCTCTCTGACAAAATCGGGAGAAAAAAAGTTATTGTTTTTGGCTATTTACTATTTTCATTAACCTCTCTTGGATTCGTATTTTTCCATTCGCTAATAGCATTTGTAGTTTTATTTGTTCTTTATGGTATGGTTTATGCAATAGTTGATGGAAATCAAAGGGCTTATGTGTCTGATTTATCTTCAGGAGAGTTAAGGGCTACAGCCTTAGGAACTTTTCATACCACAATAGGTCTAGTGGCACTACCAGCGAGTTTAGTAGCTGGATTTTTATGGCAAATTACTCCAGGTATAACTTTTATTTATGGGAGTATAGTGAGTATTATTTCAGTTGCTTTATTCATTAAATTCTTTTATGCACAAAACGGGGGAGAAGGATTTGAAGCTTAGGAAGATAGTCGATAGCTACATGCGAAAAGTTCCTGAAGTCAGGGATTATTGTGAGCGCTGCTTAAAAACAAAAAGATGGTTTGGTAGCATTGTTTTGATGATAGTAGATGCTGCTTTTACCTCCGATATTGATTTTGTTAGACTAATGGAGCAGATTACAAGAGAAACCAGTCATAAAGCTGTCGAACTTTGCTGGATGACCTGGTTAATACAATCAGAAGCCGGTATAAGCAGGATCGAAAAGTACCGAGAAGTATTACCTAAAATCTAAGTGAGATACTTTGCCATGAAAAATACGAATAGAACGGTATAGAGACGGTCAAATAACAATCTTCACTACAGGTGAAGATTATACCAGGAGGTTTAAATGAAAGTGTTGGTTATTTATTACTCTCAGTCCGGAAAGACAAAAAGACTTGCCGAAGAGATAGCAAAGGATTTTGAGGGTGCTGGTAATGGCGTAGAACTAAGAGGGATTGAACCAGTCAAGGAAAAGGACTACACTACGAATGTCAGGGAGGCAAGAGAAGCTGTTGAAGCTAAAATAAAGTCAACTGTTAGCAATGTTTCAGGCTATGATTTAATATGCATAGGAACCCCTGTTTGGTCATCCTCTCCTGCCACGCCTGTTAATGGCTACATTGCAAGCATAACCGGAATTAAAGGTAAAAAGGTAGTGTGCTTTGCAACATATGGTGGAGGAAGTGCAGGAAGCACCCTGGAGAAGTTAAGGACAAAGCTCGAGGGAAAAGAGGCAATCGTTGTTGATACCTTCGGCATTGACTCAACGAGACCATTTAGTGAGGATGTTAGACAGAGTGTCAAGGATTTTGTGAGAGAGCTAACCGCCTAGGAAGCTTTTACCGTTCCAACGTTGATCTCTTTATCCAAGAAACAAGTTCATGGATAAAAAGAAATCTTTCGTAACGTTAGAATATAAAAATGAAGATTACTCAGCTTTTTATCCCAGTGCTGGTTCTTTTGTTAGGTCTGAGTACGCTGTCATGTAATGCGAAAGAGGAGCGTAGAATTTATTTAATTCCAGTGGGTGGCGTTGATAAAGAGATACTTGATTATTTAGCCTGTGAAATACCTCAAGCTTTTCCGTATGAGGTTGAGATAAAAAAGTCTCTGCCAAAACCTGAATACGCCTATAACAAAAGGAGAGACCAATATTATGCTGACCTTATCTTGGAAAAGCTTAAAAGAGAAAAATTGGCCAGGGAAGATAAAATTCTTGGAGTAGCTGATTTGGATCTATACACGCCTGGCCTTAACTTTGTTTTTGGCGTAGCCTCGTTGAATGGAAAAGCAGCTCTTATTGCCCTGCCTCGATTAAGGCAGGAGTTTTATGGGTTGTCCCGCAATAAAGAACTTTTTTATGAAAGAGCTGTCAAAGAAGCTATTCACGAGCTTGGTCATACTTTTGGATTGCGTCACTGTAAGAATCCAAGATGTGTGATGCATTTTTCTAACAGCCTTTATGATACTGATCAGAAGGGAAAAGAGTTTTGTAAGAGCTGTAGGAAAAAGCTTCCTTTTTAAGATAAAGAAGTTGAAACTATGAAGCATAGAGCAAAAAGCTCGAAAATTAAATACGAACATAGAATGATCCATGGTTTGCGCAATTACCTGGAAGAGGAGTTGGAACCTTTAGAGTATGTAAAAGCAATTTTCCCTGCTCAGATAAGGCGAACCAAAAGTGCCTCTTCAAGGTTTAAAGTGCTCTTTAACCTGACTTTCGCCAATAGCAAAGTTAAAAAAACGGAAACGTAAGATTAATCAATCTTTCAAAGGTTGTAGAGTGTATTACCCAATTTTTTCAGGGCTGAATTCACCAAGATTGAGAATCTGGTAGAGTTTTTCCTGAATATCATCCTTTTTAGAGAGCTTTCTAACTGGCTTCATTGTATCAGGATAGAAAAGAAGAGTTTCTTCGATATCACTGAGTTTATCAGCAATTTTCTCAAGACTCATTTTCTGGTACTTTTTGGCAACCTCTCTTTGCAAGAGATTCAGGAGCATTAAGGATACAACACAGCAGAAGGCATGAACCCTGATCTTCTGATCGGTCCAGCACCACATCGGTATAAAGCTAACCGTTGAGTGATTCTTCATCTTTTTGAAGTTATCCTCGATGACGTTTTTGTCCTTGTAGACCTGAATTATCTCTTTAGATGACCAGTGGTGATTGTCGGTGAAAAGGATATTCTTGCCAAGTTTTTTTGTTCTTTGATAGATCTCTTTTCGGTTACCTCTTATCGAAAGGGAAAGCTTCTTGTCTTTTTGGGTTAGGGTGATGCTAAGAAGCTTCTTTCCCTCTTTGGATAGCTCTCTAGCTATTTTCTCCCTCACCTTTCGTTTGCTCCTCCATTTTCCCTGGTTTAGCTTTCCCTTAAGCTCGAATATTTTTAGCTTCTCTTTCTGGATTGTTCTTTTGAGGCGAAAAAGCTGCTTTCGGTAAAGCTTGGGGTTGAAGGAGACGACAATGGTTCTCATCTTTCCGAAAACTTCTTTTTTTCTTCGGTATACCTTAAGATCACCTAAATCCTCGTACCTTTCAAGAGATACCTTAAGAAGATCTTTATGATGAGATGGTTTTAAGGAACCTACAAAGGAATACTCGGTTTTATCTATCCCCTGGATATTTTTTCGGGAGTTGTTCCCTTTATCAAAGATCAAAGTTATCCTCTGGCATTCTTTAGCAAAGATTTGGTATCGTCTGACAAGCTCCTCGGTGACATCGGGGAAAAGTTTGGCATCATGAGTTGAGCCTTCATAGAGAAGGTGAAGAAGGGGAATACCAAAATCCTTTGCCACAAGAAGGGCAAGACTGACCTGGCGAAGATCATTTCTTTTTGCTTTATTCTTGCCATGTTCTGCTAGTCTGGATTTCTCATTATCCTCGGCAATATAGGTAAAAAAGTTAGTGGTATCGTAGATGAGTGCTTCAAGATGGAGACCAAAGTTTTGAATTAAGCTACGACAAATATCAAGCTCAATTGCCTCTATATCAAATCTATCTAATTTGTCCATATGATCCCAGAAGTTTTGACTATCCAGTAAAGAGAAAGGGAAGCCAAATATGCGGGGAAGAAAACTCTTTTTGTACCAGGTGCAAAGAGACCTTTTGCTCTTTGGATCAATACATCTATTAAGAACGATAAGCAGGATATAATCGCCTATGGATATTCCCTGACGTCTTTTAGATGTGTGTTTGTTTATGATCTCTACCAGACTAATCCTTTTAGCGAGGGATAAAAGAGCAGCAAGAAGGCCAAAGTTAAGATGCTCTACTTCTTTAGGTTTTACTCTTTTAGGATACTCAGAGAGTATCCTAACAACCCTTTCCACAGGACCGAGATAGGTTTGATTTACAATTCTGGGTTTACCATTAACTCTCTTTGATTCAACCACATAGTAGTAGAGTCTTTTGCCCTTTTTCTTCTTGATAAGAGAGGCCATGATTATCCTCTGGGGTAATACTACTTATAGTATATCACAGCCTCAAAATTTGTCAAGGGGTAACATTAAGATAATAAGTTCTAATCAATATATTGGGTAATACAAATAAAATGTCTAAATCACGCAACCTATGCAGTTTTCAGAGAACAGAACCTCGTATTGGCGAAAGTCAGGTTTAAGTATGAGACAAAAACTGGGGCAAAACTGTTGGCTTATGCCTCGGGAGTAGTTCAGGAAGTATTCGTAGTAACTAATAATGTCGAGAAGCTAAAAGAAAAATTATCAAAATCTTAGAGATAAAGTTTTATAAATTAGAATGTCTACTAGATAATAAATAATAAAATGAAATATCAACGTTTCTTGAGACGTGGATTTAAGCCTTTTGATCCCCTAGATCTTACAAGAGAAACTGAGAAGATAGTAACAGAGAGAGGTAAGGGTAAGGAGGGATTGGAAAGAAAGTATGTTGGCATTTATTCAGCACCAGTTTATAGAGGAATTGCTACTGGATATGCTGCAGGTTGTTGCCTGCGATGTATCTACTGCTGGAGTAACTGGTCTCGAGATTATCCTGAGAAGTTTGGCAAGTTTTATTCTCCGAGAGAACTTTCTCAAAGACTTTTCAAGGCAGCTGAAAATGGCATAACCTCTCCTGGATGGGAGAGGTTCAGGAAACTTAAGATTAATAAACTTCGTTTATCAGGATGTGAGCCTACAATTGGAAAAGAGCATCTGTTAGCTGTTTTGGAATATGCAGAAAATTCAAAATATCCCTTGTTTATCCTTGAGACTAATGGCATATTGCTAGGAGCTGATAGAAATTATGTAAAGAAGCTGGCAAAATTCAAGAAGCTGTACGTTAGGGTTTCATTTAAAGCTGCAACTCCTCAAGGGTTCACAAAAAGAACTGGAGCTATTGGAAGCTATTACGAGCTTCCATTTAAGGCTTTGCAACACCTTTTGGATGAAGGCATTGACGCCAGAGCTGCCGCAATGACAGATGCAAGAGTTATGCCTGAAGCAGAAAGAGAGCTTTTAATAGAAAAATTAAGCAAAATTGATCCGAGAATCTTGAGTGAGGGGCTTGAAGAAGAGCAAATCGATTCTTATGATACAACATTAAAACGGTTAAAGGCTTCCACTGATCCAGAGTTTGCACGCAAGCTTGAAAAAGTACTTCAGAGTGAACGGCAGTTTCAGTAAACATGAGAAAAAAAGTGAAATGTTTCATACCTCATGGGACCTAGAAGAAAAATCTACCTGAGGTAAAGCCACTTATAAGAAAAATGCTTGTAGGAATTGAGAAATGAGGTTATTTCTACAGGACATAATTGAAGATTCAAAAAGGTGAAAGAGTAAAAATAAATCTAGAACTTGTGCTTAATGAAGAAAAAAAACTATCGTTGATAGGTTTTAACCTTCTTTTTTGTCCCCTTTTTGCCTAGCGCGCCGTTGGCGTCAGCCACCAACGGCGGGACCTAATGATTCTTACTGATCTGTTACCATTTGTTGAAGGTCGGTCTGTTGAAGGATCGATCGGATCCTCGAGAGTTCCGATTCGTCCGGGGGCGCGCTTCGTTCACCACGATCTTTCTGTCTCCTAGCGAATGCCCGTTGAGAGCTTTGATCGCCTTTTCGGCCTCTCCATCGTAGCTGAAGTCTACAAAGCCAAATCCCCGGGAGCGACCTGAGTCGCGATCCATAATGACTTTGACATCCTCAATGTTGTATCCGCTGAAGAGATCCTTCACCTTCTCTACCGTAGTTGTGTACGGTAGATTTCCTACGTACAGGGTTTTGCTCATTATTTCCTCCTTGGTTTTTGAGCATTACCAAAAACACAATGTTTATTTGCGTCTCTTAGTCTAAGGTTTTTTATG
>Ga0209121_10002944_pt1 | contig 16892 bp, 11 predicted proteins | sample Cruoilmetagenom3_FD_187292 | JGI IMG/M metagenome (GOLD analysis project Ga0209121, IMG submission 187292) | Oil polluted marine microbial communities from Coal Oil Point, Santa Barbara, California, USA - Sample 3 (SPAdes) (version 2) | ecosystem: Environmental > Aquatic > Marine > Oil seeps ... | reverse complement strand
GCAAGAAAGGTCTTATTCTAAACCGCCCTTTTGTTTTACTTTCAATATCCCAGCAACCAGCGATAGAGTGGTGTATATTGTATCACCACTCCCTTCTCTTTTATCTTCCTTTCGGTGTCCTCTGTGATTAGAAGAACTTCTTGTATTCCAAGGGATTTTGCCCCCGTAATGAGCCCTTCTTTTTCTCTCTCCTTGATCTCTATACCAGCACTGACATTAAGAAGCACTTTTTTACCCCCATCCTCGATAACAAAATCAACCTCTCTATCATTCCGCCAGTAATATATATCAGTCCCTCTCCTCCGTAGTTCCAGATAGACTACATTTTCTATATTTCTACCCAGGTCTTTTGAAAATGTGAAACCCACGGCATTTCTCATCCCGGTGTCTATTACATAAACCTTTCTCTCGTTTCTTAGCTGTTTCCTGAAACTGTACGAGAAGAGAGAAAGAAATCCTATCAAATACGCCTCTTCTAAAAATCCGCTGTATCTTCTTACTGCATCTGGAGGTATCTCTAAATCTCCCCCCAATTTTCTAAAACTCATTAGATTCCCTGCATTCGTAACGTAATTTATAGCAAGTCTTTTCAGGGTTATAACATCTCTTATCCTGAACCTCTCAACAACATCGTGATAGAGAATATCCTCAAAATATTGCTTTAACAGAGTTTTCTTAACCTCCTCACTCTGGTTCAGCGTAACCTCGGGAAACCCACCCCAATTGATATACTCAGCGAGATGGTACTTTATTCTCCGCTTCTTGCCATAGATATCCTCTTTACCTCTTATTTCTATCTTTTTGGTTAGTAAAAACTCCTTGAAAGAGAAAGGGAATATCTCGAATGAAACCTGTCGCCCGGTAAGGAGTGTGGAAAATTCACGACTCAAAAGAGCGGAGGATGAGCCCGTTACCAGAATTTTTACCTTACCCTTTTCCCTTTCCTGTATTCCCCTCACCCATCTTTCCCAGCCGGGGATGGTCTGTACCTCATCAAGAAATATCCAGGCGAAATCATCGGGATTTAGATGCTCCCTGTAGACTCCGTAGATTTGTTCCATAAGGGCAAGCGAGGTTTCTCCGGCAAAGAAAGGCTCTTCAAAATTTACATACAGGGTTTGTTTCGGGTCCACCCCTCTGTTCAATATTTTATATATTACCTGAAACATCAGGGTAGACTTACCTGACCGCCGTACTCCTTTAAACACGAGCACCTCAGGTAAATCAACAAATTTGAGAAGCCTCTCTATAACTTCCCTCCCGAAACCGGTATTTAGTCTTTTCCCGCTCCAGATGTTCCACTCATAAAGTATCTCAAGGAGTTTGGATTTTTCCATAATATTTGCCTTTCTTAATAGGTCAATTTATAGACTTTTTGACTTTTATGATATGTCATTATACCACATTATTATTGTTTTGTCAAGAGAAATTTCACCACAAAGGCAAAGTCACGAAGAAATATAAATAAAAATCTGAAATCTTTCTGTTCGTAAAGAATCCCCCTACTAAATTCCTATTTGTCAAGAGAAAAAGAATTGGACGCAGATAAAGGAAAGATTTTCATTCAACAGGGACTTTTACGAGACTTGGATGAGATTTTATAGACCCTCGTCGCAAGAGAAGTCATTGATCTTATCTCTTATGATATTTTTCGTGAATTTCGTGTCCTCCCTGCCTGCGGCAGGCAGGCGTGGGTAAAAACAAGCTCCTACTCTGATTCGTCTTCGTCCTTGAACGCCCTCGAGACCACTCCGGAGAACATACGGCTGATTCCCATTGCTATAAGCCCCACTCCCACTCCTATTAATACACCGGCACCCGTTCTTCCACAAAGCATACCTATTCCCAACCCGAGAACTACACATCCGGCAAACAAAATTCCACTGTACTCGTATGCGCTTGTGTGTCTTTTCTTTTTCATTATTCCCCCCATTTAAAAGTAAGCAGTAAGGAGTAAGCAGTAAGCAGTCAATTTTCAATTGTCAATTGATATTTGGTTATCGGTTATCGGTGGTCAGTTTAGATCAGCCTTGCCAGTAGTTATAGGGCGCTATTTCAAAATTATACAACACCCAAAAACCATTTTGTAAGTATGCCGACAAGTACAGAAAACAGTATGCTTGAAAGAGTACCTATTAAATAGTACTCGGCAAACTTTCGATTCTTTAGGTCTTCAAAACGGGTAATAGACTTTGCAGTAAATATCAATGCAACAGATGCATACTGGTTTATTAAAACGAGAGTCAAAGTAAAAATCCTTTCGAGAATCCCGATTACAGCTCCCGCTCCTTTAAAACCGGTCTCTGGCAATGAAAACTTTTTTAGTATCCCACGAACGATAAAATGGCCGACCACCACCGCCAATATATACGATGCCAAATAAATTCCTATAATCCCAATATCTAATTCAACCATTACAACCCCTTTTTGTAAAGCCTTTTCCCCTTTACTTTTCCTTGTCAAGCATTTTTGCTTTACTTTCGTTTGTCAAGTGTTTTTACTTTACTTTCATCTGTCAGGCATTTTTGCCTTACTTTCACTTATCAGGCTTATTTGCCTTACTTTTTAAAGCTGGTAGCTATTCTTAAATAAAATCTTAACGAGGTTTTCGGCGTCGGCAATCAACTCCCAATTTCCGGCTTTCAAAATCTGAGATGTCGCCTGTTTTGTAATGCCAAAATTCCCACCCAATTGCTCATAGGTGTAATCTGGATGAAGTCTATAATAATTTGCTATTTCCCTCTGTCTTTTTGTCCATGAATTTTCCAAAACCCCAATAAAGCGTAACAATGTATTAATTATTGTGTCGGTTTGATTGGGTGCATCTGAAGATTTGATAAATATCCTTCTTTTTTTCTTTTTACACAACTCTAAGGTATCCCTGGCTCTGTAAAATGCACTTCCCCTCATCCCCATTTCCTGGGTAAACGGTTTCTCGATATCGCCAATTCCAACACCGCAATAAATATCCACTTGCAATTTACTTCTGATGATAGTATATATATCATACACTTTTTCGGGATTTATCAAGGCTCCTTGAAATTCATCACCAACCGTCGGTCTAAAAGAAACAACTATATCGTCGGGAAATTTTTGGTTTATCTCTTTGAGCACCTTCTCTAATGTCACAAAAATATCTCGCCAACCATTTAAATCCCTCGAGCTTTTTATATCACCAATTATTACACATTCATTTGACATTTTCCCTCCCTGATAAAAAGTAAGCAGTGAGGAGTAAGCAGTAGGCAGTCAATTGTCAATTTTCAATTGTCGATTGCCAATTTGTTAGTATACTAATTATATAACAAAAAGCACAATTTGTCAAGGAAAAAAGAATTGGACGCAGATTAACGCGGATAAAGGAAGGATTTTCATTAAACAGGGACTCATACGAGACTGGGATGAGACTTTAAATTTAAAAATTAGTTTGTCTCTTATATTCTCTTACCTGCCTACCGGCAGGCAGGCAATCCCTGTTATTTTTTTATTTTTCAGTGTCTTTCGTGTCCTCCGTGGGCCGCTTTTCCCCAATCCATTCCATACGGGTCCTTCGGAGAAGTATCAAGAAAAATAAATCATGAGACTGGCGGGCAACGGTTCCTTAAAAATTTTCTTGACATACCTTCATTTTTATGCTATAATCCAGTAACAAATATCAAAAATCAAATATTAAATATCAAAATTACTTGCCTTCCGTCGTGGGCTTTTATTAACTCCCATGAAAGACACGAACAACACGGAAATTACTGCATATAACCTTTAGTGCCATCTGTGTAATCCGTGGCTTTTTTTAGTGTCTTCCGTGTCCTTAGTGGGCTAAGAGATCGAGTTTGATTTTATGCGGATTGATTACGAAAGAGCGTTGAACGAGGAACAGTACAACTGTGTTACCGCCGGAGAAGGTCCCATCTATGTACTCGCCGGCGCGGGTTCCGGCAAGACCAGGGTGCTCACATATCGCACTGCATGGCTTATTGAGAACGGGGTCCTGCCAAATCGAATAATGCTACTCACATTTACCAACAAGGCGGCGAGGGAGATGCTCACCAGGGTGGAGACCCTGACCGGATTGAATCTGCGAAATCTGTGGGGAGGCACATTCCATCACATCGGCAACCTCATTTTACGCAGGATGGGAAACTCTATCGGGCTCGCCCCCGATTTTATGATAATTGACGAGGGCGACGCAAACTCTCTTCTAAATGAATGCAAAAGGGAATGTGGCATACCACGGGATGGGAAATTTCCAAAGGCAAAGGTCTTGAAAGAGGTTATATCGAACTCCGTCAATTCACTACGGGATATTTCAACGACGCTCTCGATGAGATTTCCGCATCTCATCGAATTCTCTCCCGAAATCGTAAAAATAGAAAGGGAATACAGGGTGAGGAAGAAAAGGGACAACCTGATGGATTTCGATGACCTTCTCTATTACTGGTGGGAAGTTCTGAACAACGGAGATCTGGTATACAACTTCGAGCACATACTCATCGACGAATACCAGGACACAAACCTACTTCAGGCAAAAATAGTTGACAAAATTGCCGAGTGGGTCGGCAATATCACCGTCGTTGGCGATGACGCCCAGAGCATATACTCATTCAGGGGTGCAGACTATAAAAATATAAGAGATTTTCCACTGCGTTATCCAGATACGAAGATTTATAAACTGGAAACAAACTACAGAAGTACACCGCAGATACTTCATCTCGCAAATGAGATAATCGAGAGAAGCGACGCGCGCTTTAAAAAAAGACTCATTCCCGTTGAGAATAACGGCGATACTCCAACCGTGGTCGCCACAAGAGACACATACGACCAGGCGAGGTTTGTAGTTTACAAGATACGGGAGCTGATAGACAGGGGAGATTCGTACTGTGATATAGGTGTACTTTATAGAGCCCACTATCAGTCTGCTGAACTCGAAATTCAACTCTCAAAATCCGATATTCCATACATCGTGAGGTCGGGTGCCAGATTTTTTGAAAGGGCACATATAAAGGATGTTCTCTCCTACCTTCGAGTGATTGTAAATCCGAGAGATTCGGTATCTTTCAAACGATTACTGAAGCTCGAAGAGGGTATAGGCGATGTAACCGCGCAGAAGATTTACGACAAAATAGGCTCTGCCCACTCTCCCCTCCACGAATTTCTCTCATCCGAGCAAGAAGTGCCAGAAAGGGCGGTCTCCGGGATAAGGAATTCGAAAAGAATTCTCGGCAGTATAATAAAACTCCATCCCTCGGAGGCGATAAAATTTATTTTTGAATCGGGATATGGGGAGTATCTTGAACTCTCCTACCCAGATGCACAGGAGCGAAAAGAGGATGTGGGCATTCTCGTTGAAGTTGCAAAGAGACACAGGTCACTGTCGAGATTCTTATCAGAGGTTACACTCTCTGAGCCCGCAACCGGGGAAGACAGTTACATCGTACAAACGGGCAATGATAGCGTGGTTCTTTCCACCATTCACCGCGCAAAGGGCCTCGAGTGGAAGGTTGTGTTTCTCATATATGCCTGCGATGGCGGACTTCCCATGGCAATGAGTTATAAATCTTTAGAGCAATATGAGGAGGAGAGAAGACTGTTCTATGTCGCCGTTACAAGGGCAAAGAGAGAATTGTATATAACATATCCCATGAGGTCATCGAGAGCAAGGTCATATCTGTCCGCATCGCCTTTCCTGAGGGAATTGGACGAGGGCGCATACCAGATGATGTGGCTGTAGGATACAGAATCATTGGACGCAGATGAACGCAGATCACCACAGATAGGAGTGGAGAGAGTAAAGCGAAGGGCGTTGAGCGTAGAGCGTAAGGCGAAGAGAGAAGGGAGAAGAGAGTAGGCAGTAAGCAGTAGGCAGTAAGCAGTAGGAAGTAAGCAATAGGCAGTAAGCAATAGGCAGTAAACAGTAAGCAGTAGGCAGTGGAAAGGAAAAAGTGACTAATGACCCAATAACGAACAACATATATAATATGTGTAAGAGAATAATTAACCACGGATAAACACAGACTGACACCGATCTTATGAAATAAAAAAATATCTTTGTCTATCTGCGATAATCTGCGTCAAAAAAACAAGAACTAAATTAACCACGGAGTCACACGGATGGATATAGAAGTTAAAAAGTTAAAGGTCAAAACTTAAATCTAAAATCTGTGAAAATCTGTTTAATCCCTGCCTGTCATACGACCTGTATAGGCGGCAGGCAGGTGTGGTTATATCTTTGACTTTTACCCGGAGAGCGTATGGAGGCTTTAAAGGTTATAGTCGTCGCCGTAATGGCGGGATTTGCGGTATCCGCACTGGTAATCATCTTTATGGCATTATACCGTAATCTAAACAAACTTGGCAGGGGCAAGAGAGTATTGATAATTAGATTCCTCTGCATACTGCTGTCGCTTCTTATTTTTGTGAGCCTGGCTACCTACACGAAAACAGATTACATAAAGAAAGGGATAATGGGATTCTCCCTTGGGGAAAGTGTTGCCAACAGATGTGGTGTGACAGGCGCCTTCATCTCTCACATCCTCTTTGTGCTGTTTGGAACATCTGCCTATATCATTCCGATCGTCTTATTCATCTGGGGAGTGATAAGACCTCTCCATTACGGTCGATTTCTCCTCTGGCATGCCTACATAATCATTCTCGCTGTATTTCTCGATGTGATTTTTGAACTTGTGCCCGGCATCTACGGCGGACTGATAGGTCATAACCTTCTATACTTCCTCACGAGATGGCTCGGAAACATTGGATTGTACATACTGCTTGCATTCACCTTTGCCGGACTTCTTTATATGCTCCCCGCCGTGAGAAAACTTGGGAGAAAAAGAAGGCAACCGCGGGAGATTTCCGAAAAACGAAAGAGAATAAGACGCCCAAAAACTGAACCAGAAACGATTGAACAACCTCCAGTGAGAATAAAACCCCGAAAACCCATCGGCAAAAATTTCTGGGAGAGATTTCTCTCAATATTACATCAACCCGAAAAGGATTATATAAGCATCACCGGAGACGAGCTCAGCAAAAATGCAAGTTTGATAGAGAAAAGGTTTGAAGAATTTGGTGTTTCTGGAAAGGTAACTGGAATATCACCGGGACCCGTTGTCACACGATATGAGTATCAACCCGCGCCCGGCATAAAGGTATCGAAGATAGAATCACTCGCCAATGATATCGCCCTCTCCATGAAGGCTTCGAGGGTGCGAATTGTTGCTCCAATTCCCGGAAGCTCCGCCATAGGAATAGAGGTTCCCAACGCCACACGGAAGGATGTGTATCTCAAACAGCTTCTCACGGATGAAAAATTTATGTCGTCAAGGTCCAAGCTCACCACCGTTATGGGTGTCGACATAGCCGGTGTCTCCGTATGCGCGGATATACAGACGATGCCGCATCTTCTGATTGCCGGGGCAACGGGCTCGGGAAAGAGTGTATTTATAAACACGATAATAGCCAGCATCCTCTCAAAGGCAGAACCAGAGGATATCAGATTTATTATGATAGACCCAAAGAGGATAGAACTTCCGGTGTATAACAGTATTCCACATCTCATCTATCCCGTGTTAGCAGACGCAAAGAAAGCACTCGATGCCCTCAAAGAGGTCCTCGACTGGATGGACATGAGATACAGGGAGTTCGCGAGGGCGGGGGTGAGAGACATTGAAGGATATAATAACAGGTCGCAGACAAAAAAACCATATATCGTGATAATAGTGGATGAACTTGCAGACCTCATGTTGACTGCACCGAGGGAGATAGAGGAAACGCTGACGAGACTTGCGCAGATGTCGAGGGCGGTGGGTATACATCTCATTCTCGCCACACAGAGACCGTCCGTGGATGTAATAACTGGACTCATAAAGGCAAACTTCCCAGCAAGGGTTGCATTTCAGGTGGCATCAAAAACAGATTCGAGAACGATACTCGATATGAACGGTGCGGAGAAACTGCTTGGGAGGGGTGATATGCTCTTTCTACCCCCGGGAAAAGGCGAACCCGTGAGGCTCCACGGTGCATACATATCGACTGAAGAAGCGAAGGGAATCGCAAATCTGTGGGCAGAGAAATGGTTGAACGAACTTCTTTCCGATTTCGAAAGATGCGAAGAACTCACCCAGATGGTCATAGACTACGACCTCATGGATTCAATTGTAAAACCCGATATGCCCGGTGCCATGGAGAGAATAGGGAATTTCTCTGCAGATGCGCAAAAGGAGCTCAACATAGACATCGGCGCCCTCAGGTCAACTTTACTAAAACTCGATTACTACCCCCAACTTTCGGAAATGAAGGTGACGGCAGAGAAGAGGGAGTCATTTAAGGAGAGGCTCGATGAAGTGGACGAATTATTTGAGGAGGCAAGAAAACTCGTAATAAGGCATCAAGTGGCGTCTGTATCCCTTCTCCAGAGGCATTTCAAAATTGGTTACGCGAGGGCGGGCAGAATGGTAGACCAGTTAGAAAAGGCGGGCATAATCGGTCCCTATCAGGGAAGTAAATCGAGGGAAGTTTTGATAGAATTCGAGTAGATGGTTGACAGTTGACGGTTGACATTTTTTGGTCAACAGTAATTCGTATCTGCAACCTACAATCTACAATTTGAAGGTCATAAAAAAGACAAGATAGTTATCTATAGAAACCTTCCCCGTTTCGTATTTATCGTCTTCATTTCTTTTGCATGCCCAAAAGAAACGAAGCTTCGCAGAATCCGTATGGAAAAGAAAAGGGCACCCCTATGTTTTTCTTAACGGCAGATTGTTGCGTCTTATGGCTAATTTCCAGAACTCGCTTCGCTCAAACACCTGGAAATCTTAACGCCAACGCCTTGCAATCTGCCTAAAAAACATAATGGGGATTAGATTTGTATGCTACTATTTTTAACCAGTTAGTGTCAAAACTTTTATAATTACCTAAATGGAAGAAGGAAATGGCAAAAGCTATCTACATATCCGCAACGGAGAGGGACACGGGTAAGACATCTATCTCCATCGGTCTCATAAAGTATCTGCTTGAGAAGGGCATAAAGGTTGGTTTTATGAAGCCCATCGGCCAGAGATATGTGGAGATAGATGAGAAGAGATTCAGCGAGGATGCCGTTCTCGTTAAAAGGATATTTGCGCTTCCGCACAGGCTTGAGGATATGAGTCCCGTTATAGTAGAGAAAGGGTTGACAGAGGAATATATAATGAAAAGAAGGAGATCTTTCAAGAGACGGATAGTTTCATCCTTCAGAAGGATAGCACAGGAGAGTGATTTTGTGGTGGTTGAAGGGACGGGACACGCTGGGGTAGGTTCCTGCCTCGACATGTCAAACGCGGATGTTGCGAAGGCCATCTCGGCGCCCGTTCTCGTGGTGGCAGAGGGGGGAATTGGAAAAAGCATTGATAAGATAATGCTCAATAGAAGCCTTTTTGAATTGAAGGAGACCAGAATACTGGGGTTGATAATAAATAAGGTAAGGGAAAATAAATACAAAAGGATACAGGATGTGCTCGGGACGGCACTCAAAGCCAAGGGCATGCGTGTATTCGGGTTTATTCCATACATCCGTCATCTTGCAACGCCCACGATAGCCCAGATAGGTAATCACACTAATGCCACAGTTATCTCCGGTGAGGAAGGCCTGGAAGAGGAGATAGATGATATATCGGTGGCAACGATGGAACCCCATGCCGTGCTCGACCTCATTCTTAATTCAGAGAAGAATCTCTTTCTCATTACATCCTCCGATAGAGTGGATGTACTCCTCGCCATTGTTGCCGCCTTTTTTGAAGGCGCAAAGAAATTAAAGGGAATCCTGCTCTCCGGGAAAACTCCCCCGCCCGCAAATATCTTGCACGCCCTCAAAAAGACCGGAATTCCCGTGCTCATGGCAGATATAGGCGTATACACCCTTGCATCCATGCTCTCGAATCTCACCGTAAAAACAACTCCCGATGATAAGAGAAGGATAGAATCCCTGTATAAACTAATAAAAAGGCATGCCGATACCGAACTGATTATGCGGGCAATGGAAAAGGAGAAGGAGGTGCCCATTGGCTTCAGGGAATGGTGGAGAAAGATCCTGAAGGCTATACTCAAATTTTTCAAGGAGTTATCACGGGGAACAGCGTCAAAGAACAAAGACCATAGATAACCCCGTAAAGTCGCTTTGCGCCAACGGGGCTCGCCCCGTGGAGTAAGTTTTGCTACTCCACAGGGCAAGCAGATCACAGACTCAACGACTCACCGAATAATATCGGACATCCGTCATTGCACGGAATTTCCTTACATATAGAGTGCAGTGTTATTCTGAGTAGTTCCAATGAAACTCCAAAGCGTTACAATCACACAAATTAAGATTGCTTCGTCCCGATAGTCATCGGGACTCGCAATGACAGATGCTGACCACCGTCATTGCGAGGAACGAAGTGAGTCTGTCATTGCGAGCGACCAATCCACAGGATCTGTATAGACGGGAACGTGGCAATCTCATCATCAGATATTTTGCATTTTAATATTTGATTTTTGATTTTTGAAACAGGATGCTGGGACTATAGATTTGGGGTTTTAGTATCTCCTCGATAAACCAATTCGCACTCTATATAGTCAACCCGACCACCAATTGGAGGATTGGGCTTACGGACCTTCACCGTAAGGGTATTGGGTTTATATACATCAACAAGAACAGAAAGAAGTCTCTTCGCCACATCCTCAATGAGGGTATAGGCTGAACCCTCCACCGTATCTTTTATCAGACTATATACTTCTTTCAGGTCGACGAAGTTATCGGCATCAATGCTCACATCCGCATCTATCTCCCTCTTTTCCTTCCTTTCCTCTTCACTGATGCCTATGTTTGTGTAGAGTTTTATCCCCGATATAGTAAGCATAATCCCAAATTATGCGTTAAGAAACCATCTCAAGATCCGTATGGACAAGACGATAAGCATTCTTATATCAAATATCAAAATGTAAATATCAAAATTATCCGTAGGATCCGTATGGACAATTCAAAAATTAAAAAGAGGAGGGAGATAGAGAGTATATCATATTTCTGCATTTTTATATGTCACTTTGATTTTTGATATTTGATTTTTGATTTTTCAGTGAAGTTCCGTGATTATCCGTGGTTAATGCATATTCTGGGATAATTAAAACAAGGTTTTCCAATGGGTATTCAAGTGTTTATCTTCTGAAAATTTTCCCAAGTCTCTGGAATATCGTTCTTTTCATCTTTCGCCTTATCTCGGGTAGGGCGCGGATCGCCGCCTCTCTTCCCTTCTGAACGCAAAAATCCAGCTTTCTGTAGTCTGCCCAGTGAATTTCCTTAACATCGGGCGATATAATTACATCTGCAAGAGTCAATTCCCCTTTTGCCAGCCTGTACTTTACTATCTCGTCTACCCTGAAGTTTATATCGAGTCCCGTTTTGAAGTTGGAACAAACTTTTAGGGGTGAGCTCAGATTTGATGCGATGGCCAAATCTGCACCCATCTCTTTCAATGCTTCAACGGGCACATTTTGTGTGGCACCGCCGTCGACTAAAAATTGCCCGTCTTTTTCCACATGCGGAAGCAATCCCGGTATTGCGATACTGGCAGACACTGCCTGGAGAAGAGATCCCTCGTTCAGTACGATATCCTCTCCTGTAACGATATCTATTGCAGCCACGCTCAGGGGAATTTTGGTGTCTTCAAATCTCTTTCCATCGAATATCTCACTGAGTAATTTCTCAACTTTTTCCCTGTCAATAATGTATGGACGAAATAATACCTTGCCATAACTGTATTTTTCCTTCACGAATGTTGTTATCCTTCTGAACAGGTTGTAATCTTTGTTATCGAAGACATTGAATCCGATATTCTTAAATGTATCCGATGCGAGAAGCTCCTTTGCCTTGATTTGGAGTGAAGTGGCATCGGGGTCGAGACAATATACCGCACCGACCACCGCGCCTATGCTCGTCCCGCATACGAGGTCGATGGGGATATTCTCCTTCTCTAAAACTTGAAGAACACCGATATGGGCGAGTCCTCGGGAGGAACCACCTCCAAGTGCAAGACCTATCTTCATCATTTATCCCTAGCTATCTATAATTTCCTATTTTAGATACTCCCGCCCGACCTGCCTTGGCGGGAGTGGGCAGGCTCTCCCTTAGAAGGTGGCAGACTTGTTCATAGAATCCGTATGTATATGAAATTATCTCATCTAAGAGAATCCGCCTTTACCACAATCAAGATAAGGGGGCACCAAACTCAACACCCCCTTACTTGAATGCACCTCTACTTTCAGTTCTATTTCATCAACACGATCTTCTTCGTCGCCTCGTATCCATCCGTTACAAGTCTTGCAAAGTAGATACCGGATGGGAAGTTCTTACCATCCAACTTTATAGTATGATAGCCTGCCTCAAGCCTCTCATCCACAAGCGTCTTTGCCTCTCTACCCGATATATCATATACCTTTATAGAGACTCTCTCCTCTCTTGGAATACCAAACCTGATAGTCATATCATTTTTTACTGGATTTGGATAAATAGACAGAAAATGAATCGCGGGTATTTTTCCTCCGGCAGTCTGGCTCCCTCCACCACCGTCTCTTATGTAGCGACCATTGGAAACAAACACAAAGTCCCTCACCCATCCAGGTCTTTTCACTGGAGCAATGAACTCAAGAGATAAAGTGTCTCCAGACATCAGTTCTGCATACCTCTCATCCTCGGTAAGTAACCTCAGCCTTACCGAACCAATGTCAGAGTGAACAGCGGACAAGAGCGGACAGGGTCTCACACGAAATGGGGCATTGTTTCTCTTCCCAAACCGTATATAATCAAGTCTCTGGGAGACATCGGTGAATGTGAATCTCAGACTCACATCCTCTGTAGAGGAAACTGTGAGTGGAAGCACTTCGCAAGATGGATTCTCTCTCCCCCTGATGAATCCTACAGGTTCAAAGTTTGAGGCATTTGCCTTTTCAACCATAAGTCTGGGCTTCGGTCCTGGTGGGGCGAGTATGACATAGTCTCCCCCGTTAGTCTCTCCAAAATCAGCGGTAATCTTTTCAACCTCATTTGCTTCGACATAGATATTATCAAAATCGAGAAGGTCATATGTATAATCCACCCCGTTCTCTCCTATAACTAACTGAGAAGCGAGCATAGAAGAAACGGGTATAATTCCGGCGTCTGGTGCCACAAATATCTCAACACTGTCTGGATGGTCAATCGCTATAAGTCTCAGTCTATCCAAAAACGAGTGTTCACTGCTCTCTTCTCTAAGCTGCAATCTGTATCTGTTTCCATCTTTAACGGGCTTCTCCCTCAGCTTATACCAGTCCTCCACGATTTCTCCATTCCCCGACCCCGAAAGGATATTATTATCTTCGATAAACTCTCCCACATTCCAGATGTAGAGAAACGGACAAGGTTGAGGGGCTACAGCTTCAAGATATATCATGTTCGATTGGACATATAAAGATCCGGTGAAGTAGGCTTTAACATAATACCATGCTCCTTGGGTGGGGTGGAAGTCGTAGGGATCGACAAAACTAAAGCTGGTGCCATGATACACCTTTACCCATCCAGTAGGATCAGAATATCGAGGATTTTTGAGTTTGCGCCAGAGCTCGTAATGGTTAAGAGGTCCATTGTATGTCCATGAGAGATGGGCACGGAAATGGTAAACGTCTTTTGGTTCGCCTCCCGATTTAGGTGGATTTAAGCATTCCATCCATCCAGAGAGATGGACAGATGCGGGTTCCCCCAGAGCGGTATATTTCAATTGGACATTACTCGGACTACAAGGAACCCAGCCAACATGACCTCCGCTTATAGTATATACATCATATACATAGGTTTCGAGTGTAGCGGTTGTGGGCGTTATTGACCCTGGAACAACCCTGCACCATCCCATACCATAGTTGGGATTTGCGATTGAAAATCCATTAGTCCCCACTCCTCTACCCCAGGCATAGGGTGTGGAAACAAAGGGGCTTAAGAAGGTTGCACCCTTTTGGACCCTATACCATTTAGCGAGATACACGCCTGTTGCGAGCCCAGGAACATCAATGAACACCCGTTTTTCGTAGCTACTCCCATGATCTACAACAGAACCTCCACTTACATTCCACTGCTTGAGCTGGTTAGGAGAACGCAGCAGGTCAAGTGCCTTTCTGGCATTGATACGACCATCCCCGTATTCTGGTGTCCACTCCTGCCCAAGCATCAGGGGAACTGTATCTGCCGATATCCTGATAATCTGCTCTATATCGTCGTTGTAGAGATCAGTATTATATCCTTTTAAAAGTCCTGCAAGTCCTGTGACAAAAGGAGCAGCCATAGAAGTGCCACTCCTATAATCGTAGTCGTCATTGGGTAGTGTAGAGTAAATATCCATTGAATCCCATGGATAACCATTACCACCGGGTGCAACTACGTCAATATGGTTGCCAGTATTTGAAAGACTCCATCGAGCATCATCGTTTTCCGTTGCTCCTACAGCTATGATTCCCTGTCCATATGCAGCAGGATATCGTGGATCAGAGGAACCTTCGTTCCCCATGGATACCACAGCGACTCTATTCATCTTATAGGCATAGGCAAAGGCACGTCTATGTGTAATTGAGTAATCAGGACCACCCCAGCTGTTGTTTAATACATGACATCCTGCATCAACAGCACTAATGATAGCCGGGTAAACTTTGTCCGGATCTATATATGTAGGGTCTTGGTCCCAACTAATATCCTCATCATGGAGTTGGGCATACCAGTTAACTCCAGCTATACCCTCATTATTATTGTTGGTCTTTGCCGCAGCAATTCCAGCTACATGAGTACCATGTTCATATGAATATCCAGCATCACCAGATACCTTGCCACTAAGGTCTACATGGTTTTCATCAATGCCACAGTCCAGAATCCCAAGCTTTACTGAAGAAATCCCTGTTGCGATATCCCAAGCCTCAGGGGCGTCAATGTCAGCATCTGGAGTTCCACCTGCCTGACCTGTGTTATGCAGTCCCCATTGAAGGTTAAAATACTCATCATTTGGAGTAACATAATACTCGTATCTTGGAATACGCTCAGCATAAACAACATCAGGCAATGCTGATAATTCTTCTACAACCTTGTTAAGGTTTGTACCCTCTGGAAATCTAATTTTATAGATCAGCGACAGATCAGGTTTTTTGACCAATTCACCTGTTGGAGAAATAGCAATGGTGTCTGCAGGATCGTAACCTGGGAAAGCTACAAGAACCAAATCTGCTCCATGCCTTTCTATGACCTCAGCTACCAAAGGTTTAAGGGTATCAAGTTTGTTCGGTGGTACACTTGTCTCTCCTGCAGGCATTTGGATAGTTCCAGGCCTGAACTCAACGATGATCTCCCTCTCATACTTCTCTAGCGGGCTAAGTTGCCCAAAAGAGACCTGAACAAATGCTGCCAGACCAACGAAGACAGCAATACCGGTAAGTATTCTGCCGTTCATTTCTCCTCCTTGCCCATCTGGGCGTCATGGAAATGTTAACTGATACTTATCTGTGCCATCGGCATTCATGACCCAGAGCCGACCTGTGCCAGGTTTGTAGACTACACTGTCTGTTACTACACATCCTCCAGGAAGAGTATCATATACCCAGTAGCCCTCTGGAGATGTAGTGTAGATAATGTATTTACCGTCAGGTGACCAACAACACGGCTCTATGCATACATCTTTAGCCAACTGTTGTAGGTTATTTCCATTAGAGTCTATCACCCAGATCCCACTTTCATGCTCAGAGCGAGAAGCAAATGCAATATTAGAGCCATCTGGAGAAAAGACAGGATACCGATTACAGTGTCCTTCAAAAGTTAACTGGGTGGCATTCGTTCCATTTGTGTCAGCCACCCAAATCTGTGATTCGGCATTGGTAGGCCCAGGTCCACCTGCATAAACAAACTTAGTTCCATCTGGTGACCAATCTGGATATCCTCCATTGCGCATTACAAGGTGGTCATCACTTCCATCAGCGTTCATCATCCACGTTCCGTAAGGGTGTGTTACAGTAGATATACTCTGGTCGTATGCTATCTTCTTGCCATCAGGTGACCAATCTGGATAGAAGGTTCTTCGGTTGAATGTCAGTTGAGTTAGACTATCTCCGTTTACCTTTATTTTGTAAATTACTCCTGTATAATGGCTAAATACAATCCATTCTCCATCAGGTGACCAGTCTGGTCCCTCTACTGTTGCATTCAGAAAAAGCCTTCTGTTTGTTCCATCAGGATTAATGAAGTAAAGTCCACAAGTATCTGTTGTTGAGTCACTGTAATTGGCGGCGTGATAATAAGTAATGATAGAACCATCGGGGGACCAAGCTGGATCATAATCAACGGGTCCAATAGGCCAAGGATCGAACCTTGGTGGCTCAGAACCATCACCAGGTCCAAACGGATTCCATCCGCAGCCAGTTAAAACAAGTATTGTAAAGATACTTATGGTGATAAAAAGTCTCTTCATAATCTTTACCCTTTCAAAATCGTACAACATCATCATGTTTTACCCCGCGCATCATCTGACACGCAGGGCTCGCCTAAACGAACCTCACAAACCTCGCATAAAAGAGACCGCAAGAATAGATAAAAATACCCCCAGTCCTGTGTGTTTCAAGGATTGAGGGTGTAGGAATCTCTCTGGATGTAACTATACGAGAGAGAGAGCAATATCTGGTAACACATTCATATCGCTCCTTTTAAATTTTAATCAGAAGTGATTTTTTACCCAACATCATTATAACACAAAAATTCTATTTTGTCAAGCTTTTTATAAGAATGTCAAGAAAAATTTGCTTCGCAAATGCTTTTCACACTACTTTGGAGGAAAGTATCTCACTCTATACTCCATCTCTCCTGGCTTTGGACCCATTACTCC